>Ga0181470_100096_pt1 | contig 18797 bp, 15 predicted proteins | sample InSIn5SAF170_FD_119082 | JGI IMG/M metagenome (GOLD analysis project Ga0181470, IMG submission 119082) | Clean room microbial communities from NASA Spacecraft Assembly Facility at Jet Propulsion Laboratory, Pasadena, California, USA -... ...
TTTACCCTTAATATCGCCGAAGCAAAAAATAATGCGTACTTTTGAGGCAGCTTTTTTTTTACTCCAAAAAATCTAGCTCTCGTGTTTTAGCCCATGTTCTGTAACATAATGTAGCTCTCTTTTTTTTTAAAAATGAAAAGTGAAGTTTATATTTATTCTTCAGTTATTTTTGAATGACCTTTCAGCTTTCATCTTGAGGATAATTTGTGATAATTGATATTACATAGTCAGCAAAATTGTTTTAGCTCTAGTGGTACGAAAAATTCATTGTTGCTTTAATTTTGATGTAAGGGAAATCTTGCTAACAAATATTTTTAGTAATTCTTCTTTACCTCCACATTCCTGTCTTTACTTGTAAACTGGCAAACTCAAAAGAAATATTAATGTTAGGAATTGCAGTACTTTTAAAAAAACTTCCAGTCAAACGAATAATTATAATAAATAATTTTTATTACAAAAAATGGTACTTTTTTTTAATATCACAAAATAAAGTTATTGCAACAATAGCGACATTTATCAAATCGTTATAAGTCTTTATGTGTAGATTTAATCGACTAAATTTCAATCCGTTATTCACCGAAATAAAAAAATTACATTTCAAAATATAAATGCGATTTTTCGAATTTGAAAAACAAGAGGAAAAAAAGAGAGTTATGACTAATAGCTTAAAACCCTATCGGCAGGTACATTGTGACTTACAAATTATATTATACTCTAGATGGAAAATTCGTTTTAGTCTTCCACGGTTTCAGTCAAACCAACCTAGGCCTGGAATCGTGTTAAAAGATCAGGACGGTATTTTGGTAATAAAAACGTTGCAAAGTTAATTTCTGGAAATCATAATCGTAAGGTTTTGCTCATGACATTTCGATCACATTCTTGAGCTTTATTATATAAGAGAACACCCACGATCACTGTGACAGTCCCTAGTCCACTTAATAACGTAACTGGATTGTTGAATAGAATGACTGACAACCAAATGAGAAATGCTCTTTTGGCTGTGTTCGCCACACTGAAAAGAAACGGAAATGTTAATCAGAAAATTAATAACGATTGAGCCGTTAAAGAAGTTGTTAATTGATCTACCTATGTGTGACTGGACTAATATAATCCATCAGTACATACGCTGAAATACTCTGAAAATGGAAAAATATTCCATTTATTATAAATGCAGGAAGTAAGGAAGTGTCTTGAGCTTGCCGGACTCCCATCGAATCTACAAATAGGAATGTTGCTGGAATCTGAACTAATATCGATGAAATGCTAGTATAAAACTGAAGTTCGGCAGGCCTGGAAAAAACCATTCAATCAATTAAACAGTTGAACTTCAGCCTTCAATAATTTCAAAATACGTACGTATATTTAAATTTTTCCCCACTAATTAGCATTTTGGAGTAAACATTTTGCAAGCTGAAAAACGAAAAATGTACTTAACTTGAAACGCAAAAATTAAATCAACTCAAAAAAAGGAGAAAATAAAAAATAGCTACCATTCCGTAAGATTGGTTAACATGGCAGCGATGAAACCTCTTAAATCGAAACTAAGTTCATTAGCAGAACAAAGTGCTAGACCAGACATTACAGGTAATAAAGATAAATTGACATATAAACCAGTATTTTCACCTAATAAACATCTTGATATTAATACAGTAAATAATGGTGCTGATGACTTAATCGTTTCAGTAAAACTAACTGCTACATAATCAAGTGCTACTAAACCTAATATCACTGTTGTAAATCTGAAAAAGAAAAAAAATCCAATCAGAAATCATAAAACAGTTACATTTTTGTTAAAGCCATAATTACTGGAAAAACCTCAGATTTAAGTTTTTCATAATTAGCAAAATATTCATTCACCTTTGATCAGTAAATAAACATTTGGGCCATAAAAACATTAATGATCATATACACATTTTTTTGAAATTTAGAAGTGCAGTGCTTGATACCATACTGGGACCAAAGCAGTTAATGGTTAGGCAAAAGCCTCAACAAATTTTTCCTTAAACATGTAAAAGACTGACAAAGTAATTAACAAACCTTTTAATTAATATTTTATTGATTATCTAAAACACTGATCAGCTATTTTATATACCGAGCAACAAAAATGATCACGTAAATAGTAGCCAATATGCTTTACCTTGTACAACCGACTAACATCATATGCCTGAAAAACCCAGGTGGCCGTGTAATTCTTGCTGCAGGTTTATACATTCCACATGGAAAGTACAATTGAATGAAACCACATACAGTGGTCATTAACATTTGAAATGTGCCTGAAAAAAGAAAAAGTAGATATTTATTACATGAAATTTTTACACTAAATGTTAATAAATTTAGACTGCCTTACCTAATACTGTTGGGTCTCCATTCATATATGTTAAAATGTATTTATTTAAAAATAATGTACATCCACTAAAAAAATACCACAAGACTAAGAAAAAAAGGGCTCGCACATTCAGCAAACCCTGTTTATTATTATTTGGCAGAATTTCATCAATGTGATGATTTTTCTTTTCAATTAATTTTTTTGCATCATCATCTGACAGATGATCAATCGTTGGCACTGTCATTACACCAAATGCTTTGTTCGTGCTTGCTATCACAGGTATATCCATTTTTTTCCTTTACACACCATTTACCCTCTTTCCGAAATTCGATTTTTGTTGAAAACTAGTCCTAAGTTGCATTTTCACATTTTTCACTTTGATATGACCCTTATGTTTGTTTTGCTTCAAATCCTAAAAAATTTAAATTTGTTTTAGCTAAAAACTGCGAAAGAAAAAAGAAGTTTCCGTGAAATAATAATGCAAAAGCATACGTATACAAACGATACGTAATCATATCCTTGATAGTAACTTCCAGTTATCAGTATTGTTCAATAGATATTCGCAAAACGGGAGAAAACGAAACGGTAAGCAAAAAGAAGCTAAGGTTAGGTTAGAATGACTCTTCCGTGGTTGTTTCAATTTTTCTAAATCTAATTTGAAACGTTGGTGAAATATAAATTAAGTAACTTATTTCTATTGAATTAATGAAAATTTAACGAACCATTTCTAGAATAAAACTTTACCTTTTCTGCACGTAAATTTAAAAATTTCACGTTCTTTTGTTTTGTCGACATTGACGTGTTTTGTTTGCGTTGCCAACGTCACGATCACAAATATTCAAGGTCGGCAAGATCAAGATCTCAAAGTCAAACGAAAGTTCCGGAGTTGACAGCAATAATTTGAATTAAATTATAACAGACTAGAAAAAATTCTTTTAATTCCTTAATAAGGGAAATTTAAAATGTTAAAGGTTTTACAAGTTTATTTTTCGGATAAAAAATAATTATTATATTACTTATTCTTAGCTCTTGTACCTGTATCCATGATTATAGCTTCCGTTTTGGTCTGCATCTCCCAATCCTCCCTATTTGCTTTCGTTCTTCTAAAATGTTAATTAAGCGCAAGTAAAATAAGATATCAGAAGCTGGCTGGTCAGATTCTCCCTCACAGAGCAAGGTCAGGACTGCTGATAACTGGCACTTTGCACGAACATTTCTGAGATCTGATACCGTAATTTTCAACATTTTTCTGAAATTTTTCAATAAAAAGGTTTTACAATAAAAATCATCAATTACAGTTAATATGTTGCGCATTTTAACAATTTTGTTGAACTATATTCATAAAAGCACTTTAATATATCATATAAAAAAAAAAAGGATTGCTACTATACTATCATATTTAGCTAGAATAACAGATTTTAGTTTTTAAAAACTTGCTGAATAAATATTTAAATTTTTGATTTTGCACTTTAAGACATTTTAAATTAAGTTCCTCAGGTATTTAAAGAATCAATGAAGAAGTTTCGGCGGCATCAAAATGTTGAATCACTTAAAATAAATAATTTCTCTTCTTCTTTTTTTACCCAACTCAATATTTTGTTAATTGATTTAATAGCCGTATCTTTTAAAATCATAGGCTCGAAAGCGACGTACAATTCCAAGTCTACTGTAACCCATCCCAACAAAGTCTCTGTACCAAATTGTTCAAAAAGTAACTTTAAATTCCTCGTTTGTATGTCTTCATGTAATTTCCTATATAAAGAATGAATTCTCTCATTATCTTCAGGAGTTGAATAAGGCGCTTCAAATTTTGGGCACCAATAATGCGAAGTTTGTTTATGTTTATAAATAAAATGCCTAAGCTCTGGTATGCCAATCGATGAAGTCCCAATCATAGCTTGAGACATGGACTCGTTGATCGGTTCTAAAAGATTTCCTCGACGCATTTTTTCTACTAATTTTTGTTTAGCTTCTGATAATGTAAAAAATATATCTTTATCAACTGTTAATAATACTAAACAAGCTTGGCAATCTTCAGCTAAATAAGAAACATGAGCGTGAAGAAATCCGGTCGGGTCGAATTTCGGCAAACAAATCGGAGTCCAACTTTCCGCAGTTTTGAATGATTCTGTGGAATCGATTAAATTAAAAATAATATGCATATCAACAGGATGTATATGGTATTTTTCCATTCGCACAAACGATATTAACTGATTGTTGCCTATCAATAACGCGAATACTAATTTCTTTATTTTGCTACAAGTTGCGACAATCGTTGAACGAATTCCGTTTCTAACGGATGGATCTAACGTCAAGCATCTGACACTCCCGAGTGAAAACCCCGGTTCCACGCTCATGAAATTCAGCAAATGATCAATCAATCTTTCCGATCCTGTTAGCAGTCTTCTTAAATCAAAATTCCGTCTTTCCTCGTATATTTTTTTAAGCTGAGTAGACGTTAATATGGATAAAATTAAATTGTATAAATATTTCAATTGCATGTTTAATTGTCGTTCGCTATCTGCTGTTTTTGAAATAGTTACTAAAATAATTGGTTCTTGTACTAAAAATACGAACTTCGTATCTCCGGCTCGAATAGATTGGATCGTATCGTTACTTGACTGGACAAACGAAACTAAAGCTTGCATTACCCCAAATATAGTGACAAGCTTGTCTTCGCTTCCATAACGCGAATAAATCGGCTTACCAGAAGTGCTCAAAATAAAAACGTGTTTTTTCTTGTTTTTCCAATCTGGCATGTCGATTGGTTCGTCATTATCCAAAGACCGATCCATAATTGAATTTGATGGAGCTGAATCCGAATCCATTGGATTTTCTTCTGTTGGAGTCATTATTTTGACTAGACAGTTTTTGATTAAGGAATGGGATTGTTGGCTCTTCGCAATGCGAGATATCCAGATATTATGTCACTTGGTAAACTTCGTATAGTTTGAAATTCCTCTGGTGTTGTATAATGAAGCTTTGTTTGGGGATCCGTGTATGGAGCAACTAAACCGGAAATATCAGAGTATTTCTTAGCAGGTTTGAATGACGGAGGAGCATTGATAGTGTTATCTGAAATAAATAAATTGTCAGTGCACTGAGAAAAAATGATCGGCACAAGCAAAGCTTGCTGATTTCTTTACTCAAAATTTTGGAGATTGTTTTTAGCTCAGGCTGATTTAGAGCCTGATGCCAATCCTCATGTACCTTGTTCTGCATACTTACAATGCACAAAATTCTCTCCCCAAGGCAAAGCTCTCTCCTGTGCAATTATCTGCTTTAGTGATTTCCAAATTCTTTTTTTTGTAGGACTTTTGCTAGCTATGCTATTATGCTGAAATTTAGGATCCTTAAAACGGTATACTTTTTCTTTAATAGTCTCTTCTGTAACACTAGGAATTGGAGTGCTGTGCTCGCTTGGTGTACTACATTGAACAGTGGGTGTTGATGCTCTTGAAGTTTCTAAACTATTGGGTTGACTTTCAGATTCTTGTACCTAAAAAAAATAAATTTGTTAAAACATTTTCAGTGAAACATTTCAAAATATCGCCCACTCCCCCTAAAAAAAAACTTGCCTGTGGGAAATGAAGAAAACACCATAATAATAAAAAATGAATCCAAATTACAAACAATAAGGTGCGATTAATTCCTCATTTCCATGAATAAATAAATTGTAATAAAAAGTAAGTCCATTAATGGAATCATCACGAACAGCAAAGCCAAATTTTTCAGTTGTTAAAAGTCTTTCAAGTGCTAAAGTTACTGGTACACCAAGTTCTTTGGCTAAATCACCTGATGTAACCATTCCATTTACTTTTAAAAATTCAGCAGTCATTTTCACAACCGATTTATCATTATAACTACTGAGTTGTAAAACTAATACATTACTATCAAAACGGCGAAGAATCACTGGTAAGTGTAACTGTTCCATTAACTTGCAAGCTTCTAATAAATCTTCAGGTGACAATAATTGCAAACCTCTTGCTCTGTTCACTCTGCAATAAGCATCTGTTAAAGTCATCATTCCTCCAACTTCTTTAATAGGAACTAGCAGCATTTCAGCTATTTGCTTTGCCAAATTTGTATAATAAAGATCATTTGACTTGTAAGATTCCCTTGTCACAGGATCATCTATACCAAGACTAAGTAAATAAGATTTAAATCGTATTGTTTCATCTTCTGTAATGTCACCTTGCTTTTCTTTAATCTTAGTGGAAATACTTCTAGATATTGCGACCATTTCTTTAGCTTTGGCCATTAATTTACTTAAATCTTGAAAAGCTTGTGATATACTTGCATCAGTAGCACGCTGTTTTTCTTGAATACCTCTCTCAATTCCCACGATACCAGTACGTGGTTTGATGGGAGGCGGATTATTTGGTCCGTTCATAGCTTTTCAAGTATTTGGCTTACGATGGAAAATATAACAATCGGTAAATTTTTAACTTACCGAGCTAGGATGTTTTCTTTTAACCATGTCAAATTAAGTAGTTTGATAATTTTGCATGTATGTGAATTAAATACACCTTAACCTAACATCACTATAAAGCCGAAGACTCTCATTCAAAATGACGTAATTCAAGATGGCGATCGCTGCTTCCACGGCAGTTCGCATTTTTTAAATTCTTGATCTTGAAGCGGTAACATTTTTTTTCTTCATGACAATTCTTTTTTTTATAGGTATAACCAACACTTTAAGCCGATTTTTTCAAAAAAAAAAAAATTGGGTTAACTTAATAAAAAAAAAACTTTATTGTATTCCATTATAAGAAGACAAATTTTTAATACGAAAGTTGTATGTCAGTAAATGATCAGTTTTCGATTTCTGTTTTCATGTGTTAGATTCCTTAAAGCAGCTGGATTTATCAAAACTGCTTCTTCAGAAGTCAATATGCCATTTTTTTCCCGATTAACAGAGCTAGGCAAACCAAAGATGGCAAACCAACAGCACTCACAATTGTAAGAATTATTTTCTTTACTTTAGATTTTGATTTAGGCTTGTACTTAGAAGCCACTAATTTTTCCAATACAGATGGCGGAAGTTCTTTATTGTTCTCCTACAAAAAAAATTTCCTTAGATTGGTATTAATTGTAAGGGGAAAAAAAGGATAGGGGTCTAAAAAGATTCAGTTCCTAAAAATGATTCATAATTAAGTACTACATAGTGTAATTTTTTATACATACATACTTCAAAATCTCACCTTTATTGCTGATGATATTAAACTATTTCCATTTAAATTTCCATCAAATAAAATTTCACATATTCTATTGGCCTGTAACAAAGCTTGTTCAGACAGAAGTCTTAAAACTCCAGCAGCAGTCTGATTTCTTGACACGAAATAGTCAAAAAGCACATTCTTTTTCATCTGAAGAATTGTGTAAGATCCATAACTTTGTAAAAAAATAACTTGATTCAGGACATTTTTGACAATCACAAAATCTTCATAAGAACTGGAACAAAGAACAATCTTTTCAAACTTTTTACGATTAGCTTTAATGCAGATATCAGGCCTTCTCTTACTTTCTAGGAATTACATAGTGCTTCCCTGGAACATCTCCAGCAAAATCCAGTGAATTATTTTTAATGTTTTTTAAATCGTTCACTATTTTATCCTGATCAGTAGGATTAGTTATTCCTAATTGATTGAGATCATTATAGTTCATTTGTAAGAATGTTTCTAAACTAACATCGTAAGTCTTAAAGAGATCAATGTACTTTTCCATGCTCATTCCATGTAAGATCATGGCAACATCATAAGAAAAACTATCCCTAAAAATTCAAAATATTTTTTGATAAGATTATTAGCTGATTGCAAGAAATGAATTGCTGTCTTACCTTCCAGCATCTGAGATATTTGGTGGTAATTCATTTAGGAGAGCATTAAAATCTATACTGTCAGCATCTTTTTCTAAATCAGCTTCATTTTGTGTAATACTTTGAATTTGTTTTGGATCGAATTGTTCAATCGGCATGTACGGTGTTTTAAGTGTTATTTTACTTCTCATCGGCATTTTTTATTGTTAAATTATTATCGTGTTGACTTATTTAATTTATCAAAAGGAAATACAACTAATACATAAGCATGACGACATAACCTAGCGAGTTTCATGCTTACTGCAACCTAACCTAACCACGACTGCCAACATTAAACCGTCTTCTGCTTAATTTGTTTGGGAAAAATAATACCGAGGTAAATTTCTTGTTAATAAAAATTATTTAAATGGAAATTATTTAAAATTTTTTCATGATTATGAGGCAAAAATGCAGTAAACGCTTTGTGAATATGAGAATTTTAGAAGTCGAGAAAATCTGAATGGTATAGTACAATCCAGTTCCATGTTATCAAGGAGTACCCATTCATTTCCATAACTCATTGATATTATGTTGTGATAGACCAAACCAGTGATTCCCTGTCGCCTTATTCTGCCCTTTCATTCGGTGATAAGAAGCTGTTATATAAAACCGTAAAAAGTAAGTCCCCTGAAGTGTTGTTGAAAGAGTAGTTAGCAGTATTAATGAACTGGTAGTTCTAATTAATTGAGCTGGATTTTTTTATAAACTATTGTATGTGTATTGCATTATTTTTTCACAGTTAACAAAATATTTGGCCAAGTGCCAATCGATTTTTTCTTCAAGAAAAAAAAAAAAAAGATTTTATAATATTTTTATTAAAGCTTGTTCTTTTTATTGTTTTATATTAAATTACATTGCCTTAATAAAATAATCTTTTTTAGAGAGAAGTTATGGCATTGTAAAAAATGACCTTTTGACTTTGTAATGATAAGTCTTTCTAATACGATTTCAGATGACTAAAAGAGACATAAATATTGACAGGCCAAGATATGATCAATCTACATATGTTGGTAGGGCCAAGTATTATTTTTCAACAACCAATCCCCTTAATTTGTTTAATTCTACTGCAACTTTAGAAAGATCAAAGGACATTGTTCAAGCTGTCAGGCAAGTCTAAAAAAAATTATAAACTCATAAGTTCAATTTTTAAAAAATCAGATTCACTTTATGAAAAAATATTAATTAATTGTAGGAAATGCGAATGGGATAAAGTGGAATGTTTAACAGATGATGAAATATGGAGAGCAAAAGAATTATACGATTCAGCATACCATCCAGATACAGGGGAATTAATGAACCCCATCGGAAGAATGTCTGCTCAAGTTCCAATGAATATGGCAATTACTGGCTGTATGATGAATTTTTATAAAAGTACAGGGGCTGTTATATTTTGGCAATGGATCAATCAGAACTTTAATGCTTTGGTGAATTATACAAATAGAAGTGGTGATGCTGCCATATCAAACGAGTAAGTTTCGAAAAAATTAAATCTTTATAATTTGTAGCAGTCCTTTTAAAAAAAAATTTATATTTTCTTGCAGGCTGATGGCCAAATCCTACGTCCTAGCCACTGGTGGTGCTTTAGTCACAGCTTTATCTCTTAATAAAATGGCAGCTGTAAGTAACACTTTTAGTTCTTCAAAAAAATAAATTTTACACTAAGTAACATATTATTTTAAATAATCGCTTCTTAATAATCAGCTGTAATAATCTTTGAGGAAAAATCTACTTTGAAAAACAAAATTGCCAACAACCTTTATTACCTTATAACTAAAAAAAATTCACTTAATTTTTTTAGAGATTTCCTCCATTGGTTGGTCGCTGTGTGCCATTTGTTGCTGTTGCTGCTGCTAATTGCATTAATATTCCCATGATGAGGATGCAGTAAGTTTTTTTCTTATATTCTGTTTTTGATTTTTTTGATGTTTGATGTGATGGCTTATCAAATAAATCTTATCCTATTGTGTTCAAAAAAGGGCATTGCACAGGAAATGATTGATTTGTATAAAAAAGTTGATTCCGTTAGATACATTAATAACCATTTAAAAAAAGTTTGAAATGGAGTGACTTACTATCACTGTGGTGTTTGCTTATCTAATTTTTTTGCAAAAATCAAGGGAGCTGGAAAAAGGAATACCTGTCACAGACCAAGCTGGAAAGAAACTAGGAGATTCCAAAAATGCAGCAAAGGCTGCCATAACCGCAGTTACATTCAGTAGGATAGGAATGGCAGCTCCTGGAATGAGTATGTTCAATTTTTTATTTACTACTTTTTTTTAATAGCTTGCATGTTAAATGTCATAAAGTCCCATTTACAAATATTTGAATTATAAATTTTCTTTGAATCAGAGAATTGCAGAAGGGGATACCGATTTATGAAAATGATGGTACGAAATTGGGTGATTCAAAAAAAGCAGCTTCTCTCGCTATCATTTCCACTATCATCAGCAGAGATGGGATGGCTGCACCCGGGATGAGTGAGTTCAACTCTTCCAGAGTGTGAAAGCCTTGAAAAAATTTAATATTTATATTGACGGCCATTTCCACCCACCTGCTTAAAAAAAATCGTATAACAGTCTTGATTTTCCAAGCATGATAAAGTTTTGGGATTGACTTAAAAAATTAAATTAAGCAGCACAAGCTCTTTTTCTGTTTGTTCCACGTTACCACTGATTAAATACTCGAGGGTTGTTCTTTTTTTTTAAATTTTTTATTTTCGCATCGTGGGTGTCGTTTCAACTGGGTAAATTAATTAAAATTCTTAGGTATCTAATTTTAATATTTTTTTTTCAGTTGTCACTCCGATCATTATGAACAATTTAGATCGGAAAGGTACGTTCAAAAGGTTCCCATGGTTATCTACGCCACTTAGCGTTTTCATCTGCGGTTTGTGTCTTACTTTTGCCACACCGATGTGCTGCGCTTTGTTCGAACAGAGGGCTTCGATTGATGTGTCTAAGCTAGAAGATGGAGTTAGGGTAAGATTATTCTTTTTAGACTCTTAAATTATCATAATGAAACTTTTTTTAGCCTAGTAGCTTGCAGAAAAGATCGTGCGATTTTTATAAGCATTTGATTTTTTCCAAATAAAATAATTAAAAACTAATCGTTTTAACTTTTTTTTGTTGCAGGAAAAAATTCAAGAAAAGAAAGTTGATGTGGTTTATTACAATAAAGGGCTCTAAAATAAGGAAAAGTGAGAGAAACTTCTTGACAAAACTACTTGACAGGGTCTAATGCGCAGCCATAGTAATCTCCATTTCTATCAACGGTGAAAATAATATTCAAAAAACGTTTACGCACAAAGTTACTGTATACCTTTAAAACATAAAAGTAAGTCGAAAAACACTTTAGCCAGGCAAACTAGATGTTTGCCAAACTCCAAAGTCAAACAAATTAGAACAGCCTAATGGGTCATCCGGCCACACTAGAATTATTTCAAAAATTATTAAGCAGTTCTAAAATTTCCTTACTTCTGGTTTAGCCAATATCATAGGTTAAAATTTTTATAATTTTTATAAATGGATGAACCATAATCTAACAAGAAACTCATGTTTTTATCATGTCTATTAATTATTTTGTACTATAATAGTCAGCCATCAATGTTTCCTAGTCATTTTTTTATTATTTTTGGAAATAAATGTTACAAAAAAATTCAAATTTATTTTTATGGCTTTATTCGACTTGCTACTTTTACTGCCAACTTAAAAACACAGTTTATGTTAAATCTCTATATACATGGACAATAATTTAGCAAAATTTATTTAGTGTTCCATATTTTTATTCAAAATGTATAATATATTAACAAATCTTTTATTTTTTACATGATCAATTTTATTTTTATCCCATAATCCTTTCTCTTTTTTCAGCGTTTATCTCCTGGAAGTGTTTCCCTAATTGGTGCCTCGCAACCAAATTTTTTTCCAATTCTAACCATTTCTCTGACAATAGATTCATCAGTAATTATAACTTCCTCCCTTTCTGATGCTTTTCGACTTGATTTCCCCTTAGCTGATCCATGATATTCTTTAACACCAGTGGTTTGCAAAATTTCCCTTAAATTTGTGTGATCGATTCCTCCACCTGGCATAATTACTATATCACTTTTAAGTAACTGTGCAGTTAACACCATTTTTTTAATTAATAATTTTCCTAAGAAAGCACTTTTTTCTTGTCCACTTGTTAAAATACGAGCAAAACCTAAGTCTATGATCATTTTCAAGGATTCTTCAGGATTTTTAACGACATCAAATGCTCGGTGGAATGTGCAAGGTAAAGGTTTAGCTGCTACAATTAATTTTTGGCATGCATCTTTATCAATTTCTTTGTTGCTATTTAAACATCCAAAAACAAATCCATTGGCACCATTTTCTTTAAAGGTTTTAATATCCTCAGTCATTATTTCAATGTCATGTTCATTATAGATAAAATCATTCCCAGGTTTTGGTCTTATCATAACAAATATTTCACACTCTGGACTTATCCTTTTTTTGGCAGCTTTAAGAAATCCAACACTTGGTGTTAGCCCTCCTAAAGGTAACAGACCACATAATTCAAGTCGTTTCGCACCGCCATTAAATGCATTCACAACGGATTCAACATTGTCTACACACACTTCCATTGCCTATTAAAAAACATTTAACTTTAGAGAGGGAAGTTTCTTTAAATAGATAAAATGACACTCATAACCTCAACAAGGTTTAGTTAAAATATAGTAAACGGAACACTTACTCAATCGTTTTCCTTTTTTTCAATCGTTGAAGTGAAGAACCATTCGTGATTTTCTTATTTTATTATTTCTTTGTCACATAATACTAGAACATTTAAAAAATTATAAAATATAAATTAAAACCGGTGTTTGATCAAGATTTCCATGATTGTATAACAACATAAGACGGCACGGCATTTTGTGTTGGTCCAATCAGGTAATAGCATCATTATTTCCTGTGCGCAGTATCTTTTTTTTCCTTCTTTGCGCATAGCGTTAGCGGATGAACAAAATTATTGTAAGATGATCGACGGGTTCATAAGATAAGTATTGGCTATTATTTCGGGCATGTAAGGTTTTTAGAGAATGTAGCTGTATAACAAAGCAAAGCACATTTCATTATTTTTGGTGTTTTGGTATTAAAATCATTGCATTTTCTCCTAGTGGAAATGTCTGTGCTTTTGTAAATATAAAAGTAAAAATGGTGTTTAAAAAGTAGTGTGTTTTATTCGTGAGCTGATAATGCTTTTAATTCATAAATTAGCAAAAGTGAAATCGGATGACGCGTCATGGCGACGAGGGAATAGTTGAAAAAATGGAGATTCTTAAAGAAATGCAGATAATGGAGATACTGGTGGTAAGTTAGTAATTAAATCATTATTTTTCAAATCCTTATCCAAGTTTTTTGATCAATATCATATTCAAATAGTGTATGTTAAACATTAAATATGAAAATGAGTGAGTGATTAAGAATTAATAACCTGTTGATGAGGTTGATGAGATTGAGGAGGTTGATTCTCTTCGACAGCCTCTAAAGCTAAAACCATATCTTCTTCATTGACATCATCAAAAACTGCTTCACTGGAAGGCACCTGTTTCCCTCGTGAAACCTGTGCACGAACACTTGTTTTGCTAAAAAAAGATCTTTCCCGTTTTTGTCGCTCCAAATCTATCATTGCCTGCCGGTACTTCCTACACCAGGACTTTAAAAAGATTCTACAGACCAATGTTATTATATCTCTAATGCATTGCTGCTTATGGTCATTACACATCCAATATCCCAGTTTACTTCTTTTGACATTGCTTCTGACATTCCTAATACTATGTTATCTTGTGAAAAATGTTGCAGAAGAATTTCTTCGGGTTGGCCTCTGTATAAAATTTTTATGCAGCTAATAACTGAATTAACTAAATATCTGGTGGGATAGTGAGGGCATTTAGTGGTTTCTCGATACTCTTTGTAAGAGTATCCTCACTGTTTTAATCTTTGTGTTGCTTTGCTTTGATTTGCTCATCATTGCTTTGATTGAGACTGTTTCGGGCTTTATAAGTAAGAAAAAAAAAGCCAGGGAATAATGATGATCCTTGATGCAAGGTGTGCATGATAATTACAGTTATTTGAAGTTATTTGCTAAGTAGGTACAAAGCCTCATTGGTGAGACCATGAACAAAATCAAATGATAACAGATTTCCAAAATCTAAAATTCATTGTGTGAAATTCAAAATCTTGGAGTATGTATTTCTTCACTTGTCTGGACTTTCTTGCAATAACATCCTTCAAATTTCATCAGGCCAGTATGAACAGTGATTGATTATAATTGAGGCTGTTTGATTTATCAGGCAAACATTTAATCAGAATTTTAAAAGTTATAACTTTGTGGAATTACAATTGTAATGCCACAAACATAGTGTTTGATAATACAGGCATCAAATAATAGATTATTTTTAGACCAAAGTCAATGCTAATTTCTATGGCAATAAAATGGGAAAACGCTTTCAAAAACTGAGAGTTAGGTGAATTTTACTTTAAAACTAACTGCTGCAAAGAGTAAAATCCTTTTTCCAATGAGGGAGAAAGTTGATTTTTTTTTATTAATAAAAGGCCATATCTTATTACGTATTATCTCATATTCCATTTTTGTTCCTTTCTTTTAAAAAAATCTAAAAACCAAATACTCGGATTTGAATTGTTCTACCCTTGCAATGGTTCAGTTTGTTGTGGCATAAGACTTGACAGTGCTACAGACAAGCTTGAAACGCTGTGGTTTCTGCCCAACGTTTGCTTATTCCTCTTCGTATTTATCCAACCACAAAAGACTATTTATTAAGCTTAGACGAGAGAATTAGCTTTGATTACAAACTGAAATTTAAAATATTTTTGCTCTTTTCCTCTCTTCAGTCAACGTTTTATTTTATTTATACTGTATGTTGTGTGTATTAATTTTTTTGGAGAGGACAAAAGTATTTAGCGAATTCTATGCGATTGTCTGAGCAATGGAGTTACAAGTTCTTTTGCCACCCGGTACCAAGCCAACTTATTTAGCACTGCTATAGGCGGGTGGCATTTTTCAAGGAAAACTAGAGTATAATTATTTTATGTCGCTTTTGTTTCCACCGTGCTGAAAATTAATGATGGTGGAAAGGGCTTTAAGTTAAATAAACTACTAGAGGAATTAGGAAAATTTCGTTTGCGATCAACTTCCCAAGAGGGGACACTCAGGCTGGTGGCAGTCATGGGAACTACGTTAACAAAAAGAAGGGGAAACGATAGTTTAACGGAAAAAGGGTTTATGTGAATAGGAAAATGTTTGTTGAATATTTTGAATTTATAAACTGTAAATCTAGTCTGAGATAAATTAGATTTGTTCGTATTTTTGGCACCTCGGCACTTGCCTAAGAACCCCATTGTATTTGGGAACCTGACATACTTACCCAAACTTAAGACAATTATGCAAAAAATCTTTTGATGTTTTAAGTTTTCGCCTTTTTTTAAATAATTAAATTTGAGACTATCGAGGCTAACCAACCTTATTCAAAGCCCCTATTCGGAGATTTAAATAGTTGTTGGGTAGAAACTTCAAAAAGATTAAAAAACCTAAACTATGATTTTATAAATGTGCTTTTTTATACATTACATACTGAAGGGACAAAAAGTATTCCCACGTTAATAATTTTTTTCAGTTCTTTACATTTTTTCTCCATGTTTCGCTATTTTCCCCCTTATTCAGTATTATTTGCGTTGAAATATGTCAGGGAAATCTTGTGACGATCTCTCACAGTTGTGGATCCCTCGTATCGTAGTTTATTTTCCGCATTATATACAGTAAAACAGACAATTATTTTTCTCGTACAAGCACGGCCCTTCGATTTATCTTTCCTGACATCTTTGCGTTAGCCAGTGGTTAAATCTAAAGCTATTTGTGTAAAGTGTCTCTTGGTTCGTTATTACAATTTTTTTTAAAAGAATGTCAGGGAGAATATTTTTATTTTTTTTAAAAGTCGTTGATAATTTTCGTTTTAAAAAATCTTATTTAGCATGCCCGGTCCCCCTATAGGAATCTGGAAAAAATAATTACAGTCCACCTCTCTCAATGTCACTTGACGGGAGACACCGTTATGAACCGTTTCCGAAAAAAACCGATCGCTGTGGCAACTTTATAAACACCGCCATTAATATTTTTATTTACAAAATAAAAAATCTTAAGTAATCTTTTAGTTTTGAAATAATTTGAGTAATTAAGTATCGATAGGTTGAAAAAATTCCGACGTGAGCCTAATTTTGTAAACCGATCTTTGTGTAATCCCATACCGTTGACTTAAATCGTCAGCTGACAGTTGTCCACTTTCCAGTTTTTCAATAAATAGTAACTTTTCTTTCACACTCAGGCTTTTTTTCTTTTTTTTTCTATTGTCACTTTCACTCCATCATTCGACCTGTCCGTACTTAATAACTCAAATTATTAAAATTAAAAGATTATTTACGGTTTTTTATTTTGTGAATAAAAATATTAATGGCAGTGTTCAAAGTTGCCATAGCGATCGGGTTTTTTCGCAAACGGTTCCAACCTCCATATATGTCTCCCGCCAAATAACATTTAGAGGAAATGGACTGTAAGTTTAAGTCAAGAGAAGAAACTAAACGCTTTTTAGGTATTAACCTTCTGCATTTATTTTTTACTGATAAATATTTTGCTCCAATCAACTAGGTTAGATTTTCTTAAAATCTTTTGCTTCGACAGCTATATTATAAACGGTATTGTGTAAGACTTTGAGTGATTGATGGGAGTGTCCAAACTCATAAAAACAAGGTGATTTATCTCTTTTCCTTTGTCGTTTTCTCTCTTCTATGCTTTTCACTTGATTCTTCTCAAATCTGTTCTGGTACTGTGCTGAATTCGACACTCTTATATAAAGACAATTGTCTCTCCTAGCAGGCCTTGTCTTCCTGTTAAACTCGCAAGGAATAAATTCAGAAATTTGTAACAGATATGTATTTAATTGGTTTATTTTCTAAGGGAGTAATTTAATACAATTATTTCCATTTATTTTCCAGGTACATAAAAGTTTTTTCATTATACCTAAATCTTTAGCCCTTTATGGAGTCTTTCAAATCTTTCTTGAACTGTTTCAATTTTTCCTTGTCTTTAAAGTGATGGTTCTTCCACTTATCTAGTTTCACCTTTTCGTCGTGTCTGGCAGTAGCAAACGCGATAAGCACCTCCACCGCTTCTGTATAGAGTTTGGTGGGACTGTCCTCCATAATAGCACACTCCGTTTCAGAAACGTTTCCGGGTCGTTCCTGAAACGTTCAAACATTTCTGGAACATCCCGAAACGTTTCTGAAACGGAATTTGTAAACCTTTCCTCTTTTTAAATTTCGATGTCCTGGTGTTTTTCACAATCTGTTGCTTTTCAAGAAGAATTTCATGTTATATGACAGAAATATTGTTGATGAGTAGAGGTTTTTTATTAACGAGTTCTTTTTTTGTGATAAAAAACTAAAATTTTCATGAAAGGGAAATTTATTTTTCATTTTCCATTCATTTTATTTTTCAGCGATGGTTAACATGCATGAAACCGAGTTGATTTGCCTTCGGTTCGATTTACCATTTAAAGGGCTTCTAACTGGTATTGAAATCCATATTCAAATCGATTCGTTCGGGAATAGCGTCGTGAAAAAATTAAATAAAAAGTCAATTTTTATTCTTAACGATTTCAGCGAAGAAGAAACCTTTACAATGCAATTTTTCCATTTGTAATTTTTACCCCGCAAAATACGAATGAAAATAATGTCGCCGAAAATGAATATAATTTAAAGGAGTATAATTCTGAGCGTAGACAAAACTAGATAAATGTTTCATTTATTGTTGTTTGAGATGTGGTAAGCTGACCCAATGGCTCTTTATAACCGAAGCCTTGTCAAAACAGACAGGCAACTTATCTTCTTTCATTCTCTCTCCACTTTTTTCTTACTTCATCACAAACTCGCTTTTTTTTAGTTTTCTCCTCTCGTGTCCGGTCAACACTTGAATTTAATAACAGAAAAATTAACTAGGTTGTAGCAACTGCTTTGAAACCGAACAAGTTTTAACAAGTTGGCTCTTGTCGAAACCTGTCGAGAAAAGTTTAATCCTTCTCCATGTCTTAAACTCAAAAAGATTCACTTCTAAAACCGTAAAACCAGAAAGGGGAAAAAGTAAAATTTAATTATACCTTGTTCCTAATCATTTTACTTGTAGCACTTTAGATTTAAGTTATCCCAAGGCTATTCGTTGTCATTACTTCCCCCGTACTAATATATTAATCACAATTAAGGAAGGGAAAACCGGATAATAAATTTCGAAAAAGGATTTTAGCCTCTGGCTTTCGGATGTTAACTTTTCTTCAAGTAAAAAGATGTACAACTTTTTTTTCCTCTCTCCAGTTTTTTCTTTCTCCTCGCAGGAGTGATCTCAGGTGACTTTTTTTACATGGAGATTTATTCGTGACGTTCATTGGATGCGAACGAAAGTCTTGAAACCTGCTCACCTGAGTTACATTATTTTTGGTAAAGGCAACTTTATTTTCTTGGGCTTGTCTGTTTTGTTTTAGTAGGTAAAGCGAAGTCATCGATCGATTTTAATGGT
>Ga0181470_100063_pt2 | contig 18770 bp, 9 predicted proteins | sample InSIn5SAF170_FD_119082 | JGI IMG/M metagenome (GOLD analysis project Ga0181470, IMG submission 119082) | Clean room microbial communities from NASA Spacecraft Assembly Facility at Jet Propulsion Laboratory, Pasadena, California, USA -... ...
TGACACAGGGCCCCATAGCATACCCACATCGTTCGCATTTCCATATACTCATGCTGTTTTCCGTTCGATTAATTTCACGTGGCTTGCGGCAATTGGGACAGGTAAAGTTTGCAGATACACGCTGCGGATCTTGTGCAGCATGGAATATGCTGGTGTAGTCGTCACCCCAATCATCCAGACCGTTCCAGCCTGGAACACAAATATTCCTTAGTGTTGCGGCTTCGACAAAATATTTTTGCTTCATCAGTCGATTGTGATGTTGCCGCAGAATAGCAGTGGCTTGGTGATAATCAATAACATTGTCAGGTACTAGAGGCCGCAAAAGCAGGATCATGGCGGATGCATTAAGCGCAGAGGTCCTGGCTTCGTAGCTGAGAGCTCTTGAAAGCATCTCATAAGGATTCATGGGAGGAGTGGTTACTCTTTTATCCGCCTCTCCAGATAACAGGAAAGGATATGGTGGATCATCCTCCCATGGCATAAAGTCAGTTTCGATGACCACGGTTGAAGTACTCTCTTCAGGCCGATTTGGAACTAGCCGTTCATTAGAACGTTTCCGGGCTGGCTCCGATACCTTGACCTTAGGTGGGGTACGTAAGTGATTCGAGGATTGCTGGGAAATCTCACGATACTCCTGTTGCGACAGTTGACTGTCACTACTGTCTGCGGTAGTCTGTGATATCATGAAGATATCTCTAGAGCTGTCCGAATTTTGGCGATCTAGACTATGCGATGCTTTAGGATGCGAAGCTGCGGGTGGTTCCGATATTTGCTTGCCTCGGATTCGACTCTGGAACTCCTCAACAGAAGACCTGTTTGAGCTACCTATCTCTTCATGATGATTCCCTACACGGCATAAACTGCTGGAGACTGAGCCAGGCTCATTTGTTAGTTGGCTTCCATCAGAAACTGAGAACATCTGACCAAAACTCTCATTAGAATCATGACTTTCAGAATGAGGTCTGCGGCTACTTGAAGCACTAGTATTGACGTAGCCTAGGGACAACGGCTCCTTCTTCCTGGGTACATCGATAGCTTGAGGGATTGCTTCCACTGCATCAATGTCGTAGAAATCGTAGCCTTCAGTACTGGAAATGTGAGAGTCTTGGCTAACTACGGAGAGTGGGGTTGAATCATGTCTTTGCCGAAGACCTACCCGCTCTGAATCTTGATGCAAGGCAGGGGGTAGTGTGAAGCTTTCCAATTCCTGGACAGGTGTCAGAATTTTACCTGGGACGTATTGATGATGCTCCGACATGTCCTCTCGGATGGGCTGAGCAAGAGGAGTTGGAACATTGGATTCACTTTCAACATCGCCCACGAGACGTGCCTGTTCCCCAGAATGACAGTTGTCAACTGATCGTACAGAGCTCGCTTTTCTAGGAGTTTCATCGCCGCCTGGGTCAAGGATTATAGATTTCGTAAGTCTTTGCAGATTTACCTTGGAATCAGATCGTTCCTTAAGCATCGGAGATTTGGCGTTCTTTCGCCTAGTCATGCGAACTTCCAGGTGATATTGCGCCCTTCTTTTGAGTAGATGGTCGAAAGCCGGAGCAAGAACCCGCCATGTCTGAGCCAGTCGGATCTGACCAATACTTTCTGCAGTACGAGCCCAATGTTCCATGATACCAGAGACTCGTACATTAAGGGGGCTACTTCCTTGGGTATATGGAAGGTCTATATATAATGCATCGACGTAATGACGCGAGAGAAACTGATAGTGTCTGGATTTTGTGGTTGCAGTTGCTTGGCCTACCGCCATGACTTGGTTCGGCTTGAAACCCTTAGTAATACCAATTGACAACCCGAGTGGCATAACAGGCTCGTCGGTACCAGAAGCAGAAGGAGGGGTCGTACTAAACGCTGCCGCACTGCGAGAGTTGGTACTGGTTCTTTGACTAGCCACTTTTGATGGGCCAAGAAAGCTGCCGACAACATCCTCCTCTGAATCACTACGACTGTGGCTCAGGACTTGAGCGTTTGGACTAGAACCGAAGGAAGTTGGAAGCATGTCATGTGTCGCAATGGTGGGGTGAGGCTTCCGCGAAGCAGCGCGTTCTTCCAGCACCATCAAGACATCACCACGAGGAGCAAAGGCGAGCATTGAAGTAGACCTTCGATCAACAACCTTGGGTGCATAAGCAACATCACACTGTGAGAAACCGTTCAATCCAGCTGTCCATAGCAAATCCTGATCTTGCCACAACATAACATTGGGTGAATATTCAAAGCGATCGATTTCTTTGAACGGCATGGTAGGACGACCAAAATCCCAGATGTGTACCGGACTGATACCATGACCCTTGGTCGGTCCATCTACGTACGATACTGCAATCTGCGCTGCTCTCCTGCCTCTAGCAGTGACAGACCTTAGTGGCGGTCGCCAAGAGACACAAGATACTGGGGCAGGTGTCGAAATGGTCCATTTTGGTTTTTGTCTCTTGTCAGCGCCTTCTGACATGTCCCACACATGAATTACACTGTCAAGCCCAGCGCTGAGAAGAGATTCGCCATCAAAATGCCAAGCAACGCAGGAGGCTCCTTTTGTGGGATCATGAGCATTAATTCTGAGAAGAGGAGCGGTCGGCTTCCGGATGTCCCATTTGAAAACAGCTCCGGACTCAGTTGCACAAGCAAAGATAAAGCCATCCTTTGGTGACCACTGGACGTCTCGAATGCCCTCGGCGTTGCACTTGAAATTTTTAAAAGCTCGGTATGTCCCTTGCTCGCTTCTAGTGGTGCCCCAATCTCTAGTATCGAAGCATCTCACAATACCGTCTTGACTTCCAGAAAGTAACCAGGTGCTTTTGTGTGGGTTGATATCGAGAGTGTTGATCTGACGAGAATCCTCCCGGGCTTGCACATATTCCAGTCCAATGGCCCCAGGAGAACGCGATGTAAGTCGACTAAGATTATACTGGAATATTCGACCATTGGCACATGCAGTAAAGATAACCGATTCGCCATTGGAATTCGTAGCCCATTTGACATCCTTAATTGACAACTGGTCTGAAACAGTAGTAGATGTACCAAGCTTTGCGTTTGGCTGTGAAGTAATGATGGCACGTAAATCAATACCCTCCTTAACACGGGATCCTTCCAGTCGTAACGTTTTAAGGATATGTCTACCTCCAAGGACAGCAAAGTTCCCGTCGGGAGACTTGTCTAGACATGCTATTGGCCCACCCACTGTATATTCAACATCCTGAGATGCATTCGGGCGAAAAGATGGAGGAGTTGGCGAACCGGCTTGACTTAGACCGTTGTCGTTGGTGGTCGAGTCGCTGGTTGGCCGGCCCAGCAGGCGGCGCATGATCTTGCCTTGATTACTATACATGTCGAAGTCGCGTCGTGTGAGGCGCCATGGATATGGATATCATGATCATCCAAAGAAAGCCTAATTAATCACAAATAAGCCGCCGTAAAGAAGGCCAGATTAATTTGCAGACGAGCTCGTCACGATGGGGGACAGCAAAATAATTGGCGAAGTCCCATTGAAGATATATTGTGTCAAGGAATTGGTGTTGCGATTCCAATTGGAGCTCGGAGACGGGTGGAACGGCCACTGACAGCCTGCCGTTGTGCCTGTAGCAAGCCGTTAGCTACCCCGCGATTCTGCCGTTGACGGCCGCTTTACGCCGCTATGGGCAGTTTTAGCCTCTAACATTATCTCGCTATGCCCTGTAAGACATCACCTATCAAGAAGCGCCATGACGTTCCGGTGCATTAAGTTACCACAGTCGTGGATGATCTTGACGTCTTGTAGGTCTCAACCTGAACTCGTCCTTGTGCGACAATCCATTATTGGGCCAAAAATACCTGCTTGTCGCAACCAGCCAGCCTTGACGCTCCTTTATGGCTCATCAACGCCCGTGAGTTCGATACGGGTGGAAGAAAAGAGACCTGCGTGACAAATGCGATAGCTTCCCATGCATACGCTGCCACCTGCAGCTCGTCGACCTGAATTATGTCTCTGTCCACAGAATCAACGCGCCCGCTGCTTCTGCCGCAAAATCGCCGCCTGCGACATCTCCAAGGTGTTTATCTACGCAACCTGAGCTTTGTTCGACCTACAGGCAAGACAGCCGATGATTTGCATTTGGGAAAAGGGTCACCGACTAAGCTTCAGGCCCTGAAGAGCAATCATCAGCTTCATCATGCCGCTTCCTCCGAATCCCTACGCGACCGCCCTACTCAGGTCCGACGACGAAGCACTAATCTTGCGACTAAGAGTCCAATGACCAGGCAAAAAGCTCTTGAGACTGCCATTGAAGGAAAAGCGGCCGATGTTTTCTTCAGCTTGCATGTAGAGGATGTGGAAGAACCCGTCTATGTCAGTGAGGTAGCCGAGCGATCAACGGTATGATAAACGCCCAGGCAACACATATCTTATGGCTTGCATGTGTGAAACTTGAATGAATCGCATGACTAATATTTGCTTGGTCGTTGCAGAATTTCAACTTTCAATTCTTCGACCTGAATCAGGCCGACCCGGACATTACAAGATCAGCTGAAGTTGTTGTAAAGCTATGGGCGAAGCGACATGGACATTGGATGTTCCTACTTGAACAGGTGGTAGACTTTAGTCATTTGAACTTCATTGGCACCCTACGCAACCAACACTTTCCACCTAACTGCTTGGTTTTCCACCTCATTGATGGAATATATTGCTTGGACGTTCCTGCAAGAGTACCCGAACCGAAGCAAGGTGCAGCATTACCTACCTCTTCTTACAATGCACTGATGAAACTTTCAAATCTGGACGCCTCTATTCAAGATGCACTGGCAACTCAGGACTCACTTAAGGCTCAAATTAATGAGATCCTTGAACGCACACCCACCGATCCCGTCCCTATGGCCCAAGAGAAGGCAAAGCTAGCGATTAAATATCGTACAGCTGAGCAACGTTCTCTTAAAGCCGCCGAAAGCCGCAGGGAGGAAATGAAACAGTCAATTGCGTCGCGCCGCGCCGCCATTGTCAAGGGACGTGAGGCGCAAAAGAAAGCGGCTGAAGATATAGAAAATGCTGCAGCGACGCTGCCGGCTGCTCGTGCTTCTATAAACAGTGCAAGAGAGGCTATCCGTGGTCAACGCCGTCGTATCTGCGAAGAATTAAGCCAGGTGTTTCCAATCACAGCAGCCCAATCCGGAACTCCATTGGCCTTTCAGATATGCGGGCTCGATCTACCCAACACTGACTATGACCCGACTATGAAGACTACAGAAGAGAATGCTCTTTCCGCAGCACTAGGTTTGGTTGCTCAACTGACCAACACGCTACAGTTCTACCTAGGCGTGCCGTTGCCGTACCCGCTCACACCCTTCAGCTCAAGGAGCAGCGTGCGAGATGACATATCTCAAATAGCCGACAAGGAACGAACCTTTCCATTGTTTCTACGAGGAGGAGCAACAGCCCAATATCGATTTGACTATGGATGGTTCTTACTCAACAAGGACATTGAGGTGCTATGTGTTCATGCAGGTCTCAAAGTGGTTGACATACGCCATACACTTCCGAACCTGAAGTATCTCCTCTATGTTTGCAGTGCTGGTTCTAATGAGCTTCCGGAACGAAAACGTGGTGGCATCCGGGGGCTTTGGGCTGGCAAGATGAAAGGCAAAGTTGGTACATCCGTGGATGACGGGGCTAGTAGTACTGCTGGAAGCCGACGTGGAAGTGTTGATAGTGAGATTGCAACGAGGCAACAGGACGAGCTCAAAAAGATCATCAGCGCCGATGCCGACCGTCCTGGAAATGGACATGCTGTAGGTAGTAAGGCAGCTATGGCGAGTCTGCCTTTCGGTGAGGGCACCAAATTCACGTTAAGGACCAAAGGATTAAGAGAGAACGTCGTTAATTAGGACGTTATCAGGAAGGGATTGTTGTTTGATCACAGAAATATGGGCCAGTTGCTTTGTCTACGCATTTGAGAGCGGCCATATCGAATTCAAGATACCCCAGCGAGAAAATACATATTGCTCACAGAAAGAGTTCGAATATGTTTTTAAAGCACCAACCTCGAGTGTACACAGATAATCAGATGAACATGAGCTATAATTTCTGGCTTCATCTTCTTCTTCTTCTTCTTCTTTTCCCTCTTGGATGCAGTGTCACGCCAGGGTTACCTTTATTGTATGGATTACACAGTAATCCTCGTGCATGAGTGTGTAAATATACACGGTATTTCCTTGTAGCCAACAAGACATGTCATGCCAAATAAACAACAAACTACTAGCGTATATTGGACTCGTCATGCTTAATAGTTGGGGAAGTCTCAGCTGCTACCCACGTTTCAAGTCCAGCCGCTTGAGAAATAAGGCTGGAATTGAGTGCTAAGAAACAAGCCCCGGAAATAGAGTATCGACATCAAATTGCACAGCTGGAGAACCATGGTTTGGATGTAGATGGACAGCTTTCGAGTGCCATGTTTTGGAAAGCTCCACCAAAGACCCACTATTCTAAACTTCACTAACCACAAGACCCTGACTGCTCGCAGTGCTACGCTGAATATAGGTTAGCTCCCGCGCGTTGACCAGCCAACAGCATCAGGCACCACAACATTTCCCCATTTGGTTGCAGTCTTGTGCCGGCAAATGGCCTGTGAGAAGCATCGACGTGAACGTGAGCCAGAGCCATGACAGCACGTTTACGCTGCTCCACTAACGACAATTAAGTCTGTGTCATTCAATCTTCATTTCTCTTCTGCACCGACTAACAACATTGCTTTCAACTACTGGTAGTCCTCTTTCCTTCTGTAAGCACTCTTGATTGAGTTGTGAAACTTGTCTTCTTGTTTAGCACGACCTCCACAACACAACCTTGACATCCTTTCTCGAATCTATGTACTAGATACCATACCTACCCAAGCACGAACAGTTTGCTTTCGATAAGAAGAAAGGCAGCAGTACAAATAACGACTGTTTTGACTCGACACGACTCGCCCCTAGGCAGCGCGGGACGGATGTGGGTGAGGGTTTGGAAGCAGACGATTGTACCATAACGAGAACGAAAACAAAACAAAATGGCAGCGATGCGGGATCCTGGTGCCTCTTCTATCACGGTCGCTGGTAAGTGCAATCAAAGCCTCTAGTCTCAGACAGTCTAAATGGCTGCTAATGTAATACGCTTCTACAGTACGAGTGCGACCTTTCACAATCCGCGAAGCCGCACAACTCCACCGCTCGGATGGCGACACAATCTTCCTGGGAGACGGCTCCCTTGCCGCAGCGCCAACACCGAAGCTCAAATCTAGTGGAATCAGATCAGTAGTAAAGGTAGTAGACGATAGGTGCTTGTATGTTCCGCTGCCAGGAAAGTGTACAGGAAGAGATCAACCGACTTACTGACTTGTTCCTTCCACTAGAGTATTCGACCCTCCCGAAGACAACCCCATGCAGAAATTCTCCAGATCAGTGGTTCCCCAAGGCAAGAAAGTGAAGGATCAGATATTTGCTTTTGATCGAGTCTTCGATGAAAACACGTCACAAGACGAAGTCTACGAAGGCACCACCAAAAACTTGCTCGACAGCATCTTGGACGGCTACAATGCCACGGTATTCGCATACGGCGCTACGGGTTGTGGTAAAACCCACACCATTACCGGTACTGCACAGATGCCCGGCATCATCTTTCTCACCATGCAGGAACTGTTTGAGAAAATTTCCGAGCGCAAAGAGGACAAGCACACTGAAATTTCCCTCTCATACCTCGAGATCTACAATGAGACAATTCGGGATCTCCTGGTACCCGGCGGTAGTAAACAGGGCTTGATGCTCCGCGAGGATTCGAATCAGGCAGTCACAGTAGCTGGCCTCACAAGCCATCACCCGAAGGACGTCCAGGAGGTTATGGATATGATCATTCGAGGCAACGAATACCGTACTGTGTCACCTACAGCAGCCAATGCCACATCTTCCAGATCGCATGCTGTTCTGCAAATCAACATCGCACAAAGGGACCGCACAGCAGCTGTCTCCGAGCCTCATACTATGGCTACCCTTAGTATTATCGATCTTGCTGGCAGCGAACGGGCTAGCGCAACCAAGAACCGAGGCGAACGTTTGTTGGAGGGTGCCAATATCAACAAATCCTTACTTGCCCTAGGCAGTTGTATCAATGCTCTTTGCGATCCTAGGAAGAAGAACCACGTTCCATACAGAAACAGCAAACTCACTCGATTGCTTAAATTCTCTCTTGGCGGCAACTGCAAGACTGTCATGATTGTTTGTGTCAGCCCTTCGAGCCAACATTTTGACGAGACTCAGAATACTCTCCGATATGCGAATCGAGCCAAAAACATTCAAACCAAGGTGACAAGGAATGTGTTCAACGTTAACCGCCATGTCAAGGACTTTTTGGTCAAGATTGACGAACAGATGGCCATCATTAACGATCTTAAGGCGCAGCAGAAGGATGCTGAGAAGGTGGCCTTTGCTAAGTTTCAAAAACAACTCGAAAAGAGGGGCGCTTCTGCTAGCGAAGGCGTTCAGAGAATTAGAACAGCCTACCATAACTCGGAACCCGAGCGGCAGGACAAGATTTCCCACATGAAGAAGCAGCGAGCTATTGAGCGACGCATTGGCCTACTGTCCTCATGGATCGCAGCTTTCGATGCTGTTTGTGACGCCAAGGAGGACGAAAATTGCATGCCTGCTAACTTAGCTGCTATGCGAAATACCGCTCAAGGCATTTTACTTGAACTGGAAAACAGTCGCCACCATATCCACCGGAAACTGGAGAAGGGCAACTGGGAGAGGGCTATTGACTCTGCTCTCCAACATAGTATTGGTCAGCTTCCAACAAGTGATGCACATGCTGATGCTGGTGAGGCTGCCACACTGCAAAGAGAGGCCGAGCTCCTGAAGTCAAACTTCGCTAGGGAAGCCTACCGCGAAGTACTTGAACAAGACAAAGCTGGAGACGCGGGCATGATGCAAGTCCTGTTGACCGCACAGTTCGACATCATGGCATCCCTGGCCGAGACCATCAACATGAGTGCAGACGAAGCTGTGGCGCACGCCAAGAAGATCATCAACCGATTACTAGAGACAGGCTATTCGGCAACATCACACATCGTCAAGCCTGAAGGCGGCAATATTCCTGTCGAGAAGTTCTCACCTTCGAAGCGCGGAACACCAAAGAGAAAAAAGGCGGTCAACGTCATGATAGATGGTGTCAAGCCGATCCCCAATCCGGTACTGGCAGCTGTGTCCGCAGAACAGCCATCCATGTTTACGTCGCCAACCAAGAGCTCGCCGCGAAGGCGTAAGGCCTTGAATGCGCGGAAAGGCGTCGCGTTCACTCCAGTGAAGAAGAAGTCTCGTGGGGTAAGATGGCGAGACGACGAGTCAGAAGATGGTACATTGGCAGATTTCGAGAAAACACCGAAAAAGTTCCAAGCGATGCCGGAAATTGCATCGCCTGAGAAGACGACCGAGCTCCCTCCACTTCCATCTTATCTCAATGACGTAGCCGATGACTCCAACCCATCACCGGTTGCGCCGGAGCCTGTCTCCGTGTCTCCTGTAGTTTCCCCCACAAGACTTGTTCCTGCAAAACCGAACAGATTCCAAGCAGGGTTTTTGACAAAGACACGAACCTCGACCGCGGGCAGCATGGGCGGTTCGCCCGTTGCCCCGACACTATCGCTGAACCTTGTATCATCAGATGATAATAAAACAAGTCCTCTTCGGAATCTTGACCTAGGTCGAACTGCTAATATCAGATCACCATCATATACTGGACGAAACTCCCTGAGCCCTAGGGTATTATCTGGATCACAACTTCCGGTCCCAATTTCACCACCTACGGCACCACGAATTACAACTGATGAGAACTACCCACCTTCGAACTCTAATTCGGATTCTGAAGGACCCAGTTCCTTAATTGATGCAACGAAACTGCGCTCTGCACTTCATGCGAACAACCGGCGTGACCGCCTCTCCTCGTTGGGAATAGCTTCGACGGGTGCCAGAAGGGTGAGCTCCATCGGATCTTATGGTGGTTCCGGTCACAAAGTCACAAACTCTTACTCAGGTCCTACAGCAAGTGCCGCCAATGGTATCTCCAGAATAAGGCGGTTAAGCGGTGAAAAGATTGGTAGTCCGCCGATCAGCTGTTCGCCACCTGACACATCGGTAGGAAGCATCAGATCGTTCACACCTGGGCAGGCGAGACGAATGGGTATGGGCGGAAGTGTCAAGATCCACGGCAGCCCTGAAAGAATTGAAAAAGGATCGAAGAACCGCAGAATAACCATTGGTGGATCTGCGATCCACTCCCATGCTTCCGCGAAAAGAGAGAAAGGAGGTTTGGTGTGGCGGTAACTCTACCGAGCTACATGATTTAAGGAAGAAGGAACAATATTATCTTGACATGTACTCTACTTTTTAGGTCTTGGGCCGGAGTTCATTGGAGTCATTGGTCCGTTGGCGGTGTCTTGGAGTTGAACTGCGGTTTTGAGACTTCTAGACTGTTGTATTTTTTTTTTCTTGTTTTATTCATACTCATCCGAATACAATTGGTTCTGGAAGTTGCGATACTGTATACATATATATTTTACATTGCATTATTGCCATTTTTCCTGGCTGTCATGTGACCGATGAAGTACATCCCACGGCGAGCGCCGATCAATCTTATCTTTGGGACTCTTTTGAGGTTTACATTCCAGTGGACTTTGGCCCTAAGACATTATAGCAAGTTCATTTGGTACCTCCCCATGTTGCTCATCGTAAGCATGCTACGGAACCTACCTTGAGCATGCGGAAACGAAACAAAAGATTACCGGTTACGAAATCTTACACATAGGCTTCAAACTACTCTCCCGCCAAATATATCAAGCGGTTCAATGGCGTCATGTACATCAGCTCAACGTGCATAGAAGATTCACTGTTGTGATGAATACACGGATGTTCGGCTCAGTACCCTGCCTTACTCTTAGGCTCAATCTTTCGTCGGTACATAGACTTATCGAGCGGCACTCAGAGTGCAAATTGAGTTCAAGTTTGGTGACTTGAAGGATTTGATGAAAGAAGGACAAACTCAGAGACACAGAATAATGGAGTACATGCGGTAAGATATCAACAATGTCGTGGTGAGCCAGGTAGAATTCCTCTAGGTCTTTTCTTGCTTAATGACAACAGATAAAAACCAAGATTAGTAAATTTCTATATACTCGATCGAGTTGATGCTAATCGTTGCTCGTTCCATGGACATGGTTTGTAATGCCCAGGTGTTTGCTGACAAAGATTTCAACTGTGCCTCGAATCTCACTGTGGCCTGCAGGCTTGAGGTTCTCTTGCCAGCTGTGTTCAACTATGCCGATCGCGACACATCGAAACGCTCGACACAACAGCCAACGTGCGTGACCTTGTCGGTCATCGTCTCAGCTCATTTGTTCATAGAGCTATGTATAAAGTGGTTCAGCTAATGTTTGAGATCATGAGGAGCATATGACAAGCCGCCTTCAGTTTTCTAAGCCTGAGGGGGGAGAAAAGAAAAGAAAAGAGGAGTCTTTGCTTTAAATATAGTGAGGGAGTCCTTGGCTCTTTTTATATGTGACGGAGATTGCGTCACAGACACAACATGGATTCTTTTCCGCCTTATTAGAGCTAAATGAAAGATATGTCGGTAGGTAGACAAAGATGTGGTAGAACTGTAGCAGAACCCTCAATTTCTTATTCTGATGCTAAGCCGTTGCATATTGACTGGTAGATGTACAGTATGAATGTAGTTTTTTGAGTTCCGCGATAGGAATCAACATTTAGCAAGCTGTGAGCTACGCTAGTTCGCGTGCCTGAGCGGGAAGTCGAAAGCGCATCATCACAGACCGCAGGTCGCCCCACCATACACGAAACATAGTTGTACCTGCATTGAGAGCACTGTTACAAGTCCGTTGAAGATAATTAGCACCTAAGCATCTGTATAGTCAACTCTGTATCTCTGACTAATATCCAGAGATCAAAATGGCCGAAGGAACGCTGACTTTACTCCACCTGAACGCAAGTTGTTGCTCGACAAGTTAGACTTTGTAACCATTGCTGACGCATCTGTAGGATTCCCAATCCCAAACAATCCTATGGCTTCTGGAAGAGCTCGGAATTGGCTACGAACTGAAACTCTTCGAGCGCGTAAAGCAACGCGCACCTCCTGAGCTGAAGACGACTCACCCTCTGGGCAAGTCGCCGCAGCTCATCACACCTACTGGCCGGGTGATTACTGAGCGCAGTGCCATCGCCTTGTATCTCATCGAGACCCACGATAAAGCGGGCAAGTTTAAAATCGCAACACCACCACACGAACTGGAATATGACGTTGTCAAGGAAGATTCAATCATCTCGTTCGGCAGCTCAACCATCAATTCATTGTTTATGTTACGCTTCATCTTCATGCAGCTTGTTAAGAGCACGCCTTTCCTTATTCGCCCCATATTTTCTGGTCTCAATGCCTTACTCGGAAAAGCCTTCTTGGATGCTGAGATTGATCTCAATCTGAACCACCTGGACTCACTCTTGGAGGGCAGAGCGTACTTTATGGGCGGCAATGAACCTACAAGGGCTGACTTTGTCAATCTCTGGTATATTGACTGGGGTTTTCAGGCTGGGTTGTACGATACGCAAAGGTATAAGAATGTTGACGCATGGCGCTCCAGGTGCATTGAAAGACCAGCTTGGAAGTCCGCTTTGGAGAAAGGCAATGGATATGATTTGAGGTTCTCCTGAAGGATATTGGCTGCATTGGTATTGCGAACCAGCCACATAATAAAAACTAGCTATATCAACATACGATGATTGGATGACTTGGTTGCGGCCCTTTTGGAAGCTGGCGTCAAATATACTAGTTTAGGCTGCCTTCTAACCATGAATATACTTGCAATGAAAACTATCATTGGAAACTTCGTTTTAATTACTTAGCCAATCCTGTTAGGAGTGGTGCGTTTAGGATTTGGTATACACAATGATGAGACACAGCCTCTAACTTCCCTGGGGACAGTAAGCAGGATCTCGGGAAACGAGAAGTCTCCGACCCCCGAAGCTGACATTGTCCGAAAGCGATTTCTTACAGTACCACGCGGACACTGCCAAGTGACCTTGATGCAGGATTCCTGCAATGCTAAGCCACCATACGATGTCATCCACGGCACAGATTCGGCCCAAGAAGTGCCGCCCAAGTTGTACGGAACGAGCAGTCTAATATGCAGCTCACCAAACCCCGCCCTTCTTTGCTTTTGTCTGACACCTTGCTAGGGAGAGCCTAGCATTTCCTCTGTGAATTCTTCATTGAACTGACTCTGTACTCACCTGCTTTTGTTGTTGATTTGTTTACATCGATATATATGATCGAGCCGCCAAAATGCGCGTATCCACGAGAGCCCGACATATCACAGCCGCATCTCAGATCATCCGCGGCTCCCTACAATGTCTCTTCGCAGTTGCTTTGTTGCTCATTTTTGCAGTCACAATTCTCGTCGGTACCGGCGCCATCAAGCTGCCACAATGGACGAAGAGTTTAGACCAATATCCACCTGATATCCGATCTGGATATGCCGGTGGTCTGCTGGGATGCGTTTGTGTTCTGTTTGTCGTGTTTCTTGGTGCTGGGTTAGCCCAGATGAGGAGAGAGGCTAGAAATTCGAATATCCGACCACCTGCCTGAAAGACAACTGCACAGCAGAGTCTTTCCGGCACAGAGCTTTGGCCCTTGATAGGCCGCTAGGTGACGTCGAGTTTTATAGGGTTGCATGATATTGTAGCAAACAAGGCCTTTAAGCAATATTCGGACTTCTCCTAGGCAGGAAGTGGAGTTCACATATATTACGCTGTAGCGACGGTAAATAAGCTGCAACATACCGCACGCACGGCAGGCGTCGGCTTGAGGATCGAGACGTGCCGTTGTACCATCTCAAGTTTGGACCTGGCCATAAGCGAACGAAGGCTTATAATAATCGGATAATTGGTAGGTCGAGACCCACACCTCCAGAGAACATTATAGTCGTTGTATACTAATTAGAATAGCATGCTGAGAAGCATTGACATCAACTATACGAGGCATCCACGATGCTCCCGAGTCATCCGTTGCTGTTGGTTAGCGAAGGCTAACTCGAGGTGCATGCACTGAGTTAGGAAAAGGGTAAACGGGCTCAATACAGAATGTATATTCGGATCAAGCATAACTATCAAAAGGATTCCCATTAGCAGTGGTGGCTGGCTATGGTGTTTTATAAGCAGTAGCAGCCTTGCTGCCACAGCCTAGAGATCACAACCTTTAGGCTGTAGTCCACAAGGCAGCATCTCCTTTGTGTCCAATCTTTGTGCCATAGCCTAAGCCTCCTTGTCACCATTCTTTGTGCTATAGCCTCAGCACCTTTGTCACAATCTTTGTGCTGTAGGCTTGCAACAGTTGCCATCGATGAAGCGAGTGGATACGGGTCTGCGGTCGCTCAACACCTCAGGATTGGGATCATCACAAATTATAAGATAACATAAAACTAAGACCTATGGAAACATTCATGATCAAATATATTCAATTTATTTCTGTTCTCGCGAGCTATGCACTGGGTTGCAGTGCATGGGGCCCATGTGCGACTATCTACAACACCACCATTAGTATTACGATAAACGGTACAAACATACCGACTAAACTCGCCGCGGAATGACCAGATCCGTTAGTATTACCATTTGTGGAATCGTGCTTGGTATCACCAATGGCACCAAGGACCGTCACCTGGTTTGCGAAGCTCGTTCCATTGAACTCACCCGACTGGTCTCTACCGAACAAGAAACTCTCTGGCGGCCCAAGGTAGCTCGGTCTCACGCCACCGAGATCAACGATTACCTTTTGTATGACGACGCTTGGAGCCAGGCCCCAGACGCGAAGCTTGTAAGCGCCTTCTTGAGTGACATTCCACCTGGTAGTTGTATTGTGGCTCGGATGATGACCCCAAACAGCATCACCAACAGCGTATCCCCAGGAAGTTGGCATGTCTTGCCCAACGCTGTCACCGATGAAGCGAACTGTCTTTGGCGTCGCCTGTTGGGACCCAGCAGGAAACATGGAAACAGCAAAATGAAGTGGGTTTCTGTCAGAGAGATAGTTCTGTGTTGGACTTAGATACAAGGTGACGTTGACATTTGAGACATTGGTGAACAAGTACAGGTCGTATTCCAGAGCTGGACCAGAGTCGGACGTTACAGGTTGGGTATCCTGAGGCCAGAGGCTGACACCACCATATGTGCGCCCGTAGTTTTTGAGCGTATGGTATGTAATATTGGATGTGTCATTTGATGGAGTGTAAATCCGTTGGTAGTTCGGTCCCTCAATAGCGACATATTTATCCGATTCAACAAAGCCGGTAGTAAAATTCGATGGAACATTTCGCAGGTTGATCGGAAGTTGCACAATTGGTGAACCATACCATGCTGCAAATCCCTTACGACCACACGCAGTGGTAAAATTGATATTGCTGGTGGTGGTATTGATGACCTGTGGTGCAGATTCCCAGTCAATCGAGACATAAACACGCGAGTCGGTGCCATTGCCTGGGCCTACAGTTCCGTTGTACTGAGATAACTTGACCCATGACTTGTCTGTTTGAGCAACCCAATCGCAGGATATAGTGCCGCGTGAAAAAACATCGAACCAGCGAGTAGCAGGTCCGTAGGGGTCGAGTGGCGGCAGAGTCAAGGTCGCTCCAGAATTTGTATGGTACTTGTCGTCACCAGGAATGCTAGCATTCAATCCTTCAATCGCAATGCCGACAGCACCTGCTGTGGAAGTGACCCCTAATTGGTTGAAGGACAAAGCAGGAGCGACGTTCCTCATGGGCTGTTGCCAATACCCATCGTAGCCAAAATGAGTCTCTGTCATAACTTGTAAGACTGGTTCATCGACAAGGAAATAGAATTAGAAACTCACGGTCCATCATACGCTCCCATTTTCCGTCGAGCAAAGCGTCCCAACGAGCAGTCAAGTTGCCGTCGGAATTGAAATCCGCCAAGACTTGTGTAGCGGCATCGTTGGCAGCGTTGCGATGCTGATTGGCGTACACCGCGTTCTTTTCGGCGCCAATGTTCACTTTGTGTACGATTTGTCCACCAAGAACCGGATGCAATATCATCTCGAAAAACGCTGCTTTTTTATCCTCATCTAGCTTGTCGTATACAGCCTGCGCATCAGCGGCAAGATCGGCCCACTGCTGAAGAACTGCGTCGCCCTCGTTGTAATTGATGACAGAGTAAACAAATGGCTCGATCAGCTCAAACTTTCTTCGGCCAGCATACATACCATATCTTGTAAGAATATCAGCAATATCAGCGGCCAAGTCCGAACCAAACTCTCGCGTGGCCCAGGCCTCCAACCAATCATCCACGCTGTCTACTCCCCATTGATCGGCATCGTATGCCATGTCAAAGAAGTGGCTAATTGGGAGCTCTAGAGGCTTGAGGTCGCCTACATTGACAATCCAGATGCGATCTGCTCCATGTGAATATGCAAGCTGCATTTGCTCAGCAGTCTTTTGTAATTGGATCGTGTTGATCCACTTGTAGTTCCTTGGGTCACCAACATAGTCGAAATGGTAGTATACACCTGAACCACCAGCTCTTTCAGTCTCGTTTGAAATCGGAACTCTTCGAACATTACCCCAGTTGTCATCGGCCCAGAGGAGAGTGATATCGTCAGGTACCTCTAATCCGTCGAGAATATAAGTGGCGACCTCTTTGTAGAGACACCACATTTGGGGTACATCGGTGATGTTGGTATCAAGGACATCTTCAATAATGTTCCTTTGATGGTCGACAAGTGTCTCTAACATGCTGACAATGGCCTGATTACCAAGACCCTCGATAGCGGTGTCGCCTGTGCCACGCATACCCATTGTCCACAGACTATTTCGTGCGTACGGCTTCGCTCTTTGTGCTCCATATTCGAAGTACTTATCAATCGTCTTGTTGTTCAAGTTATATGCCCAGGGACCTAGACCCTTGTTTATGTAGAACGTGCCAAATTCGTTTTGTGCTCGCATCATCGGCTCGGTATGGGAACTCCCAAGAACTATTTCCCATGCGTCGGCCAGGGGTTGATTGGCCGGATCATCAACCTCAAACATGGTTCCCCAAACAGTAGGCCATAAATAGTTCGCCCGTAGTCTCAACAGGACTTCGAAGACGTTTGGATAGAAGTCTCTATTGTAGCCCTGGCCGAACGGGGTATCCGCGTAGTTCTGACTTACCCAGCCAGACAGGCCAGGTTGCTCATCATTGAGGAAGAAACCACGATATTTGACAGATGGTGAGCTTTGCGTCTTCCCAGCAGACAAGAACCAAATGTTCTTGTTTTGCTTGATAGGTACATCCGCCCACCAGTACCATGGGCTGACTCCAATCTGTTCGCTAATATCGTAGAGGCCATAAATAACTCCACGAGGATCACTGCCGGCTATTACCACCGCCTTTGAATTACCTGGGATTGGACTGTCTACCAGTTTGGTGGTAAACGATTCCCATTGTCCTTCTATTTCAGACACGTCGAGCTTGTTATTAGAGATTAAGTCGTCAATGATTTTCGAGTGCCCGATGGTTCCGGCAATTATCACGGTGTTAGCTGGTGATGGGTCGGTGTAGTTGGGACCATTGAAGTAACTAGTTCCATTGGTTGAGTACTGTAAAAATATGAGACAGGAAAGTGCAATACGATATGCTCAACACATACCACAGTGTAGTTTGAGGCTGCTGGGTGGTACTCGTAAGATGCCGGACTAGCGCCAGCATTACCGTTACTAAGTGAGAAATTCGTGCCTGTTACACGGCCAAAGTCCTTTGCCAGATCGCCAGCAGCTCTGATTACGCCCCAAAAATCATCGTCGGAGACAAGAATTTGGGGGCTTGTAACTGTACCACCAGCTAGTTGGAAGGCATCTTTTACGTTGGTGAAGCTGATCACAGGTTGCTGACCTAGGGCAGTTACCACCGGTATAATGCTCCCAGCTGCTGTCAAAAGAAGTGACTTCATCGTATATGGCATCACCACGATGTGATTGGTCAATGAGTCGGTCCCAGGAGTCACATCCAGAAGCTCGACTAGATCGAGGGGCTTTAGATGGGATTGCCTACTCTAAATACGCATTGGTGGGTAGCATTCTGGATAGGCTTGCCAACCAGGCCTGCCCAAAGCCATGGTAGACCCATATTAAGCACGACGCTTTCTTGCATTGATATTGGCTAGCCGGGTAGATGATATTGATGAACAGGCCGAGCGTTTGCGTCATGCTGAGAACGGTAACGTGCCTGAGTTAATCACTAGGAGATCACCATCGCCAAGGTCTTGAAAATGGAGAACTTTCACTTTCTAGCCCCGGTTGGCGGGTAAATAGAAACCGGCGTAGACCAAGGTCGTGAAGGGGGCAAGCGAATGTTGGAGAATGAGCATCGTCATAGCGCCTGGAATGCGAAGCCGTTGCGCCGTCGCGCCGTCCGACCCCAGATTCCCCGCGCTGGGCTTTGGAGAAGCACAGGGAATCAAGTATGCGGAATATAGTCTTAGATCAGGTTTTAACACGGGTGGGGTATATCAAAGCCGGGTTTAGAGGTAGTTATGGATATTCCAATTGGACATGAATAATTTCAGCTTATACCCAAGCTTTTTTTTTTTTTATACGTTTTTGGCCCATCTGGGACCTGGGACTTAGAGAGGAGACGCTACCAAAATGCGACGAATGCTGACTCCAAGTAATAGCTCAATGAGACAAGATATATATCAAAGTTTGACACCATAT
>Ga0181470_100097_pt1 | contig 18672 bp, 20 predicted proteins | sample InSIn5SAF170_FD_119082 | JGI IMG/M metagenome (GOLD analysis project Ga0181470, IMG submission 119082) | Clean room microbial communities from NASA Spacecraft Assembly Facility at Jet Propulsion Laboratory, Pasadena, California, USA -... ...
CAGAGCCCATCCCTGACAGTCTCGCTTCTCCTCCTCCCCCCCTCGTACCAGAAGATGCCTCCGTACAAGGGTGGGAAACTCACTCATCTCTCGAACCCTCAACCACGGTCCACCGACCCCTTTTTTGGTGTGTACAGTAGTGGGTGAAGTGCGATCAATCACCAATTTCCTCTTCATTCGACCGCCTTCTCTCCTTACACGGTGGTTGTTGTGCGGTCTCTTTGCCGAGAATGTTTGATGTGGCGGGAGGAGAGAAAGAAAATGCAGATGCAGATGATGATGATGATGACAGCACGCTTGATCACAACGAGCGACGAAGGCGTGGTCACAATACTCAAGGCTCCGAGCAAACAACGACGACAGCCATGAACAAGAGACGAAGGGTTGGGTGGTAACGATGATGATGATGATCGAAGAAAATAGATGGGATGGCTTGAATGGTTGGATGGATGGTTGGTTGGGCGCGGAAGAGGGCAGACAAAAGTGCAACGAAGAGGAAAAAGAAGCTTGTGTGGCTGGCGTCGTTGGTCGGTCGAGCTTGGCTGCCCACGCTAAACCCCAACCGGCTCAATCTCACTGCTCTGACTCACACTCTTTCGCCCTTCCAATCCGGTGCCGCGGCTGGTGTGAGATTTCTTCCTCTTCTCTCTCTCTTTTCTCCTCCTTTGGATCTGCTTGAATGTCTGACAAGCAAACAAACTTTTTTTTGTGAGACCTCAGATCTCTCTTGGGATCACACATGAGATGTCAACTCACACACTCACACACACACACAAAACAAAGAGCAACAACCTGATTTGGAAAGAGGGAAGAAGAGAAGAGAATACATTTCCCACCCAAAGCATAGAACCCAAAGCCTTATTATGCTGGTGATGACTTAAATCGGAGATCTCCACCACCCTTCATCTAGACTGTCAACGCTCCTCATCTCGTCACCAAACATCAAGCCAAGCACCACTTGCAGGTGCGACTTGCTCCAACGGCGAGTTTCTCTCGTACAGTAACATCTGTGAGCCGCATGATGGGATGGATATTGGGGTGCATGAAAACCGCCAGAATCAAGGTTGGGGTAAGAATCTCAGATCTGCGTCTTGGTTACAGTCGTCATGTCATGCCTCTCAGCACACGTCTGGACCATCTTTTGCCGTGAAGAGTAAAAAGTCCCTTCGAGACATTCATGCACGATTCAAGAGATGCTAGAGAAGTCTATCTGGTGGCATCTGGTGGCAGCTATTAGTCCCGTCACCGAGTAGTACCTTTGACTTGACGCTCAATCCATACACGACAAGCTTTTTTTTTTTCTTTTCTACCCCCCGCCTGAGCCCATCTGACTTTCACATGCCGAAAAGTCCTTGAACGGCGGATGGTCGGAGCACACAAGGCTGAAGCCGAGTAGCAACTCCCAAGTGGGATGCGTGTGTCCACGTCTGACTGACTCTTGGTAGCCTGCAATGTTCTGATGATTGACGGTCAAGGTATCCAGAGTGCATGCGACGTTCCCAAATCTCATGCCAATATTTATGCATGGAGTAGTAGAGGGTGAAGTACGATTAGCACAACATAGAGGATGTCTCTTGAGCATTTGCTGGTTTCATGTTGAGATCCACGTTGTGCAGATCAGTTCATAAGAGGAGAAGTATCACTCGCATACTTTCCCTGGCTGCGTTGAGACAGAAACGCGATCTAATAGAAAGGTTCTAGTGATACAGCAGGTTGCAAAGGCATCTGCTTATCAAGTGTCACTCTTTACGTTCCCTCGCCTGACGGACACTCATCTACTTCTGAGGTGTTCCACTCGTGCTTCTATGCTTACTATTTACGAATCATTGTAAAGCTGTGCCTAGTCATACATAGTTCTTGAGGTGATCAAGAAGATAAACTAGAGCCTGGTGATGCCGCAAATGGCAACGACACCCTCTTCATCTCTGCGCGAAAACGTGGTCCGAGCCTTCTTTTGATATCATCTAGAAACTATGCGTGGAGGCCGTGATGCACGTAACACAGCGTCTCCTCTTCAGATGCACGGTCTTCCACGAGAAGTCCTCTTCTTCCTTTCACATCACGTACAGTTTGGATGGTTTACCCTTGTTTACCTTTGTAGTGTGGTACTACAAACCCACAATATATGTTTTGACTTCTTCACGCGTTCTGGACGATACGTTCTTCTCGATGCTTGCTACTTCAAATCTCAGAGTGACCTCTGAAAGTGAATGCGTGCGCTACTGGCCCAGTGGTCTCTACGATTCCAATACCCGTGAGGCATTGTTCTGCTTGTCAAGCCATTCTTTTCTGCTAACTCTTTGTTGTATCAACACACGTCAGACGCGGGATTGCTGATTCTGGCTGATCTAGAGGACATAGAATCGAAGCCTGGCTTGCAAGCGCCGAGCAACGAGATCAAGTGAATCACCTTCAAGTAGAAGCAATGGCCTCGGAAATTTGTTGTCACGAGGCGAATGTTCAAGCTTTCAAAGATGGCTTATGTGTTTTCCACTCGGTAGGGATTTGTACCTTTGATTGCAAGATGTTGGCTTCCCTTTCGCACTGTGTTGATTGGATAAGCAGATTATATGTATTTTGTGAAGCGACCAACAGTGCTGGTCAGTGCCAAACTCTCAATGTGTTCATCGAGGTTACATCCTCGAGATTCAAACAAGAAGCGGCGAGCAGATCTTGCAGAATCCCTTTCACCTGTTGACTATGCAGCTTGAAAACTCGAAATCTACTTGTTGATCAGAAAAAGCTGATCGTTAACGGCTTGAATACATGTCCAGTGCACCATAACACCGTCACTAACTGGAATCCTGACAATGCTAACTCGCACTCGCCTGTGAACCCATTGACTTCTCGGATGTGCAATATGATTTGATCAGGTTTAAAGAAATCTATCAAGTCTGCTAGTACTTCCCAAGTGCTGTGACAAGACAGAGAAAGTGTCCACATGGCAGTTCTTACATCTTCAGGTGAAATGGCTTCGACTAGGTGACCTGAGACGCGAGATTGGGAAGATTTCAACCTCAGGCTCTTCAGAGGGCAATCAGATCTGACGTTAGCAATCCTTCTCTGTTAGTGTACAGCTGCTCATGCAAAGCCACGCGCACAGTAGCACTATTCGTCATCAAGAGGTGCTCTCTACTGCATCGTGACTTCTATGTTCTTTATCTGTAGGTACCACTTTCAATTACCAGAGGGAAGTAGCTGAGATAGAAACAGAGAGACAATGGAACACGGAGCAGAGGAGCTTTAAGAAGAGAGAAGAAAGAAGCCCTTCATAAGCAATCCTCCCTGCACCGTGGGCCAGCACGACCTACGCGGCTTATTGGGAGACCCTGCACACATGAATGGTAAAGTCAGACTAAAAGTGTGACTTGAAAGAAACCATGGAATAAGGAAACTGTGTCAAGATGCACGCAGATGTTGATGAAGTAACCAACAAGGAAATGCGACTATGCCCTGAACATGGATGGGAAAATGCCTTGAAGATGTGGATGACACTCCCTTCGAATGTAAGATGAAGGCATATGAAGCAAGGAATGCGGGTGAGGTACCGACCGTGAAATCGACCGTAATCACTCAGCTGTAGTTTTCATATATTCCGAACGAGAGCGGTTACTTCCTACCTTGACGACGTAATGCGATTGAAGAAGAGAAGGAAACGTGTGCATACTTATATCTCTTCCGCAACTTACTCGATGATCAACGCTATCATCAGCAAAGCCTGTACTCGAAGCTGTTGTATACTGATCTCTGCATGCTTTAAGCACGATGAACTATCCAGCTCTCTCACAGTTCTGAGCTACAAGGTGAGATCAACATCAAAGTCGGTAGGACAACACCACTCTCGAAACCTCAAAACTGCATTGTGTCATTTCCAAGACAGACATCCAGCGACAAAGAAGGTTTTGTGTGGAACTTGACGGTCAATGTCGAAGACTGTGGCCATTCATGTAGCCTTAGAGCTCGGGCGAGCTGGTGCAAGGCTATCACATAGCCAACCACGATGATTTTTATACGGTTCTCAACACATCGCAAGTAGGAGTAAACTTAGTGCAGTGCGCCCTCAAGACTCTGAGCTTGACAGCCATAAGAAATAAGTCATCGCAAAGTGTTCATCCCGAACAATACACCGAGAGCGATACGAAACAATAGAGGTCAGCTCAAAGTGACTTTCCCTTCTACGGACTGCATAAACTTTTCTGATACTAAGAGGCTGGTAGTATTCGAGATCTTATTTCCGAATCTGATTCTAGGATGCAATTCACTTGGTGTATGACAGAGGTATTCTGCTTTTCCCCCTCTGGTTGAAATGTTAGAAGTATCATGGTGACCTAGTCGTAGAATGCTAGGACAACTTTAAGTCTCTTGCTCTCAAAGTTTGTCCAGATATAGTCCGTCGTATAATCCATCTTGCGATACGACATCTTCTCGCCGTATGCTCCAAGCCTTCAACTTTGACGGCTCCACGTACTACTTTACACTTCGTTCATGAAGAATCCTTTACTCCTGTGTATCTGCATCTCAAGAGGTAGGAGCTGTTTTAGCCTTCTTCAACTCGATGACCCAAGTCGTCCCACCATGCCACCACTTCGGCCTCTTAGCATCAACAACCACCAACCCAGACTGCTCCAAAACCCCCTGGAAGTCTCTATTCCACCAACACCCAAACTTCCTCGCGTGCTCCTCCGCCCCTCCATCAAGGACCTTATTTAGCCAATCCCATTTCGCCCTACCATGCTCCAACAGCAGAATCCTGCCATCCTCTTCCACGACGTGCTCTCCCAAATTCCTCAATAGCGCCACGGGATCAGAAACGGAACATAATCCCATCGTCTGGATGATGGTATCATATTTCTTCCCTTCAAGATTTCCAGAGCGCTCGTTTGCGTTCCTAGGTGGAGGAGGAATTGTCCCTGGGAGAGAGGCATCTCCCACTACCCATCGCACACCCAAGATGCCAGGAAACAGCGTCCCAAACTTCTCGTGCGCAATCTCCAACATCTCCTTGCTCTTGTCGATCGCAGTAAAGCTCCTCACCTGCCCCTTCCCCTCCCCGATGTTGGGTTTGCCGTAAAAACTAGCGGGCCACTTGTAGTATTGCAGATTTCTCCCCGTGCCGATTGAGACTTCCAGAACGTTGCCCCACGCGCGCGACGCCAGGTCTCGTCGCAGCGAGGTGATGCCCATGGAGGATTCGGTGAGGTCGACGTGGGAGTCGAAGGACGAGGCGATCTCGTCATAAGTTGACGATACATCGCGCTGCTCGGCTGGGGTGGTGGGGACCTGAGAGGTCGGCGTTCGCGTGAGTGTGATGTAGAGGTATGCGCTGTAGCCCGAGAGGGCGAAGAGGGTGATGCTTCCCAAGACTATGGGTATGGTGCGGTACTTGAGCGGATTGGCCGACGACGATGTCGAGCCAGCAGAATTCGCGGGGGAAGGTTTACGCGTTGGCGTTCTGTGATACCAATCGTCAGTTTGTGATCGAAGTCATGATGCGATTGAGTGCTTACTTGTATTGCAATTGGGGCTTGTTCTGTGCTTTGGAGAGTCCAGGTTTGGTCGCCCGTGATGGTTTCGCAGAACGGACGCAAGTAGTGCTTATCTTCCTATTTGCACTTCGCAAGAGATATTGATACAGATTCGTTTCAGCATTCTTGCCAGCTGTAAATGCTGTTCTAAAGAATACATCCATGTTTTTAAGCGTAAGAGTAGCTGTCCAAAAGCTCCACTTAGACGGTTCGCAAGGGGTTTTCTGTGGTTTCCAAAAAGTCAACCTCTGTCATGGAAGTACTCAAGTTGATGAAATGCTTTGCATGTCCGCCATACAAATCTGTAAGCCCTTGAGCAAGGAATTTGGAAGTACAGATGTTCCTGGAAATTTGACAAGTGCAAGATGTTTGGACAAGGCTGATGTTGCAAGGCTACAAACTGCTCCAGGGCATCCATGCACAGCTCATCGTGCTATCTCCAGCGTTCCCGAGTACTCCCGAAATAGCAAAGCATAGAGGTTAGTGATATAGAGAGAAAAAGACTAAGGACACATGAATCAAGAATAGAAGATAGGTGGAGATTGTTCTCGTATTCATCTAAGCAATTCTACTCAGCAACTGCTCATCCACCATACCCTCCTTCATCCCTAACTTTGAACATGTTTGCATATATTCACACTATCATTCATCGTTTCATCAATCCTGCTCGACTAGCAAAAGCAACGATACAAAAGGGTGTCGCTGCTCGTCCCCATAATAAAGATATATATACAGAGTGTATCATGTTCGCTCCTGTAACGCCAAATGTAAAAAATGCAAAGAGATAGCCTCCAAAACAGCACAGCTTAAAAATAACAATCTTCCATTCTACCAGACTTTTGATTTTGACCTTTTCAATTTTATCTTCCTTCTAAACACATCGTACAATAAATCTTCCGTAAACAAGCTGAAAGATATATGAGGAGAGATAGCGAGCCATCTAAGGTACTTTCCGGAACCTATGTGAGGAGGAAAATAGTTGCGAGAGTCCATGTGCAGCGAAATTGAGATTGAAACCAGCCAACCAGATAATTAGTAGTCGAATAGTAGATCATCAAGCTCTGACAGGTCGACGTGCTCTGGGCTTCGCGTGTCCCAGTCCATGCCACTTTCCACATGGCTCCAGAGGTCGATAGACTCTTCGAACCCACGCTTCATCGTATGTAGTGACACACTTGGCTTCATGGCAGGACTACTGAGGAAGACAGCAGTTTGCGCGACCGTTAGATTTCTTCCATCTGGGAAGAAGATTTCGGTCTCATTTGATTTGGCTGGGTGGCCATCCAGCTGGGAAGGAACTCCAGTCATCTGCGTGTCATCTCTGCTTAGCTGGCGCTTCTGCATGCCTCGAGCAGTTTGTGTGAATTCTTTCTCATCCTTCTCGAGTGGTGGCGAAGAAGCGCGATGATTCCGTGAGCCTGCAGGACGACGAGTCGTAAAGGAGCTTGTAGCACTGCCAGGTACAGTCATGTCCTCATCTTCGAATTCTGGCGAGGAAAGATCGACTTCTGGTGATGGCGAAAGCTCTCGTCGTCGTTCAGCCTCGGCCTCATCAGATCGCGAAGCTGCACTTGAGATTGATGGTGAGATGATAGCTCGTTGAGCATAATGTATTGGCGATGGTTCCGGCATGCCTCGCGGTGGACAAGTTGTGAGGTAAAAGAACGTTCTCCTGGGATGTACCGTCTCGAGTTCTTTAGCAATTGGACATGGTGCTAGAGCGGTCCATGTTCGCTTTAAATAAGTCGATAGACGTGAAGAAATAATTGCTGATGGATTTGCCGACCTGTTGTTTGTTAGCTCGCCACTAAGAATAACATTACTCGTGAAACTTACTGCTCGACGATTTTGACAGTTTGCGACAAAACTGTTGCAAGTTCTTTGACTAAATGAGGCTTGTTTCCCGTTTTTTGTAACTGCAGGATCACGCCTTCAACAATCTCATCGTTGATGCCTTCCAAATCGATCGTTCGGGGTGTGTTCTCTTCGTCGGAGTCGTCGCCAACGGCTTCTGGTGAGGGTGGCGGCGTGTTTTCGTACTTGACGTTAGATATCGAAGCTCTTTTCGGTGGTGGTGACATGGACGTTGCATCCTCGTGCGAGCGCTTCATCTTTTTCGATGGTGTTTCAGTGTTTAGTGAATCGGTCGAAGGCGGTGAAAGTCGTGCGGCCGCGCGTGAAGCATGCGACACTGGAAGTTGAATACCAAGTGATGGCAAAGACAATGATTTTCGACGAGTGTTGTATGGCATGGCGGCGGAATCTTTTGAAGACATTTTGGCAAGCGCGGATTTATTGTGATGGAGTTACGACGGGAAACGCGGAGGATGGTAGGGGAGTCCAAGGCTGTAAGCGTCTGCGATGAAAAAAGTTGAGAATGAGTAGGAGGAATTATTGTGTTCCTGCACGTTGGATCTTCGAGGAGGCGGGTGAATAGGTGCGACTCGCTGTTATTGGACACAGCGACTGCTTAGGATGCAGGATGGCGTGGTAGCAACACAAAGAGCTGGGGGAGCTGTGCAGCGTGCAGCGTTTCTCTTTTTTCTTGCAGTAGTAGTGATGCAACACCTCTTGACAAACAAGGGGGTGTTTGGAGGCGGTAAAGGATTGCAAGGCAGTAATTGGAACGGATGCACCAACACCGCTATTCTCACAAAAAGGATGATCGAAGTAGGACGTTCTGTCAGATGGTGTGTCGAAGGAAGAGGGTGTTGTCGAGAAAAAGGTGCAGTTGTTGATTAGATGGCGTGGTGGTTATGAGTGAACATGCGACGCAAGCAGTGGTGAGGGAGGAAGCGTCGTTGCCTGCACGACCAATTATGGGGCGAGTATACTATCTTGGACCGGACGGCGAAAACTTGTTGTACAGCACTGGGAGGATGTTCGGATGGTCAGGGTCAATATGTGACACTGCGATTGATTGTCGTGGTCGGATGTTGTTGTTGTCGTGGATGTTGATGAAGCAGACTTGTATCAAGGAGCTGCTCTGTCGAGGGCGGCGATGTTTGGACTATGTGAGAGACAGATGAGGAGAAGCGTGAGGGAGTTGGGAACAATGACAAGACAAGCGCGAAAAACGAACCGTCTCCACCACGACTACGGACCTCACTGACTATCCAGGCAGGAAGGCACGACGCAAAGGAAAAACTGGAGTGTAATGGATTCACGTCTCAGGCACACATTTGCCAGACTGTGAGTGCAGGTGGAGTACGAAAGTCAAACGAGAGCTAGAAATGGAAAAGTTCCGTTAGAGACTAGCAGGGGTGTGCGCTGGTAGCGAGAATCAGCTTCTCCACCTTTTCTGGAGACTTGACTTTTTTTTCTTTCTTTTCTGGTCCAAGCACCGATTTCACCAATGTCATGGATTTGCCCGGTTTCCTATTGGAACACTTCCTGGCATCTGTCACATCTGGAAAAGTGACAGATAATATCCATCTTTCTTTTGATCGCAAACTCGTAACATTACCTCAGCTCCCTCGTGGAGCGCAGCCGTGACGGATGGCGGGAGGAATCAACATCTCTCTCGTCACAGTCATCCCTTGCCGCCATGGCGAAGATCTGGTTGAGGTAGATGACCGATCGCCCTGATTGGTGAGATCGGCACTGTGTCGTCAAGGAATGGATAAAAAGCTGCTCCATTGGTGACGACAAAGGTGCCTCGCTGTGACGAAGCTGTTACTGCTGATCGTGTGAGCCGCACCCGTTCCCTTTGTTCTTGGTCTCTGGTCTGAGCAGGATGCCGTACCACCACCACCACCACCGCGAGATAGGGGTTAGCATCGAAGATGGGATTTTGGAGATTACAGTGTCGAAGGAACGCCTTTCCTGCATGGCCGACGCAATGCAGCTCTGGAACGTTGGCAACTTCGGAGAATGAGGTGAGAGTGCCCCTGTAAATCAGTTCCGTCATCCTGTATTCCAGTATGATGTCTCTGTTGAATATCATATCGTTAGATATACTCACGGAAAGTCGCAGATGCGTGGCAAGCATTGCACAATGGCAAAGAAGCAAAGCCGTGAATCCCCTTGCATCCAGCCACGAAGCGGGATGATTTAGACCTTCCGCATGGAAGACACGGTCGTTCTTTGATGTCCAAAGGCTCACGGACATGTGGTTCTCGTAGGCGTACACTACTCTTGCCAACTGATGATAAGCACAAAGACATCCACAATCACGATCACTAGCAATACGTATTCCAACTGACGATGAATCAGCCGCATATCATCACTTTCGGATGCGTGCATATCACATCAATCCATCCACGATAACAAATGACATCTCTTGATGTTGGACTGATTCGCGCAGGTGTTTGCTCTCGTACTTGATCACCAAATCCTGCTAAACTCGGGAATTTCAGATTAGTACGACACTTGGCGCATTCGTCTCAATGGGAGTTTCTCCCATTGGCCAACGATGTCTACTTCTTGAGGAGGTATAACACCTTCCAGTGGGGAATTCCAACCATCACTAACAGCAGATCCTCAAAGCGTCAAAGTCAACAACGTTCACAGAAGAGACAAAGCAAAAACATTTTCCCCAGGTTTCTCATTGGTGGCGTACGAGTAATGCGACATGTGCTCGACGTAGATTTAGACTTTGTGTGAGTGAGGCATTTGCAGAAAGGGTTTGAGGGGTTGAATGTCACTCAACCTTAACGACGTATCTTTTCAACGTCACTATTCCAGATGAGAGTCAAAACACCTGGGAGGCTGACTCGCTCGGCGGCGATTTGTTTGGGAAATACCTGCTTCGTTGTACATGGTACATAGAGTGGCGTGCAATCATAATTGATGTCGTGATAGTCGTTCATTGATGATCAAGAGTTGTCCATCATGCTACCTAATAGGTAAACGCTCACGCAACGACATATACTCCTTGCTTCCATCCTCTTGAGATACTGCAGAAAGCAGCAGCAGAGGACACAGCAAGAATGGTCTCCACCATTAGCGCAACGGTGGATTGCTTGGGAGTAGCAGGCTAACGCGCATAGTGCAGGATGCATGCATGCATGCACTAGCTCTGCATAAGACAAGGGTATTGAATGCGCAAATGGCGGGCAGGATCATGATTTTTCTGTTTCGTCGTTCTCCTCCTCCTCCTCCTCCTCCTCAGGTTTTTGTCGCACTTTCCATCCTCTATCCGGCTTGACCGCCTGCGAATATATCACGCATCGTCAATGGCAGTATTCCCCGCACTTCTCTAGATAGGTAAAGACGATTATCGTGTCTGGGCTTTCGTTGCTGCAATGGCGATGTTGATGGCATTGTATCTCGTATGAACTCTCTACCTCGATGATCACGATTTTCTCTTCCTGCATTTGCTTGCGCAATATGATCGGGCGACTTGTTGAGGTCTATATATATCTTTTGATTGTGCGAGTGCTGTCTATTTTTGTTGGTTACAAGTATCTGGTTATCGCTCGCTGTCTACTACTTCTACCATCCCTTCGGTCGTGTCGGTACAACCGAAGTACTTACTCGTACCACTCTATTTATGTGCATTGATCGCTGCAGTAATCATCATCACCTCAATCAACCATTACTCGCGATTCTTCAAGAGCCGAATACTCTCATCAGCCCAGCCATCCCATTCTTCAACCTGCATGGCGTTCGCAACTGTGGATTTTAGCCCATCCACATCACATGGAAGAATCTGGGGTAAAGCGTCAGTGTGTGCAATGATCTTTGGTAACGTCGAACTTCTGACTTGAAAAAATGTTTTTCTCTTCTGCAAGTAGTAGTCGATTTCGCGGAGGCAAACGCTTCTGCTTGACCAATGTTTCCAAACCGTGGCATTGCCGCGGTCTAGAATTCCTTCGTCGTGAAGGTTGGCTGATAACCATTGCACGAGCTTACCCACCTCAATAGATGACATGCAAGATCCTGCCATATACTAATATGCACTTTGAAAGTATCCACCTTGCACAACAACGTGTGCATTGATACTCTCAGAGATGAGCACTCAAGATCACGATCAATCGCCATTATCGACATCAAGGGAGCATACATGTTTCGCGCAAAAAAAAAAAAAAAATATAGTACCCTCCCTCCATCTCCCAGCCCCTGTCTTTCATCCCATATTTTTCTCTCTCCTCTCCCCATCCAATCCTTCAGAGGCCCCTATGATGGAAGCACTATATAGTACCTTTTACATCATCCCAATATACGGCTAAGTACGACATCGGGGAATTTCTCTGGTAGCGAGGAGTCGGCAGGCGGCTGTACGTTAGGAGCCAATCGCTTACGACTTCCCCCTTTTGCTCTCCTTCGCGACTGTGTCCGCATCTCTCATCGCGATAGAAGGATGGCCCTAGAACTTGCGAACTTGCGACTGAAATGCCATGTTGTAGACTCTTCTCTTCAAGGTGCTCTTCTCTTCTTCGACGTTTGCATCTGCATAGTCGACGGATATGGAAAGTCTCGCTGACTTGGGTCCATGAGAAGAGCATGCTTACACAGGATATGGACACTCTCCTTTGCAAGAGTTAGACAGACGAAGGGTCATCCCACTGTGAATGTAAGGAATCAAAAGCAGGAGCTGCATAGGAAGGTTGTTGGTGATTCTTTCAGCCGCGTTTGACTACAAGATTAATCATGTCATACATCTTCGCAGTCACTCACGTGCCTGCCATCTTTGCTCTTGCATGAGTCCGTTGATGTAAACGAGTTGAAGTCGTGTGAGACTTCTCTCTACGATGAAGGTATACAACACGGTCATTGTGCGTATATGCATGCTACACCAGGTTTGTATCATATTCCAAGGCTGTTATAGCACGTAGTACAGCCTACACTATCATACAATGCTAAGAAACTCTGCTTCACACTCATGTCTGCGGCACTGTTATTTTCACGTCTATTTTGGTGCAATGTAATTTCTATATTTGCTTCTAGTTTCTTTCTGCTTTCTTACAAACATGGTAACGAGAATGATTGATCCACCGAACCCGAAATCAAACGCCTGGAGGAGATCTGAAATGTCATATGTCATCATGTCACGATCTACGTGCATGTTCATAGATAGATAACCCTTCAGTCATCATCCTCTTCCTCATCGTCATCATCGTTCGCGGCCGCAGGTGGCGTCGATGGAGTAGGTTGGGCAACTGGTGGAGGTGGAGCTGTGGAAGTCGCAACGTTACCATTGCCGTTGCCTGGACCTGGGTTCATATCGATGACTGGTGGACCGTTGAAAGGAGGGAAGGTAGGTCCTGCTTTGCCCTTTCCGCCTGTTGGTGCCTAGATCGAAACAAATTGTCAGTCTTGTTGTTTTGAACAATGGAAGGGGAGAGGAATAAGATAGATATGGTACATACAGCGCCTGGTGGTGGCAGGACTCCAGTTGGGGCGGCACCGCCATTCTTGCCTTTACCGCCAGTTGGTACCTATAAAACGAAGTATGTTAGTGTCTAACCTATAAAGAGCAGACTTCATCTCGAGAGATTCTTTTCCTAGGAGAGAAATGAAAGGATTGACGAAACTTACAGCGCCTGCTGGAGGAAGCACGCCGGGAGTGGCTCCTGCATTCTTTCCCTTACCGCCGGTTGGTACCTGTGAGACGAAGTATGTTAGTGTTTGATCTACAAAGAAGAAACTCCATTTTAACAATATTCCTTTTCCAAGAGATAGAAGAAAGGATTGATGAAACTTACAGCGCCCGCTGGGGGAAGTACGCCGGGAGTGGCTCCTGCATTCTTGCCTTTACCTCCTGTAGGTAGCTAATAAGAGGAAAATTACAGTCAGTCACTCTGATCTGAATCGGATCCTTGTTTCTGCTCTATGAAAAAGGAACAGGATAGGACTGAGGATAACTCACTGCACCTGGAGGAGGGGCAACACCAGTTGGTGGAGGTGCGACCCCTGTTCCATTGCCTACACCTTTACCCTTTCCTCCTGTGGGAACCTGGCACGGAATATTTGTTAGATAAACATAACTCAGAAAGGGTCCCGGTTCTTGTGAATAAGTTAAGCATAGACTTACAGCACCTGCAGGAGGAGTGACTCCTGTTGCATTTGCGCCTTTACCCTTTCCAACAGGTGCCTTCAGCTACTATTAGTCTTTGTGATCATCGGAATGATAATATCAGAGTGATACTTACAGTTGCGGTTGGAACCGTACCAGTGCCACCCTACAGTGAATATATCAGGACCTGTCAAGCAAAAGAGCATGAGAGTAGCTTACATTGGCATTCTTGCCCTTCTATGATATCTGTTAGCATCTTGTGTTCTCTTCGTCAGTAATGGGAAGTCATTACTTACACCAACGATCCCATCCAAAAGGCCTGCAGCCCCTCCTTGCTTGCCAGCGTTGCCGCCATTTCCTGCTTGGTCACCACCCTAACAATTTCTTAGCTTTCGGACACTCATATATAACATTCTTGGTCACATACACCCAGAAGGCCTGTAAGAGCATCCAGTCCTGGAATCTGTTGTCGTCTCTTGATGGCAAAGTCGTCAAGAGCAGCGTCGAGGGCTGTGATGATTTAGTACTAGCTTCATGCCTGTCAACAGTCGAACAGCTCACCTGCTACACGAGCACTCTTTTCTGATCAGGTTTTAGCATATTTGCGTAATAATAGCACGATATCAGACTCACGACCACGAGCAATGACTCCACCCTCTGTTGGTAGTGCACGACATGATACCAAACTTGATGATGCAGCAAGCAAATATACAATGGAAATGAAAGACCTCATGTTGAAGTGTAAATGGTGTCAAAGAAGACTGAGCGTCAAGCTACAGAAGAATAGAAGATGTAAGGAATGGAGAGAAGAGCACAGCTATTCTAGATCAGTGTCACCCTCCCAGACTTGAGATGGACTTGAGATATACCTCTTATATGCGATGACACGAAAAGGAACAAAAAGCTTGGTAATACAAGAAAAGACGATATAAGAAATGGAATGATGGGGTAGACGGGAGCGAAACATGAAGGATGTGATAGATATATTGCTACAAGACATCGGGATCAACATCGCCTTGAAACCTTTCCCACGTCAAGAAGGCCGTGACTCGTCTGAACATGTCAATACATTTCAAAGGAGCAAGTTCCAGATCTGCTTTTGATCGACAAGGCATCTAGACTTCCAGAAATATACTGCAGATGGTGTCATCACGGTCATGAAATCTCATCTGTCGGAGTATACCCGTCTAGACGGGATCGACATGACTGGTAGGGAAGTCCTGGAGGACACAACAATTGTAGCAGAGCTAAAACGAGATACTCCACATAAACACTAACAGCGTTGCGGTACAGGGTATTAGAGTTGCGAGAGATTTTGCGTGCAGGCTGAAGGTGCTGGCTTGTGCGGGTTGTTCAAACAAGATGTAAAACGTGATCAGATCCACAAGTCGAATCGTCAAACACAATGTGAAAGACTGGGCAACTTTGAAGGCCTGAACAATCAATCTAAAGATCAAACCCGCGAATACAAATACATACAACCCTGGAGCTTGGAAATGTCAAAACGACCTTTGGGAAATGTCAAAAGCAACGTATTCTTAGTACAGTGCACCAGGGCAGCATAAGCAAGAAAAGACGTCAAACGTCTCAACGAGACACTCACTCCATGTGTGCCATCGCTCAATCCGAGACTGGAGATGTTGAGAAGGATAGAGACAATTTGTCGCGAAAGGGGATAGATTCCCGGGAAGCAGGTTGTCCTGCTGGTCCGACTTCTCCAGTCAGAAGCCAGTGTCCTCTTGATGTACTGGTACGGGTTCTGATCGCTTTGCTTCCTAAATCGTAGGCTCCACTCCAGTGAATTTAATTCATATGAGGTCCCATTCTGCGCGGATTAAATTCGTTCTTACTTGTCCACATCAACTCTATCATGGCTCGGTCCAGTCCGAACAGGAGCTGTTGTATGACTTAACATACGGGCACGTGAAACTGTTTACACACCTTCATACCAATAGTTTCAATGATCGAGGTGTGCAAACAGATACTCGTTTGACACTCTTCGTGACTGATGACTCTTTTCCTCTTAACAATGATGTGTTGAGCTCAGATGTGACATTCCCATCGACAATGTAGAGTCTGGTAAGAAAGAGTACTGGGATAGCTTTGATTCAACATGGTCGTGATTGGCTACGGTAGTGCCTGCCAGTGCGCCGATGTGAACCGAACCGAGCATCTTCTGGGGTTTGTGGATACCGTCATATGCATTTCTTGAACTTCTACTACATGACTCCCCTCCCAGATAGCACAAAACTTCTCAATTGTGCACCACAACTTAGAAATGTGGTGACAGTATTCACAATGTCTTCAACTAGAGTTGCGAACATGGCTTTGCGGCGGGGACTGGCTCAGCCAACAACCTCACGCATCAGAGCAGCCCGTCCTGTCGTGCAGAGATGTTTTCAATCTTCTCGAAGCTCCCCGCGTCTTCGCACCTTCGCCCTGCAATCAGCACCACAGCGATCCTTTTCAGTATCTAGTCGTACACGACTCGCAGATGTTAATGAGGACTTTGATCCTGCAACCATTGATCGAGAAAGCGACGAAGTAGATGTTTGCATTGTTGGTGGAGGCAAGTATGCACTCGCCACACTGGTTACCAAGTCTAACACTTACAGGTCCTGCGGGACTTGCCGCCGCCATCAGACTCAAGCAGTTAGCAAACGAAGCTGGCAATGAGGAATTTCGAGTTCTGTTGTTGGAAAAAGCAGGCGAGATCGGAGCACATATTCTGTCGGGAGCAGTAATTGAGCCCACAGCTATCGACGAATTGATTCCAGATTGGCTGTCAGAAGAAAACGAGAACAGATTCACAGAGACCACACCAGCGAAGAGCGATAAAATGCGATTCCTTACCAAAGGAAGTTCTATACCTATTCCCGCGCCACCTCAGATGCACAACAAGGGCAACTATATCGTTAGTTTAAATCAGTTCACAAAATGGCTAGGTGAAAGAGCAGAGGAAGTTGGTGTGGAGGTATACCCTGGGTTTGCTGCTTCGGAAGTATTGTACAAATCAGACGGTTCTGTGAAGGGTGTGGCAACAAATGATCTGGGTATCTCGAGAGAAGGCAAGCCGAAGGATAGTTTTGAGCGAGGCATGGAATTTCATGCACGGGTCACAATGTTTGCTGAGGGCTGCCATGGAAGTTTGACAAAGCAAGTCGTCAAGAAATTCGATTTGCGAGAGAACAGTCAACCACAAACATATGGGTTAGGAATCAAGGAAGTCTGGGAGATCCAGCCAGAGAAGTTCAAGAAGGGCGAGATAACACATTCGATGGGGTATCCATTACCGGCGGACACATATGGTGGTGGATGGATGTATCATTTTGGAGACAACCTTGTGAGTATTGGACTGGTAGTCGGTCTTGACTATCCAAATCCTTGGATGTCACCGTACCAGGAGTTCCAGAAAATGAAGCATCATCCCTTGTATAAGTCAGTCCTCGAAGGCGGAAAATGTATATCATATGGTGCTCGAGCACTCAACGAAGGTGGCTTCCAATCAATACCAAAGGTCGCATTCCCGGGAGGCGCTCTGATTGGAGACACTGCTGGGTTTTTGAACGTTCCAAAGATCAAGGGTACGCACACAGCAATGAAGTCAGGCATGCTCGCAGCAGAAGCAGCTTGGAACGCGTTAAGCAGCACAGACGATGGCACTGTTTTTCTCTACGACTACGAAGAGTCATTACGGAAATCGTTCATATGGAAAGAGCTCAAAGAAGTGCGAAACATGAGACCGTCATTCCACTCACCACTCAATCTCTATGGAGGCATAATGTACTCTGGTCTCGAAGCATTCATTCTTAAAGGAAAAGCACCATGGACATTGAAGCACAAAGGCACAGATTATGCTGCCACCAAAGACGCCGATCAATGCGAAAAGATCGAGTACGAGAAGCCAGATGGAGTTATTAGTTTCGACATCTTGACAAGTGTTTCAAGAACAGGTACCAACCACGAAGAAGATCAGCCTGTGCATTTGAGGGTCAAGGACTGGGACAAGCATGCTCAGGAGGAATATCCAAGATATAAGGGCATCGAGAATAGGTTCTGCCCTGCAGGCGTGTACGAGTACGTGGAGGATGAGAGTAAAGATCTTGGTGTGAGATTCCAGATCAACGCGCAGAAGTAAGGAACCTCGCTCACGGAAAATGTGGAATAATCTTCTAACGTGTTGTAGCTGTATTCATTGCAAGACTTGTGATATCAAGGTACCCAACCAAGGTATCAATTGGACAACACCAGAAGGCTCCGGTGGTCCCAAGTACTTCATGACTTGAGATATCTATCGGTGAGATGGGAATGTGTACATAGCTTTTGGATGAGGGGAGGACAGAACTGTGAGCATGTTCTCCGCGAGGAGTCAAGAGTTGGATCGGCGTCCTGCTTATGGTTGTATAATCATCATGAATAATCTAAACACATTAAGAAATACTTAAGGACCATGCGTATTGTTCAGCACTATTTCATTCTTGATACATGTTGAAAAGTATTCTTCGATTTTCAACGCTCCTCGTCTTCAGCCTCAGTTCCCAGACTCAAGAGATCAATGACATGGAGCGCACGAGCAGTAGAATCAAGAACTACCGTTAAAGCTACGGACGGAATGTGGTCTCTAATACCCACAATCAAGGATTCTCAAGTTATTGGAGACAGCTTAACTTTCCAAACCCTCCCACCAATTGACGAGAGTCCGCGACGTTCCGCGCGCGTCTCGAAGAAGCAAGATGACCAGCTTCAAGTTCTCTTATCACATTCTCTGTATACTCCCGAGTCGACAGTGATAGAACGAACAAATTGGCTTGAACGCTCATCAATGTCAATTTCCCAGTCATCAACCCCAAGACAGCGGGGTCTGACGTGGTCTGCACCAGTCAAGAAACTCAGCAATCCATCCTCAGTTCCAAAGTTGTGGACACCACTTTCTCCACTACCCCTTTCTCAATCAAATAGCTCAACACTAGATATCATCAACGAGCCATGGACAAGAAGATTACGACCTGAAACCTCGGAGAATGAAGAGAATTTCCATATGAATGGAGTGGACGGATCCTTATGGGAAGCCAAGAGGATAAGTACTATGGCTATTGAGAAGAATTGGTTATTCCACAATGTTTGGTGGGTCAGATGATTTTACGAATGAGAAAAGTTTACGGGAGATGGGGAAGAGTTTGGAAGGAT
>Ga0181470_100104_pt1 | contig 18406 bp, 14 predicted proteins | sample InSIn5SAF170_FD_119082 | JGI IMG/M metagenome (GOLD analysis project Ga0181470, IMG submission 119082) | Clean room microbial communities from NASA Spacecraft Assembly Facility at Jet Propulsion Laboratory, Pasadena, California, USA -... ...
GCATTCACAGTGAGGCGATTTCTAAACATCATGATCGGCCCAAATCTTGCCTCTCATGCTTCGGACAGTAGTATCAACTTTACTATCGTAGCCAACGAAGGTAGATTCGCATAAGACTTCTTTGACGATCCAGTCAAGAATGAGCTTGGCAATCAGGAAGTATCGGGTATTCTGGTTGGCCATGATGCGGCTAGCGGTGGTTTTGGTAGCGAGCCCTAGCAGACGAGTTTTGAGGGCGACTGGGATGTTATCATCACCCTGTGTACTGGGAGTATTGATGTGCTTGTATGCGTAGCTCACTACCTCGTCAAGAAGGGCCTGGAAGGATTCAGTCATCTTGGCTTCCTTTGCTGCATCCATGGTAGGCACCTCAGCAGTTTTTTTCTTGTTAGATGATGCCTGAGAAGCTGTTCTGGCTGGTGGCAGATCTGACATTCTTGGTACAAGGGCAAAGGCATCAGAGCTGTGGCTTGTGCTAGGAGTGTCACCTTGCTCTTGTACCCCAATGGCTTGTTGTTGCTTTCGAAGTGGAGTGTTGAATGTACCATTTCCTGGCATTGTAGGCTCCTTGATAGTCAAGGTCTTCATTTGGTCAACTGGCACTGGAGATCCACGAGAATTTGCGACTACTCGGCTCTGGGTTTGAGGACTGATGAACGGGTCGTGAGGTAGTGCATGGCTGACTACACCCCATTTTGTTGGCAGAGTGTTTGAGCTACCTGTACCAAAGGCTTGGGGAGGTTGAGTGGTTTGGCTGTGGCGGTTGTAAGGAGACTGAGTCTGTTGCTGTTGACCGTAACCATGAGATTGTTGCGATAGTGCTTGCTGACCTTGAGCTAGGTTGGCAATCTGACTTGGCAACATGAAAGGCTGGCTTGCGTACTTGTACGGCCGATCATGATGTTTAGAAATCGCCTCACTGTGAATGCGAATTGTCGCTGCTTGTTGAGCAAGTTGAATGTCCTTATTTCGTAACTCTGCCTCTAGTTGGGCGAACTGTGCTTCACGTGTGTACAACTTGGCCGTTAAGCTTTCGATCTTGGCGTCTTTCTCCTGTAGCTCGCGTGTGGCAGTGGCAGGAGTTTGCGATCTCTGAATCACAGCATCGCTAAGCTCGGATTTTGCAAGATTGATCTGGCTTTGAAGGTCAATTGCTCTCTGCAGTTCCGGCTGCCATGGCTGTACGGGTAGCGGTAAAGATCGGTTGTGGTTCATGCTTTCGATGATTTTGGCATTTATTCTGTGTTTGGTTAGGTGATGGAACATAAAATGGCCGAGTTGAAGGCTTACTTGAGACTAATACTATTGTTGAGACTGGTCTCCTGGATTTCGGCCGCCTCTGTCGCAGACAGAGAGGAATCAGGTGGAGGGGGTAGACGGTCCACTAGGTGGTGTGAAAGGGTCTGTGCCTGGTATTGTTGACGATTCCTGCATAGATTTAGTTTATGTCCAGCTGAAGCAGTGAGATGGGTCGTTTTCACTCACCTCAGTGTCTTCTAGAAAGATATCGGTGTCCCAGAAGACGGTTATCTCTTTCGATGCACTCAGGGCAGCGTTGAAGAGTTTGATGTGCTCTTTAAGGGTAGAAACATCAGTAGAAGTAGAGTCCTGGTATGACGATACTTGATTTTGCAAGTCCGAGATGTAATAATCACAAACTCGACATTGATACTCCCCAATGGCGAAAGCGTGGGCTCGATCTCCTGGAGCGCCTCTCTTAGCCAAGAAGGTGAGAGTTGATTGGAGGTGAGAGAGAAGGTCTACGACCTCGCTGACGTTAGTGATTGTTGTCATATTGGAGCGTGGTGAATTGTAGATGAATTTGAGGGGGTTCAGGGTAAGGAAGAAGATATGAACGAAGAAACGAATTTTGGAGGGTTGTATAGTGAAGAGCAGGCAGGCCAGCTTGTACTGATTCAGTTTCCTGTCTTGTGTGCTTGGTGACTGCCCGTGAGTGAAGACTTTCTGCACTAGCGCTGGTTGCCATGATCTTTTATGCGGCTAGAATTCTTAGCTCGGCGGAGGAGGAGTGGCCGTCCTTAGCTGTACTCGGTAGGGTTCGATGTTATATATGTTTTCTGGATGAGGCTCCTCTCGGCAAATTACAATATGCACTTCTTGACTTACTTAGTTCCTGCCAACTAAAATGCGATCTTCTTCAGAGCGTGGAAGTTTATCCCCTTTTCACAGTCGATTCTCCAATGATTTCTGCAGCCAGCGGCGTCTGAAGAGGGAAGAGAAATGAAAAGCGGCGACAGTACCCTATGCCTGAGCGTACGAAGAGGATTGTCCTTGGGTGCAAAAAGAATGTTTAAAGCACACGAGAGATATTCGAGGAGAAGTTGCTGTCATATAGCTAGCCGAGCACTGCCATAGCCCTTGCTCCCCTTCAGTTCACTTTGTTCTCATACACAGTTTGGTCGTGGCAGCGCAGAGGGATCATCTCGAATTGAAAGTGATTAGGATGATGGAATCAGGTTCCAAACCCTTGGTGGGAGATTACTGGACCAAAAATCTATGTTGAATGTGAGAGTGTTCTGCATGTTGGGTGTGTCACTCAGGCAGGAAAATAATTGCGCCGCGGACGATAAGGCGTCAAGCTTCGAGTTGACTTCTTTGTTCACCGACAAAGGGACGAGGAGATGGAAGGAGCGATCGGAGTACCGTCCCAATCGTCCACATGAACACCAGAAAGCAACCCGGACAAAGAAATCGAAAATCTCGAACCCTCCCCAATATCATAGCAACAGCACAAGTCTGAATACCCGACAACCCAGCTATCGGAGATGAAATTAATAGATGAATGTGCTTGATGAATATCTCCTACGATCGTTTTCGGCCACCGATCCCCCTCGTTCGACCCAATATCCCCGATCAAGGTGTCTGAAGCGGCAATGTGGGAATGCAACAGGTCTTTGAGACTCTGCGAAAGAACATGACGCATATCAGGAGGTGGAAACAAAATAAACGCTGCTAGTGGTGTCATGCAAGCTGATCACCTTCCCTTTACATTAACACGCTTTCGTGGTTGACCATGAAAGTTCGCATTCTTCGACAAGTACACTCAACATGGCCTGCGGCCACCCCTTGAGAGACCTTTCTGCATTTCGTGCCGGACAGCCATGGATAAGAACGCATTCAATATTTTTTTTTCCAACGAAGGAGACATCACAATGCAGGACTAGTTGGAACAAGAAGCAGCAGAGATATTCGCAGTCCCCAGCATGAAGCTTTGTCCGATAAGCTTTCTTATCACTGCTCAAGCACTTGAGTTTAGACTGAATAAGAGTCTGTGAGCACGTTCTTGGTGGATAGAACCTGGATCAAGAAGAACAGCCATTTCTCAGTGGAGCAAGAACAACAATAATGAGAAGCGGAGTGCAGTAATCTTGTACTAGGACCTATTGCGAAGTGCTCATGTCTGACAAGGTTGTCAAGAAACTTGGTTGCCCCTCTCAAGCTTCGTGTCATCGTGTCAATATTCGTCAGCGATGGTCGTGGGCTATGAGGGCGGCCTCAGTGTCGGGCAACAACAATTAAGATCGAGAGGCGTAGCTCTGGTGATGCTAATCTTCTGTTGGTCTTTGATACTTCTGAGTTTTGCAGTTTTAGTACCACGGATAGCAAGAGATACACCGCTAGTGGCGAGGTCTAGGTAAACAAGGCTTCTTGGAGCTTGCAAAATCTCCACGCCAACGATAACTAGCATATTCACGCTCAGAGCGCCTTCTTCTCACCAGTCCCTCACCTGACGGTCACTACCTTCTCGATATGTATCGTCTTCAAAATGAAAAGAGCTGGGTATTGAGAAAGACTGCGCCACGAGCGATATCGAGCATACCTCGCAGCAAAGCTCGAGAGACGATGAGATCGCAGGCTTCTTCACAGCCACGACAAAAGGAGCAGGCTGAAATGGTAGCATCCCCAAGCTCAGGCTCTCGAATTCTTCTACTTTATGAGGTAAAACGAATGATTAGATTCCTCACAATCCATCTGTCAGCTTGCGGTTCGTCCCTGCCATACTGCCCAAAGAACTCAGCAAGGCGGGCAACGTAGCGTAGATGTATCGAAAGGCTCTAAATATTGGCTTGCAGCGTCCTGCGTCTTGCTTGACTCGGGCCACACATCTGTCAATCAACCCATGGGAAAACGCACAAGTGACTAGCAGACACAGCTAGTCATTACCGAACGTTTTCGGGAGCTCAAGAGATCCACAAGAGGAGGATAAACCAGCAAATATTCAGGCTCAGTCAGCGGCGACGCCATCAATTCCGATAAAGGCTCTGCCCGAGGCTGTCTTCTTCAAATTGACCTCAAGGGTACTTGCCAGATTTGGTTGCTTCTTTTTGCGGCTACCGGTGCCGGGGTCCTTTATACAGCCAGTTTTTCGAGTGGAATCCCTCGTTGTCGACCTTCCAGCTCCCATTGCTAGATATCTTTGGTCGGATCTTGAAGCCAGCTATTCGCAGACCTCCTTGCACGCTAAAAGCAGGAATGTGTTTTCAAAGTTTCGGATACCTTCTTGCCACTCAGCAGAAACTAGAAATCTGGCGTTAGGCATCTATCTAAACCAGAATACAACCCATCACTTTCGGCAAGACAAGTCGACTGATTGATACGCTTTGACTGGGTATTCCATGTTCATCACCATCAGGATCTGTCGCTCAGTTTTGGCCTGCGGTGCCAAGAACAATCCGAGACAGGCTCTTGAAGTGCTTTCCGATCAAGGTTTATTGTTTGCCATCCGCATTTTGTACTTCCTATTGCCTTGGTGGACTGCTAGAAGGGGCAGCGAGGAGCCTCCAGCAAGCAGAGAAGAGGTTAACAGATGCTGCCTCCGTACCGGCGAGATAAGCAGCTGCGCACAAGTACCACATCAACCCCAAGCTAATGCACTGCGTCAAAGCTGTGTCAGGCTCTGGTGTTTTCTTCGAATCAGCCTACTTGAACTAGCAAAGTGACGTTATTGCCGCTGAGGTCTTGGCTGGAGAATTTAGTCGAGCTCCTCTATGCCAGCATGCTGGCCTCAAAGGTGAGCAGAGCTCGGTGAAGCTTGAAAGACCTGGCTGAACACACCATGCACAACTGATTTCTAACGCCATTCGTACTGAATTTGAGGGTTGCAAATTCTCACATGCATTCAAAACGTGAGAGGCATGGTCCTGAGTACCGAAGCTAGCCAAGCGGCAACGAAGCAATTCTTCGATGCCCCTTTCTCGATATGACAACTTTATGAACTCTGCACTGCCTCGGAATGGCATATGGCAGTCGATCTTCGGGACGGCCGTGTCCTTGGTTGGCTCGAGCAAGGCTTTCTTAGAGAAGCTTGCCGCTGAAAGACCTAGGGGGCGTTGAGACATGGACTCCAACTTTGTTCAGGCTGATTACAACTTCACCGATCCCGAAACTAGTCGCCCGTAAGACCCCGACTAGTCTTGGATTTGCGTGGTTGAGTCGTGTCGTCTTCGAATGTGCATAGCTAGTAAACACGAAGTTCAGCACTGCAGCACAATCTTACTCGTTATCCTTCAGGCTGTTCAACAAGGGAGCGCTCACAACAAGTTCCAGAGCAGCATAGCCAGACAAATTGTTGCTCATCTGCATTATCTCAGGACTTCAACTGCAGCTACTGCTTCGATCTTGAAATCACAGTCCTCACAATCCCGGCCACTCTTGGCTTCCTGCTGAAGGAGACCGATGGAAAGCAGAGGACCTGGAGCTAAAGCTTCGATGGGCAAAGTTGACAGGCAAGCATCACGACGCCAGTTGCTCGCAGACCTTCACGGTTTTCCAATTTGCTTCTCTATGAGGAAGCAAAACACCATGGAAACATAGACCGGTCGATTCGACAAATCGTCTCAGTCGTTCTAGGCACGCTTTTTGGTGCCCCTTGCCATATTCAGCAAGATCTTATATCAACTGACCAAAACTGGCGTATTCATCCGACGGTTCAATCGGCATGCCATTGGTGATCCGACGCATGGTTTCACAACCAACATAGAGCTGGTACGGACAAAAAGAAGTTGGTGCAGTCTGAAAAGAGATTCCTAGCCCATCACCAGATTAGAGCTGATCATCCTCACGTTCTGGGTGGCAGCATGTATCCAGGTCTTGATTATCAGCGAATCTCCATTCCCTCCACTCAAGCACGGGTTGGTTTACACCAGCTGCTTGGAGTACTTCTCTCGACGGCGACAAGATCATCTAGCTACTTGGAAGAGTGTAACTGAGTTTGAGTCACTGCACCACCTGAGATGCGGCGGGCGAATAGATTTGAGGAAAGGTTCCCCATGATCTCGATGAGCTCGACACGTGCGGCCTCTCCCTGGACAGTCCAAATGCCAGCAACGGAAATGTGTTTGAAAGTGTGCCTTGTCGATTGTTAAGCCCACCACGTTTTATACTAGAACCCAAGTCGGAGGCACCACGATACTGCATCCCATGTGGCTGCTGAGATGATCATGGTGGAACAACGAAATAGCTGGTCGTTTGCTCGTACGTCCTCTTTAGAGACGGGTGTGGTAAGTTAGCGATGGCATGACTTCGGAAAGCCGCCGAGACCAGTGATATGCCCTCCCAAGGCTTACCACACAACTAAGGGCCGTTGTTCTTCTTGGAGGCAATCTGCAGCCTGTTGGCCATCACAGAAAGTCGCTATCTGCTCTAACCTGCATATTGAGACTTCAGACTCTCGAATCTTGTGTGCCTCGAGGCCCACGCTCAAGGGCGGTGAAACTGGTATAAGATTCTTTCCACAAGTCGACTCCAGTTTTTCTTACGAAGTATCGACACCAAGAGCAGACCCAGCACGTGTCAAGTCTGTGTTCTCCCGAAACTTGGCAGCTACCATGCATTCTCGTGGTTGAATATGACTGCAATGATGCCTGGCCGTTACCTCTGACAGTGCTATGCAATTAAGCCAATCCTTCCTGACAAAATCGCGGTAGTTGCTTCAGAATCTGCGAAGGTCATCTCAAGAGCTTCATCAGAGTCCCCAGAGCATTCCTAGCTTCATGTCTCAAGGCTATGCCAATTGATTCCACCAATGCAGTCGAGGTTGTTTCGGAAAATAGGCTAGCACCACCATTCTTGGTGCACAGATAGAAATTGCGTGGTTCTCCACGAAGCATCGTCACAATGGCCGGAACCAGCATAAATTATAGGGACTGCATCATCTCAGCAACGCGAGCTTCGACTTGTGAGGGTGTACCGCCACCAACTCAGCTAGAACAACCAGCCCTAGTCCAGAGAGATAAGCCAGCATTGTTGCTCGTTGGTAGCGACCCGAAGCCGGCCCCAAAGAGAATAGAAATCTCAGTAGAACAAAAAGGGTCAAAGTCCGCAGGATTCTGATTTTGAACATGAACACGAGCCACAGGAGTGTCGCTTGGAGAGTCGAGTAATGATGTTGATGACATTGGCATCTTTCCAATCAGAGTCACTGTTGTCATCATCGATGGGGGATATTAACTACCAGCAGATCTGTGATATCGAGCTGACGGAGGCTCGTCTTGTTGCCATTCTTTGCACAACGTCTCAGAGATAACTTTCAAACGATGGCACTTATCGGTTATATCATGCTAGAGGATTATGCAGCCTGTGCAGGGAATTTCAAGTTCCACTGCTGCTAGACTGAGTTGGAGGTTGTTGACGAGCTGGTATGGATCGATACAGCCAACCAACGTCATGGCCATTGCCATCATACCATCATTTTGGTAGTGGTCGATGCTCACGAGTTGTTCACGGTTTGAAGTTCGAAGATTTTACTCAGCTTGTCGCTGATCGCTTTGCTGATCCACTGCTACCGGTCAGCCCAACGCAGCTGTGAATCATCATCCTTGGAGCCTTCCGACAAATGTTTAGATGTGGTGAGCTGCGGGCTACCGTACACCTCTTCGATAATGTGGCAGTACTGACCAGGATAGTGGTCCTTGCGCAGACTGCCTTGATGGGTTCGGACCAAATCACCGCCGTTCTGATGAGGACTTTCTTCGCTTCGAGCAAATCAATGACGCTTCCGGTCCAATGTCCGTCAATGAAAAGTTGAGAACTTTTGTGACCAGTTTCCGCCTCTTCTCCGATGTTTTGACGTAAGTTCTCATCGTTGATGTTGTTATAGGAGGGCAAGAAGCGAGGCGAGGGTTATCTAGTCATCTTTCGAACCCTAAATATCAGCCAGTGGCACTTCATCAACGACTAGCTTAGGCGGTTTTAGGTGATGCCCAGCACCGATGAGAGGTCTGAAATAGTGGCTGCCATCTGTGAGCAACTCCAGTGCCATTGTGTTTGAACTGCAAGCCGTAGCTCCTTCATCTATTTTTTTTTTGGCAGTTCATATCCTGAGAGAGACAATCTGATCCCGATGGGTCTTGATTGCTGTCAGGCCTGGTTTCATCTGGGCTGATGAGGTCAGATTTTCCAAGGAGCTGTCGCAATCTGGCCTGCGGTTGTTCGAGTCTGTCAAAGCTATTCGAGAAATTACCGCTATTTTGCCCGCTTCGATGCTGTACAACGGCTACCACTATCAGCATGCTCGATGTCATTTATCAAAGCTGGTAGGAGCTGTTCTGAAGCTGTTGATAGAGGGATACTGTAGTTTCCAAAGCTCATTTCAAGAGGTATGTCATTTTCTGTCTCAAAGCTGTTTCGGTTGACCCTGAGCTGATACCAATTGGAGGTAAAAGAGTTTCGAAATCAGCGTCTTTTGGATCTGATATTATAGCAGGATTCCATCTCTTTCTGCTGGCACTGAGCTTTTGTTACACCTCTCGGTGAACGCCACTCTTCATTAACCACGATGTGGCTCTGGTAAGTGTAGATATGATTGGACGAGGTTTTTGTTTGAGGGAGAGAGTCTCTCGACGTTTTTACAAGGCTTTCGGGGTCATCCTTGTTCTAAATACTATAAATCTGATACTGCAGCATCGGTGCTCGAAGTGGTGGTATGTACGTTGATTGGAGGTCTTATTCGAGTTCGAGGTGTTTCGAGTGATTGTTCTACCAAAGTTAGAGTCAGAGATTCCGCTTTCCACACGCAGTTTCGTCAACGGGAAAATAAGGAACATTTCTTTGGATCTTTCTTCATTGCGGCTGAAGCAGCACCAAGCAATACCAGGTGAGTGAGGCAAAGAGGTACAATCTGCTAATAATAGATTGTGAACGAAAGGTGTGATAGGCTGAATAGGGCAATTACACCGATGACAGCGGACGAATATTTACAGGAGCCTTGATTGTCAGCCGTCTGTCCTTTCGGTAGACTGTCCGCGTTGGTTATGAAAAGGAAGATATAGCAATTGAATGTTGCTGCCAAATGGCTCAAAGAGTGGTAGATGACGAGGGAGAGAAATTTACCGCTGCGAGTGGACTGCTTCACTGCTCAAGTTTGCTGTGCTAGCCGGGTTTAGTTACGAACGTAACGGGCGCAGGCGATGTTGTTACACCAAAACGGCATGATGCGGCCGCTTTTACTCACTTATGAGCTTGCAGGAATTGAAGCAATATCGCGTCGAAGGAGTTGGAGTGGCGTGCACCACCCTATCACTTGTTTTCAAATTTCAGGTCTTCTCAGCTTACAAGTACCTATTCATCATGCTCGTCTCCACCTTTTCCGAAGCAATCGCTCTTCTCTTCTTACCGGCAGATCTACCAAGACATAATCTTGTTAGTTACTCCCGCCAATGCTCTAAGACACCGAAATATCATTAAACAAAGGAGTGGGAGTGATTGCGAGCTTAGGCACAGCTCCCTTCATCTCCCTGTTTCTTCAGCATGACCGCCATCCTCTACCAAACCCCCTAACCAAGGTCTTCACCTTTCTATGCACGCCACATCCCTGAGCGCGATCAATATCAGGCTACCACTCTTCGAGGACATATTCAAGCACTCTCATCATCCACCTATTACCAGAGAGATCGAGGATTGCCAATATCCATCAGAAATGCCATCCGCTTTCCTAAACAGTCAGAATTTCCTCACAGAAAGAATGAACTGACCTACAGTAACCCGCTTCAAAGCTAATGTACACCATAGAAGATCATTCAAGGAGTCAAAAGGTAGCCGGCTTGAGCAGTACCTTATTTTCAGCAACCACAAATGCCTTCTGGGAAAGACAAGATGTCTTCTACCTTGCAGCAAGGAGGCCGTTTTTCTCGATACTCTTTTTGAAACACACTCTCATCATTGCCACAAAGCATGCCACCTAGCTCTTAGAGTATGATGGCTCTACCACTAAGCCATCACTAGGTTCATCACTGTTGATAGTTTCTTGCTGTAAGTATCTTCATCATTTTCCAAACTGCCAATTCGATCTAACTTTCATCGGATATGCCACCAAACCCGACGTGCTGCTCACCCTCCACACTTCTAAGCTTTATCCTGGGTAATATCGTCACTAATATCTAGAAGAAATAGGATAGGAGCACAAAGCAACCATGTTTCACAGCTTTTGTAGCGCGACCAAGACGCTTTTCATCCACCTCGCACTGCCAAGCTTATCGAAATCTGCTTCAGTATAATAGGAAGAGCTGTTAGTGAACGATCTATATTGATCCAAGGCTCCAGATCCACAGAGGACTCTCTGGATCATGGAGCTCAAGCATGGCGCCGAACTGCTCTAAACATGGTCCATGTCGACTACATAGAGCCTCGCCACGCAAATACCCGATATTCCACTTTTTCTTCTTCCGAAGCTCGGCCCAGATTATGACCAAACTGCAAGTTAGATTCATGCATTCCTATTTCCCTGTAGTCGAGCGCCAGACTGTACGTTGACCGTAGCGTGTCTAAGGAACTCGCCAAATGGTAATTGACACTTGATCAGGCGTAGTTTGACGCTTTGCAGACCGCGTTGAGGGTGCCATCTTGTGGTTAATAGTTGTGGTGTGCATACTGCGATCTACGAAGTTGACGCGTCCGGGTAAATATCGGTGGGCTGTGAATTTTGTCAACCCCTGGTGGGATCTCTTGGCATTAACGGGTGCTCCTGCGATGCAAGTGCGCACAAGAAGCTCTAAGTCTGTGAGGCAGCCTTACGCGATGCCCTCCGCATGCTACGAGCATATGGACCGCACGCGACCTCATCTTGACTCCTCAAAATTGGAATCGTTTACATAGCTGCTAGCTAGGGGATCAATATATAGGTTCTACACATTACTGCAGCTATCCAGGCCGCCGCCCGTATAGAGGTCCTCATACTATTGCCCATCATTCATCACGTGTGTAACATTCATACAAGGAGCCGCGACCTCGCGTCGAGTCAAAGAAGGTATAAGCTCTGCCAAGAACTTCTCATGTCCGTAGCTTTACGACGGCGAAATCAGCAAGATAAGAAACTTGCCAGGCGGCTGCAAAAGGCTAAGCTAATCTTGTCACTTGATGGTTTTCGGGCATTGTCGATGTTACGCAGACATCTAGCCGGGCACAATATATTCCTAGTCAGACACCCAGACCAGTATACGCCTTTGTGGCACGTTAAATTCTCTCAGGTCAAGGTCTCTCACTTCCCGACGTTGCTGTGGCTGTACTGGCAAACCCAAAGTCCCCAAGCTATAGATTACTCATCTCGTTGCAGTAAGAAGGAAATATTAAAAAAGATCATGGGTACACTGGCTATGGAGAAAACCCCGTGGCCGAGGCAGCATATTGACTGGCCACACAAAGGTAGCAATACACTTCGCTAACCCATTGGTTTCCAATTCCAAGTTGAAAACCTCAGCCTCAATTACAGACACCTGTCAAAGTGACAATCGTGCAACTAGCATCGTACAGGGCTGTGGAAGTAATTAAAACGTTGCCTAGATCGGTGCACGTCTGGAAACTCGATGGTGTACCAGTTCCATCGGTGCAGGTAACAGCGCCTGGCCCGTTGGCACCCTGGGGATTTGCTGCAGAGCACGTCATAGCACCAGTTCCTTGATCCTGGGCAAATCCATCGTCTCCGACGTAGACGTATGTGGGCTGTGCATACGCTTGCAAGTATATGTTGTTGTCGCTTGCCACGACGAGCCTACTAGTAACAAGTTGATATGACGTAGCCTGGTCAACCGTCCCAACGAAGCTAATGAAATTTCCATTGTTCTGGGCATATTGGCCGGCATATTGGCCGGCGTTTGCTTGGAGGGCGAAGGCAGTGCATACTGCTGCTGAAGAAGTGGTGGTGCTCGATGAAGTGGTGGTAGTGCTCGACGAAGTGGTGGTAGTGCTCGATGAAGTGGTGGTAGTGCTCGACGAAGTGGTGGTGGTGCTCGACGAAGTGGTGGTAGTGCTCGACGAAGTGGTGGTAGTGCTCGACGAAGTGGTGGTAGTGCTCGATGAAGTAGTGGTAGTGCTCGATGAAGTAGTGGTAGCGCTCGATGAAGTGGTGGTAGTGCTCGATGAAGTGGTGGTAGTGCTCGATGGAGTGATAGCGCTTGACGTTGTGGTAGTGCTTGATGAAGTGGTGGCGCTTGATGTGGTGGTGCTGGTAGTCGTAGTAATCGGCGTTGATGTAGCAGTAGCAGTAGTTGTCGTTGTTGTTGGCGTAGTAGTGCTAGTCGTGCTCCATGTGGGCGTGGTTGTAGTACTGGTCGTCGTGGACGTCGTAGCTGTTACGGAGGCCGTTGTGGAGGGCGTATTGGACAGGGTAGTGGCTGGTGTGGTCGTTATTGGTGTAGTATAGGTTGTGGTGTTGAAGTAGCCATGTTGACTGTACGGTCTTGAACTTGTCCAGGAGGTGGTCTCAATGGTACTGTGAGATGTCCTATCGTTCTGGCTAAATGGTGCCGTGGTAGAGCTGGACACTTTATCACTCCATGCTCCCCACGTTAGTGGTAGAGTACTGCTGTCTATGGTGTTGCCCGGAAGTCGGTCGCACGGGCAAACAGTCTGTGTTTTAGTCACTGTTGTCCGTACAGTGGTGTCTTCGGGATTAGAAGCCGCAGTTAGAAATACAAAGGCAATTAGTAGTAGTAGAACGACCTTCATGATTATGGTTAAATGAATGACAATGTGAAAAATTTCACCAAACGAGCGACAAAGTATGGTGCAAAGAGTGAGAAGGAACCACAACGCAGTCAAGCATTCTAATCCGTTAGCAAATTTATGAGCACCGTCAACCTAATGAGATAAACTCTAGCATGTGTATCCATCCAAGAAGGTTTTCAGTGGAAGCATGTTAATTTCCATAAACCATCGTAGACGACGCGTCCTACCATTCCGCCATGTACTTACTACTCTTACAGATGCATCTTGATAGGATGTTCCGCGCACAAGTCACCTAAGAGAGATTAGCTATCAATGAAAAGCTGGTACCGCCACGGTATTATTACTAACGCAAGTAACCAAAATTCAAGCCCTTAACCGTGTATTGTACGGCAATGTGAAGGAGAAGATGAGATCGACGAAGAGATGACGAGCCTAGTTTGGCTTAGTTAACGATCAGCTCTGCCGAACATAGAAAGACTCAGGGACTAGCCCCTAACTTTAAATCAGAAACAGGCTAGGGCATGCTGCTCTCGAGCATCGGTTGCCAGCGTTTTGATCATTTCATATCTTCTTGCTTCTTGGAAAGTATGTCCATTATTGCCGATCGACACAATGGGGCAGAGCAGGTCCTCAAGTCTCTAGGATTCTGGCGGTTTTCAGATATATTAGGTCTTTCGCGAATGGATTTCCGTAGGGTTGTTTGCTCTAAGTCCACAATCTACGAACCTGCTGGCAATGCTGTTACGGTAGATAATGACTTGATCAACGATTCTAAGTGCTACCTCCTAGATATTGACAGGGTCGAACAGATCGAGGCCAAGGTTCGTCTTTCCGCTTACAATTCCTGAAGGTAGTAGGAAACCATGTTCTTGCATCAGTGGCCACTAGGGAAGCGTGCACCAAATTCGATATTGAGCTAAATTTTAGCATAATTTTGATAACAGACGCCACAATCTCGGTAGTTAGACACAACGGGCTTTCATAGGCCTTCTGATAGGGGCGTCTTAATTGTTAAGATTTGAAGGTAGTGGTAGGGAACTAATGCAACTCATGACTTAAGCTTTCTTACTGAAGAAGTTCTAACTTCTCTACCTCCATGAAGCTTGGCATTATTAGCTATACGTGCCTTACAGTATATGTCGATTTCGAGGTGAGCAGGGTTTACGCTACACTATCAACTAGAGAGCAAGATTTGGCGTGGCGTCGAGCATAGTTGCCTAGAGTGGATGTGTCAGGTTGAGCCAAGGGTGAGGCTCACCCACGTGACGATAAGCCGGGGGTGAGCGAAAGCGGCTTCCCCTAGATCCAGAGAGGCCGTGAGCTCGACGCAGATTTCGCTGATCTTGGCCAAGTCAACGTCATCGACTTCATAAGCGCTCCCCTAGTTCTTCAGCATCTTCCGTACGCACTAGCTGTAGCCACAGGCCATGGAATTCCATATATTGCTGTTGCGCGATGAGCTCCTCACCGTCAGACTCATCCTCAGCTCAACTTGAGAATGAACTTCATGCACATGCAAGGAACACATTTGACGCCCGCGCCCAGCGCCCCATCCTGAAGCATCTCAATGCGGACAGCTCCTGGCTCTTGTCCCTTCCATATCCCCAACACATCAAACCACCACCTGGAAGATGTCGCTACAACATCGTGATCGATGTCTGGCTTCGCGGACCCCAAGTTGACCTGTTCAGCTGGTTCAGTTCGCAGGAGCACGCCAAGCCCTCCGACATCCAATCTTTCGATGAGCTCAATGATATACTACATCGCGCCGAAACAGCAGTTGCCGGCAAGGGACCTAACAGCAAAGAACCTCTGTGCTTCATCGACGCCGTGTGCTGTTGCCATGAGTTCACTGACCACTGCCATGAGGCCACACTAAGGGAACTACCAACTACAGTTCCGGTTTTCGCACCGCAGAAAGCGGCAAGCCTAGTGAGAAGCTGGAAGCACTTCGACAACGTTGAGGAAGTTGCAGTCCATCGCGAGGGATTTGACTGGCATCCTGCTAAGGACTCGCAACTGCCCAGCTGGGTGGGCATCGGACGCATCCACACCAAGGGCGACGCGCCGATATATTTCCACTCCGCGCTCATGATCACCTTCGCCCTTTCGGCAGACACTAACGAAGCGGCAGAGGGAATCGTCTATACGCCGCATGGTGTCCATGCAGACTCGCTGTCCGTCGTGCACTCCGGCAAGTATCCCATCAAAATCCTAGCTCTTCTCCATGGACTCCATGACATCTCGCTTGCAGGCGCGCAACTGAACCTGGGCATGGAGAATGCGATCAAGGCAAAGGAGATCCTAGGTGCGAAGTATTGGATGCCGACGCATGATGAGCAGAAGATTGCTCGGGGGCTCGTGGCGAGTTTTCTGAAGCGCGTTGTGCACACGCTGCCGGTGGCGCCGGGGAGCCATCCCACCACTGATGGGGAAGAAGATCAGCCTGATAGGGGGAAGTTCTTGGTGGCAGAGCAGTCGTTTGTCGAACTGGGAAATGGAGAGAGTCTGATATTGGTCTAGAAGTTCAGCATCCATGGTGCCTCTATGTTGGATGCTATTGGGATGCTCTTGATGGCACAAATACTGGTATTGGGGTTACTTAGTCGGACAATCCCAGTGATTCTCCGCTACTCCGTGATGCTAATGTCCAATGTCGGGCATCGGCACTCCGATACGGACGTGCAAGCTCAATTCCAGCCTTACAGATAATGGCAGAGAGCACAGTAGTACTACACCACAGTCAATTATATTATTGTACATCATTTGCCTTGCGGTATACACTCTATCAAATGCTGCATTGTATCATCTCGACGTCTGATCGTTAGATAAAGTGAGCCTCTTTTATACAATAGGAGTCTTTTCGTGTTGGTCGTATTTCATATTAATCACACACCTCCAGCTCCAGTCTAGCTCAAAGACGTTGTATAATATTTCGCCTCGCCACAGTCACTCGTACTGGGTACACCTCGTCACTGTCCATTCTGTCTAGGCAACTCACTGACACCAAAGAGATATCCCAGCTCCCTAACACCGAGTCTGCTGACACTACTCGCAGCATTCTCATCAAGGGCACTCTCAACTAGCTTCCGTTTCTTCTCCTGCAACGCAAGAATGCGGTCTTCTACAGTGAAGATCCTAGTTGGATCAGCTGTATGGTCAACACCCTCTTCGCCGATCAGCACTCTGTGGACGGTGACTTCTCGCTTCTGGCCAATTCGGTGACACCGATCTGCTGCCTGATGCTCCACAAAAGGGTTCCAGAATGGGTCTAGAATCAGAACGTGGTTTGCTATTGTTAAATTCAAACCTGCGTTCCCTGCTTTGAGACTGACAAGCATGACACGGCAGTGAGGATCGTCTGTAAAGCGGAGGACTGCTTCATTTCTGTCCTTTGGCGTCATGGATCCGTCGTATCGTGTGTAATTGGAAAGATTATTATCTTTGTGGAGGGGAACTTCGACCAGGTCCAGGAAGGAGGTGAAGGAGGAAAAGACAATCGTCTTCTCACCAAGCCCTCGATCATGGATCTCGTTGAGTAGCTCCAGGGTTTTGTCAATCTTTGCGCATGGTTCATAGATCTTGCCGAGCTGCTTAAGATATTTCTTCTTGGCAGCCCGAGACTTGAGTCCCTCCTTGCGAAGGTCGGCAAGGGATTTGTGCTCCTTTTTCTTCTTGACTTTCGATTTCTTCTTCGAAGTATTCTTGTTTAGCAGTTCGCCGGCGGGTTTGAATTTGAGCTTCGAAGACTGCGCTGCCTTCTTTAGTTTCTTGGTCTGATCAAGGTCATCCTCATCCCCTGGATCGCTATCAGGCTCAATCGGTGCATCGTCGTTAACGATAAAGTCTTTGAGGTCGTCTCCGTCGTCATCGCCATCGCTTTCAACCTCGTCATCAGACGAGTCTTCATCCGTGTTTTCTTCGACGTCTTCCTCGACATCGAGTTCGGAAGCACGTGGATTATCCCCATAGACGTCGTTGAAGCTGGCGAAATCTGTAATCTTCTTGGTGTCGATCCTCGCTCGGCAGTGGGGACACTTGACATTGTCGGCGTTTTCCACTCTCACATCGTCAGCCATTCTACTAAAACAATCGTGACACAAAGCATGACCGCAAGGATTGAAGATGATGGGGTTCTCGACGGCGTCCATACAGATTGGGCATTCCATGTCTTCCTGTTCTTTTATTCGAGCCACAGCCTCCGCCGGGAGTTCCTTCGCATTTGCCACAAGATCGATACCTTCGACACCACTGTCCGTTATGAAGTCAGCAGAATTCGTGACTAGCTGTGGTGAACAGCAGCATTGTCGAAGACGAAGCAGCAATACGAGAGCCTTCGAATAGTTCCTCCCAACAGTGCCGTTCTTCACAAATTTGTTGAACTGTATTTGCGACTGAGTCTCCAAGGCCTTGTAGAAATCAAGCTGATCCTGGTTGAAAATGGCTCGGTTCTCAACAGTATATTTTTCTGGCAACTGTAAAATTGGCTCACCATCGATCTGCGACTTCTTCGTTCTTCGCAGCAGTAAAGCTTTCAGCAAGGCTTGTAGTTTCTCCATAGCGCGCTTCTGCCCTGTTTCATAGCGAGCCTTGAGTGGCCGCGAAATGTCCCTGGAAAACTTTTCCCAGTTACAGTAAGGACGTATTCGGAGAAATTTGATCAAAGAGTATATCTCCTCAACGTTGTTTTGCATAGGCGTACCAGAAAGGCACTATCGAAATTCCGCGTTGACACGACAAGCGGCCATAGCTGTTTTAGTGGCTCTATTCTTGATGTTCTGTGCCTCGTCAAGGAATATCCTGTGGAAGAACGCTTTGTCGTCAAGAACAGGAAACTCGTCCTTCTTGGATTTTTTCATATCAGGGTTCAGTTTGAGCTTTTCTTCCCACTTGAGTTTTCTTCTCAGTTCACTAGATAGAGTGCCATAGCTGGTAAGAACGACATCATACTGCTTGACGCGGGCCCAGGGTAGGTGTGCATGCTGGCCATGCAGAAGGAGGACGGTGAGCGCGGCATTGCCTCGGACGAGTTTGAGGATTTCTCGCCGCCACTGGTCCATTAGGGCGACAGGTGTGACAACAAGAGTGGGCTTCTTTGTGGGACCCGACGGTCGTGAGAGCATCAGAGCTATAGACTGGACTGTCTTGCCTAGACCCATGTCATCGGCCAGAATGCCTCCTTTGTTTGAACCTTCTTCCATTTTCTTCATCCATGCTAAGCCTTTGACTTGGTGAGGCATGAGCTTGGCTTTGAGGCCTTCAGGCTGGTTTTCGCCAGCTTCTGAAGGATCAATTTCTTCATCGGGACGGATGTTATGAAGTAGCTGGCGGATTTCTTCGGTGTCAGTGAGTTGCCTAGACAGAATGGACAGTGACGAGGTGTACCCAGTACGAGTGACTGTGGCGAGGCGAAATATTATACAACGTCTTTGAGCTAGACTGGAGC
>Ga0181470_100110_pt1 | contig 18224 bp, 13 predicted proteins | sample InSIn5SAF170_FD_119082 | JGI IMG/M metagenome (GOLD analysis project Ga0181470, IMG submission 119082) | Clean room microbial communities from NASA Spacecraft Assembly Facility at Jet Propulsion Laboratory, Pasadena, California, USA -... ...
GCAGCACTCCCATTTGGACGTGGCGGGCGAGCGCTTGTTGCTGCTGAGCTAAGTGCTCTTTCTGGCGAGCCATGAGGTATTGCTCCTCTTGCTTTCTACGCTCGAGAGCATTCTGTTGTTCGGCAGTAAGGGTAGTTCCAAAGCTGGGAAAGCTGTTGGCGAATGGGGGTTGAGCACCTGGAGCAGTGGCAGTGCTAGGACCAGCACCTGCCCAGGAATTACCTGGCTGAGACGTCGCAGGGCCATGCGGGATGCCGATCTGAGGGACCAAAAAGGGCTCACGAGAGTTACCAATACGGCGGATAAGCTGGGCGAGGGGTTCGTAATCAGGCTCTTCAGCCTTCTTCACCAGCAGCTCAGGCGAGAAGAAGCCAGCTTTGTACCAATCGTGCATCTCCAGACCAGAGAAAGGTCCTTGAACATTACCTGAGGGGTCACGGTAGATCCATCTCATCCTGTCAGGCATAACCATCATTCGCTGCTGAGGCACCGGAGGCTGACTGGAGGCTGGACTTCCAACACCTGGCGTGGATGGCTGTGCAGTCCTTGTCGGGTTAAGAGCAGCCATTGAGAGTGAAGTGGTAGCCATGTTCTGAGACTGTCCCGCCGAACCGTGGTCGTCATGGTGAGCATTGGAGAAGTCTTCAAAAAGATTACGGTTTGCGCGGAACGGGCTTTCTGTATCACGGGCTGGCGCCTGCCCCCCAAGGGCATTCCTTGCAAACGAGCCGGTCATGCTGTGTTGCCGGTCACCGTGTGAGGAGTTGTCGTCGGCATGCACCCTGTTCGGATCATTGGATCGCATTTGTTCTTGCATGGAGGGCGGGAACAGAGAGCCAAGCCTGCTAGAGCGGCCTACAGTACCATGTCCAAATAGCGAACTATTGCCTAGGCCGGCCAGAGAAGGCGATTGAGCCTCGCCAACGTTTCCGAAGGCATGGTCAAAGCCCCCCAGACCACCGCGTTCACGAGTCGGAGTGCCCATGGTGTGGTTTCCAGAAGGCCACGCTGCGGAACCTCCTAGACCAGGAAGGCCGCCAAGCCCAGGTAGGGTAGGGAATCCTCGGGCTGGTCCAACGCTAGAAGTCTGGCTGCGGTCACTTGCTGCAGTTTCGAATGGTGCAGACACCTTTCCGAGACCCCCAAGCCCACCGAACGCGTTATGGATGCTCGAGTGAACAGACTGGTCGATATGGAAGCTGCTCATGCCAGGGAAGTGTGCATTCTGGTCGCCGGAATCGTCCGAATCGTCATTATGCTGGTCTCGTGCGTGGTGTGGGCTTTGGTACGGATTCGTGTCCGTCGGGCTCATTGGCTCGTTACCCCGATGGGGCGACTGATCCGTAAAGTTGTTCCTGTTATACATGTCGCGAAGTCCAGTGTCGGCAGTAGTCATCCCAAATGCGGATAATCCAGAATCGTCGCGGTGGTCGGGGCGGTGGGGCGTTGCGAAATTGCCGAAGCCTTGTGGCCGGGGCGGGCTAACGTCTTCGCCGCGCAACGCAGCACTGCCAGTCGGATGGTCGTCTTCGGGGAACGGATCTGTATCGTTACTCATTGGTCTGTTGGTGCGAGTTTCCATCCACGAACTGCCTGTCTTTGAGGGCTCTGCCTCGCTTAGCCTGCCCAAGTTACTCATTGAAGCTTTCTCTTTCGGCCCGTTCCCAAAGTCTTCAATGCTCGGCTTGCCCATCAACCCTTTGAATCGACTCTCGCCACGTAAACTTCCGTAGCCAGGTTTCTTTTCTGACTGCGGCGCTGCAAAGCTTCCGAAAGCGCCAAAACCACCACCAGGAGTCGCGGACCACGGCGAAGCACTACCACCTGGGCTGAAAGGTGCTGTGGTTGCGCGCTTTGCAGAGCCAAAGCCACCAGCACTTTCAACCGTACCCTTGTCTTTTTCGCGCTCCTCCGCAGTGCGACCCTCTACAGGCTCCTTGTAATCTGTCCGACGGCGTACTAGAGCGGGTGGCGGAGTGACAGCGCTGCCTTCTTCGCGCGCGAATCGTGAGGTGGCGGGGGACGAGGGGAACGGATACGCTTCGCTGGTGTCGCGACGGCGGGCACCTGGACGCGCGGTTGTGGGCGAGGAAAGACCATATGGTGTGCCTGGACCCTGCGATACGGATGTCTTGCGTAGCGAAAGGCCTTCTTTGGGAGTGCCGTCCTTGTTCTGCGTGGGTGGTTTCAGCGGCGAATTGACAGACGAGTGGAAGACCTAAGCGAAGAAGCGCGCGTTAGTGTATGTTAGGAAGGTGTGGTGGGGTGTGAGTTTCTACCTCTTTCTCCTCGTCAGTCATGCCGGCCAGGCTGAGTGGCAATATGCTACCGTCTCTATCCCAGCACTGGTCGACCCCGCTCGGCGCCTCCCTCTCTCTGCCATGATCGTCCTTGCGACCCCAAGAAGCGCTCGAAGCACCATTTGTAGCGTGGGGCTCCCATCCTCCCATGTACAAATCGGACAGTCCGTCGTTGAGGTCGCTTGACGCTTGTTGTATCCGGAACAGCTGCGTCAGTTGGTCCCGCGAGTAGCGGCCCTCGAATGAGCTGCCATTGCGACCAGGCTGTGCGTGGGGAGGGACATATACGCCCGAGTTCGTCGACGGGTTCTGTGGCGCGGCAGGGTCTCGTGTAGATGAGTGGTTTGTCGAGCCGGAGAGGCTGGTCGCGTGTGAGGGTCGGCGGAATGTTTGCGTGGCACCGTTGGTACGTCGAGCCCTGTTTTCCGGGTAAGCGTCGGGCAGAAAGAGAATCATGTCGGTAGCGAGCGTTGTGATAAATAGGACAATAAAATCAAGTGCTGTGTCTAGCGACAAGGGATAACAATGTGCCGCATGTAGCTCGATAGTGGTGTGTACATGGGGCGCAGGCAAGGCAAGACTTACCAGTCAGCGCCGGAGTCTGGACGCGCTGGATTGGCATTGTTTCCTGCAGCTGCCGAAGCAAAAGAAGTAGGAGCCATTGTGTGGTGGTGTAGATGCGGATGCGGAAGTGGCTACGAGACGAAAGCGTGGTGTCGAGGCCGAAAGATTTAGTGTGGGGATTGTGGCAGGCGAGTGGTGGAGGCAGGTGCAGTCGAGATGATGTCAGGCTTGCAGCGATTTCGTGCTAGGCAGATCGGGGAGATGATGGCACAGTTCGTCGTGGGACACTTCGGTGGGAGATGTAGTCGTATTGCGGCGACAGAAGAAGAGCTTCAACCATGGCCGAACATTTGAGGTTGGCTGGAGCCGAGATGGATGCACGTGACTTGATCGTATTATGGGGACTTTTTCTTCAACGTCCCGCCACACCAATTGGAAACGACGCGTCCTGCGTCAACGCGTCGCGCCTGCCGATTTCAGGTGCAAATTAAGTAATGACGTCTTGTTCTGCTATCGCCTCCTCGCAGCCACTCCCAGAATGCCGTCGTTCATCCTCAAATCTCCAAGTCTCTCCACTGTACCACCCGGAAGGCACGACTCGACCCGTGTCCCCTTGTGAAGAAGGGGAAGGTGCGATGTGTCATCTACGCTGTGTCGCATCGCCGAGCACCCGTCGCAGCTTTACTTCGAGCACAGCCCAGCTCGACCCATATAACGAGCCTTAACGACTTATGCTCTCAGTATCTGCTGCCGTTCTGTCAAGGTTTGTCTGGTATCATGGTTGCCCTGGACCCTTTGGTCGGTATCCTTATCCTATCAGCATCTTCCTACTAGTCTGTTCATCCGTATATGAACCCTGCACATGCTTTCATCCACCTCGTTCTGCTGGTAGATTCTATCCAGTAGGAGTACATGGCTGCGGTAGTGTGGTTTGCCCTTTCCTCCAAAACGAAGTGTTTGCTTCATCTCATTAGTGTATCACAGTGATACCATGATGCCAATTACTGCTTGCCTTGTGTCGTACAGGCCTACTACGGCCGGAGAATCGCCTTGCCAGCGATGGCTATCATGCTGGCCCCGCCTACGCCTACGCCTCCGGTAACTGCATCGACTTAGGTGCGTCCAACCATTCGTACATCATCAACCCGTAAACATCTTGGTCACTTTCCCCCATCTAGCGGCATGTTCGCTTTGGTACAAAGTCGACCACGCAGCACCTCCATGTCTTGGAGTTTCTTCTGCCCTCTCTGTAACACAAAGGGCACCAAATAATTTACACCATATTACTATACCTCGGTTGCCCACAACAATTCTATTCATCGCCCAAGATTGTCTTCCTACTTTGTGACCAACGGGGCCTGAGTTTGCGATGGCGCGTTTGATGAGCTTCCCCACTTGCGGTTTCCGTCCGAACCGATGCTACGACGAATCCTATGGTGGCGATAGCGACGGTTTTGCACGAGACACTAGGGATCAAAGGAGAATGTTTATCGAACTCCAAAGACAAGCATACATGTACAGGCTGCATAACCATCATTCGTCGCCTGGGGGCATAGGAAGGTCTCAACCACCCTTTTTGGATCATGTCAGGCCGAATCCCATGATGGGAAGCCACCCGCAGTTCGGTGTCCCATCACCTCTGGGTGTGAACATGGGTGGTAGTAGGTTAGGCGGCACGGGTGTTATGGGCTTTAGAATGGGCTTTGGTATGGGGTCAGGCATGAGACTGGGCACAAGAGTGAGTGGGGGCAGACGCAGAAGCACAGGGTTTTCAAGTCAGCCTCCTTTCTTAGGAGACTTGCGGATGGGCTATGGTCAGTCTTCGCCATTCGGCCTCGGCCAATCACCCCAATCACACCCAATATTTACCAGCCGCCATCGACAGAACGACCAGCCATCATGGCCTCAAGGCCGTCGTGTTCCCTCCCCGACAAGCTTCTTTAGCGACGATGAGGATGATGAGAGCGATTACGGCTCCTCCACAATATATAACCACCCGAGACGGAGGAGTGTAGGCATTAGACAGCTTGGGCGGTCACCATACGAAGCTCGACCTAGGCCAGACTGGATGCATAATTATAACGATCGCTACGAGGAGTACGATGACGAGGATGATGAAGATTATGAAGAAGGAGAGGAAGACGAGAGCGATTTTGAAGATTATTACACAGTGCGTCGACGACGGCCGAGGTATTAGCTACTGATTGCGAGCCTTGCTCTTCCACTGCTTGAGATCTTTGTCATCTCCCAGCATCATCAAGGTGTATGGTATGGTCCCAAATTAAAAGCGAACGAATTGTACCACGAAGCGCTTGTATGGCCATCGCAAATGCCATAGGCAGTCGCTACGCTACAGACTTGACGCACTAGTCGCAGACATCTCTTCAATACATCATCATCCACTAAAATCCTGGATTTTCGCCCACTGTACCAGTCAACAAAACTAGAAATCGATTTTATTTGCTCATACAGGAAAGGAATTATAGGGCATGCCTGCTGATTACGAGCATTGTTCCACGAGTGTGCTCCTGATATTTCATGAACGGAGCGCTTTTTCCTGAAGGTTTGCCAACGTTCTCAGCAGCAAACGCACACTATTAGGGTGAAGATGCGTAGTGTTTGCACAACGTACGACGTGCGATTGTTCGAAACTATCGATTGCACTCGGCTCTACTGGAACGTGAATGGCATTTTACTCCGTGGCCAATTAGACGCCTGGTATTTCCAGATTTCGGTACCCTTGTATTCCAGGGCTGCGTTAGCTTTGATGAATGAACGAGGAAGGCAAACATCGAGACCCTTCTGAGGCAATGCGCATGAGTGCTTGAAGATCTTGAGGAGATCACATTCCAGTCGCAACAAAGGTACATGAAAGCTGAATGCTTGAGAGGTCATGGCAATCACCATGCTTGAAGCGATCGGTTTCCGCCAAAACATTCCTGTGTCATCATCGCACAGATCTCACCCTCACTTCAGGGTCCATTGTCTCCATCGAGTATTAAAAGACCATCCCCGACTACCTGAGAAGTGTTCAACTGTGCATCATGTGCATCCTCTTTCATTATGCTTATCAATGCCATCCACCACTATCGGAGACATTGCTTCTGCCTTGCCGTTTCCACCTGTTTCTACCTAGTGAGGGAGAAAAGCAGTTTCTAGACGATCCAAAAGACTCCGCGATTTGCCCACGATTGTGGGAGAAGAAGGTCTCATCTCCGCATTGTATTGAGTCCCTCGCGAGGCTGAGCAGGTGTGGAATGGCGCTACGCGAAAGCGAAAAAGAAAATACTTGACAACCCCAGCACCACAAGCTAGACTTGCAGCCTGATGTTCTGGACAAGGCTTGATCGCCGTGTCTACAGATTCATTCAACCAGTGGAAGGACGGGAAAACAGCCTTCAGATATCGCAAGCCTTAGACAAGCAACGCCACATCGTGAGGCTATCAATCTACCGCTGGAGATTAAGTTTGCGTCGCCTCAGATAACGCCTTGGAATACTACAACTAGGCAACTCGTTTTGATTATCAGCGCCAAGGTTCTGCATGCATGTCAGCCCGCATACATAAGCTTCCCCACATAGCCATTCAAGCTTCGTCCTCCTCTACCACTCACAAGCCTCCGGAGGACAAGTCTACGGCACGGCCCTTGGCTGCTGTAGCCAAGTCCTGACTACCTTTATCTCACCAGCTAATGCATGCTCTGCAACCACTGGAATCTCTGCTAGTGTTACACCATGCTATCGGTCTCGGAACATGGGCACGAAAGAAGAAAGATGCATGACTTTTGTAAGACAGCCCCGATGCACCGATGGCTGAGCGTGGCAGTCTGGAACCTCGGGACTGCACAGATATGGTAGAAGGCTCTTTCACTACTTCTGCGAAGTAGTTGTCAGCATGGAATGCGGGAAGTACACGTATATAAAAGATGATCGTGTAAAGCATTTATCCCCTCCGGTTCAGCGCATCGGTCTACAATCTACAATGGCAGAGAAAACTGTCGATCAAACTACTGTCGCTCCCATCTCATCCGACGTCTCGATTGAAGATGTCGAGCCGCAGGGTTATGATGTTGTCGCTACGAAGAAGCTTCTTCGTAAACTCGACTGGCATCTCATACCGTTCATGTCGCTCATCTACCTGTCAGTTTCCCATTCCATCATCTACTGAAGATCCATCACTGACAGAGTTGCAGTCTGTGCTTCCTAGACCGCACCAACATTGGCAACGCTCGACTCGACCATCTCGAACAGGATTTGAAGCTGCACGGCCTACAGTACAATGACTGTCTCGCTGTTCTATTCCCGTTCTATATTGCTGCTGAGATACCGTCGAATATCATGATGAAGCGTACACGACCGTCGATTTGGTTGACGTTCATCATGTTCTTCTGGTCACTGGCAATGATCTGTCAGGGCTTTGTGAAGAATTATTCCGGATTGATGGCTACCCGAGTCTTTCTGGGAGTATTTGAGGGTGGGCTGTTTCCAGGCGTGAACTACTATATTTCGCAGTGGTATGTCCGAGGCGAGTGTGGCTTTCGCATGGCTCTCTTCTTCTCAGCCGCAACGCTCGCCGGAGCCTTCGGTGGAGTGCTAGCCCGCGGTATCGCAGAAATGTCTGGCGTTGGAGGCAAAGCGGCTTGGGCTTGGATATTCATCTTGGAGGGCCTGCTCAGCATTCTCGTGTCAATGACAGCATACTGGTGCATATACGACTACCCGGCAACGGCCCGCTTCCTCACTCCGAAAGAGCGCACAGAGGTCGAACGCCGCCTGCAACAAGACCACGGTCATCTTTCCAATGACTTCGATATGAAGTATGTCTACCAGGCCATTACCGACTGGAAAATTTACATCTTCATGCTTATATGCATGGCGGGATTTTGTCCCATCTATTCCTTCGCCCTCTTCCTCCCCACGATCATCAAAAACATGGGTTATACTGCCAACGACGCACAGCTCATGTCCGTCCCACCTTATGTCTGCGCATGTTTCTTCACCATTGTCGCGAGCTGGTACGCTGATCGCGTGAAGAAACGTGGCATCTTCTTAATGGGGTTCCAACTTGTGGCTATCGCAGGATTCGCCATGCTTGCCGCAACTGGCAAGCCCAGTGTCCAATATGCCGGAACGGTGCTTGCGGCTATTGGGATCTATCCCCAGATTCCACTGGGTATGGCGTGGAACAGCGGAAATATTGGAGGTAGTTTGAAGCGTGGGACAGGCATTGCCATGCAGGTAATGGGAGGTAACTGTGGAGGTATCATAGCGAGTTATGTCTACCTGTCGCGTGATGGACCAAGGTTTATTATTGGACACAGTATTCTGATCGGATTTGTCAGGTAAGTCATCGACACGACTGGATCGATCTAAAGTTGGTGTGCTGACGCATTGTAGTATGGCTTTTTTCCTGACATTTTTCATGTCAACATGGTGTCGATTGGAGAACGCGAGACGCGACAAGATTGCGCTCGAAAGCGGGACTCAGGAGTTGACCGAAGAGCAGAAGTTGCTGGAGCGAGAGCTTGCCGATAATGTGCCGTGGTTTCGATACACTACTTAGAGTGGGGTTAGTTATCGGAGGTGCTATTTATACTTCAGGCGGCTGCTAGCTCAAGCCTGACCTGGAGTATCATGTGGGTACCAGTCCCATGCGGGTCATAACATCATTATGCCATTAAGAATATAGTAGTCTAAATAACACCAAACCAAAACCTACACTCAAACCATCCTGGTCGGCTGCGTAGGTGCCATAGCCCACTCCGGAGGCTCCTCATCGTATCTTCTCTCCATCGGCCTGCTGACCTGAGTTGGTTGCATAGTGGACCATGCCACAGGCCCCTCATCGTACCGCGTATCAAACGCCCGTTCGACATTCGGCACCAGCTCCACAGCCTCCGCCTTCTTTACCCTTCGTAACTCTTGCTCCTCCAAAAGTGTGCTCTTCACTGTGCGCATCTTCATGTAAATCCAGACACCCATGGCAATAGTGATGATAAAAATAGCGCCGAACATGACCGTCTTGATCACGTCGTCGTTGCTCTCTTGTAGGAGCAACACACCTAGGTAAACGAGGAAGATCTGTTTGGGCAGAGAGAGGAAAGTAGCGACGACGAAATGCCAGAACTTGACGTCGCAGGTTGAGAAAACAGCGGTGGAGAAATGCGCTGGGATGGCGGAGAGACGAATGACAAGCACGATGAAGAAACCGCCGTCACGTGTTAGACGTGCCATAGCGCCATAATTCAAGTTCGTGCGCTCCAATTTCAGAGCCTTGGAGCGGAAGGAGTATTTGAAGGCGTACCATGTGCCAACTGAGGTGGATGTTAGTATGAATGCATACGGAATTGTGGATTTGGTGAGGCTTGCCTTCGCCGATGAATGTGCCTGCTGCAACAATCGCGAATCCAATCCATAGGCCATAGACAACACCACACAACAGCGCGATAATCTCATGACCGAACAAAGGAGGGAAAGAAATGACAATCAGGATAGCAATAGGAATCAGCCATCCTGCTGGCAAGTCTCGCACTTTCTCGGACCACGGCCGTAATTTCTGCACAGACACCGTTAGCCACGTGTTCGTCGACACCAAAGCAAGACAGCGTAAACTTACCTCAACAACGGCGTCATGTTTGATCGTGATGATGACAGTCAAGATGCCAATGACGATGAACAGTATGTGCCATGCTGGATGCTGAGTCAGACATGAAAGCTCTGTTGTCATAGGGGCGGCTTGCGCTCTTACGGATGTACTTGGGGGCGAGGAAGAATCTTTTCCAATCGAATTTCTGGTATTCTGTTTCTTCCGGGGGACCTTGAGGCTTCTTTTTCTTAGGCGCGCCATCCATCATACCCGACATTTCGATGTCGTTTTCGCGTTTGCGGAACCACATGGCGGATCCTACGAGTGTACTGCCCTGCTCCCGCGGAGGATTTGCCGTGTTAAGAAACCAGGTTCGGGGGTGACTGCGCTCCCGGGGTCAATGCACAAAACGAACGTGAAAGTCGTGAGGATCCGTTATCGCAATCGCTCAACGACGTAAGGGACGCAAGTTGTGAGAAGGAACGCTGGGCAAAAGTAGGTTGGCGGTGCGTGGTGTTGGTGGCGCGCAGCTGAAGGTGGATAGGGGACTGATGTATCAAGCTTCGCGCCTTGAAACCGGCATAGCCACATCCGCGTAATTGAGCGTGGGCCAATGGCGACGCGCCGCGACGTTGCTATGTGAGACACTGGCGCGGGAGATCGGCGCTTGCACTGGTGCGAGTTTTAAAACCATCCACCAGTTTCGCCCTGTTTGCGCATCGTTTGCCATGGATCTGCACGCGAGATTTCAAGGCCTTGGAATCGTCTTCATGCGTCGCCGTTGGAAGTCCGATACCCGAAGCGCTCGGCAGATCTCAGGATGGCGGGTTCCTTGAGCTGGCTTCCCGTATAAAGTGGGCGGTGCATGCATGCGCCTCAGCCATCATCTGCCCTTCCCCGTGTTCGTCCGATATCAGCTCAGATGGAAGGCAACGGAGATTATATTTAGGTAGCGCTGCTGATCATTATACGATCCAACGTGGTTGACCGCTAAGTAACGTGAGGACAGTGAATTGATGCGTTATGACGCCGTGGAAACACATATACCATCGGGCTCAAGGGCATACAGAATACAATAAATGCAGCCACAAACAGCATCTATATTCTTTTCATCCTGGATGATGGTCGCAGTCGCAGCTCGTAATTCCAGACGCCAAACTCGTTCGCGGGAATTTACTGTGCAGGACGATCCGCTCGATCTTGCATGGCTCAAAGTTCTCCATCGGCCGATGCGGCCATCGATGCACCAACACGCAACAGTACGCCGTGTTCCACTATAAGAGCGATGGTGGAGTGTTAAATCCGGTTTCTGATAATCATAACTATGAAGAAGAGGAACACTGTGGGTGATTCACAGAAGAGCTCTGTGCGCGGATTCCGACAAACAGCGAGCGATTCATCGCCATTTGCTACTAATGTAACCATGCAAACAAAAGCAATAAATTGGTTGAGTATTATCGACCAATGTTGCACCTAACGCAACGCCATCTCAGGTCGGCCAGTATCATTCTGCAACCTTCGGACCCTCGTATCCTACCATGACTCCGCCAATGTCAACAACTTGCGCATCGAAAAGACATTCAAAGTCGTTGCGCTCAACAGCTTCAATCTCGCCTTCAACTTCATCCGCGACCTGATCTGCGTTACTCTTTCCACCTTCGAGGAAAGCCTGGCGATGCTCATATTCGCTTGTCTGAAAGTCTTTGTCCTTGCTCCATCCCTTCGGCTTTATCTTTATCAACTGGTACGCAAATATCACATCACCCTCCGCCTCGAACCCATCCATCACCCGCGTTGTCTTGGAAATGCCCGCCCCGCCACCCAGACTCACGTCTGGGCTAACCTGGCCACCTGCCTCCCCTTCAATAGCGTTTGTGGAACTCTTTTCGCCTTCTAGTTTGAAGTCTTTAGCAACCTTGATACCGGTGATCATGTAGACCGGATTGCAATATACGCTATCCAGACGCATGTACTTTTTTACTGGTTGGTCATTGCAGCGAGCCTTGAGTTCGTCTATCGGAAGATCTTCCGACATGGTTATTGTGTCAAGAGACGTCATCGTAAAGTTCGAATTCTTGGTACGCTCATGATTGGTGGAGAGTCCTAAGCGGAAGATCTGGAGAAAAGTGCCCCAGAGGTTAAGGCTCAAGCTTGTAGCGGTCTCGACAGATAGACGCCAGTTCCTTTCGGTTATCGTATCAGTTGCAATAGGCGGCTTTGTCGATTCCGGCCTTGTGAGAACCATGTGCGGTTTTAGCGGGTTTTTGATGATGTTACCAATCGCGATTTTCCCACCTGGGCGGAAGCTCCAGTTGGGGGCTAGAAAGTACGTGGGGTTTTGAACGTTGCTCATGGCTATCGTTCGAGAGAGAGGATCCGTATATATTCCAAATTCCACATCGCTCTCGGCTGAGTTCAGTCTTATAGTATGGGATGCAGCCACGTCCTCGCTAGCTGCAAGCTCACCGGCGCGACTAAAGATTATGAAGCTGTAATATGCAAGCCGCGTCACCCACAAGCGAGCTCAGCGCTATTCTTGTCGCGGGGTATCTTCAGCTCCCAGCTTCTAGGTTTGTTTTAAAGGAACGGAACCATAGCGCGCGGAGGGGGGCTTTAGTCACGTAGATGTCGCTATATTGCACCTAACATAGTGTTGTAGTGATGTTAGCAGAGTGTCTATACAGTGTTAATAAGCTAACGCAGTGTTCGCGCGCTGTTTAACCTTAATATAGCGACATTTACGTGACCAAAAACTCCCTCCGGACCGTACGGAATACATCCGCTGTCTGAACGCCGCTTTAGATTTCCAAGGTTCGATCCTCTCACTACACGTCTTTTGTACCTTCATAGCAGAACCTTATGCTCTTTTTATGACCATGCAAGTGCATTTTTAATTCTCTCACGTGCATGCAGACTTGTGTTATCGCAAAGCTGCCAGGGCGCTAAGTACCGCCTCTCTGAAACCAGCTGGTCTTTAGTCATCTCGCGAAACACACTTTGTACTCCGAGTCGTGTTCGTACGCTAGATCGATAAACCTGAAGCGAACTGTCCCAATCCACAAACATGATAATGGTGGCTGCAATGGCGGCGACAATCGGAGTTGCGACAGAGCAACCGGACTTGATGAGTCTGCTGTCGTCAGGTCCACCACAAGGTACGTCAGTTGCTAAAGTGCCGTAACGACATCCTGGCTTGTGTCCAGGAGTGACTGGGTTGAACAAGTCTTCGAAAGATCCTTTATAGCTTGTACCTCGAACGGGAATGACAAGCTCGTGGTTGGCTGGAAATAGTTCAGGGCTGTTGAGGCCATCATTGTTAGCAGCGGCGAAGAACAACATACTGCTGGTCTGTTCGATAGCTTTCTTAGATAGCTCAAGTGTACGATCGAAGCCGAAAGACATCGATACGATTTCAACACCTTGGCTATGCGCATATCGTACTGCCTGCCCAGGCATTGTCAGCAATGGGTCACTTGACTTGCTTGGGATTATCCTTGCCTTCGCTATGTTTTCATCTGCTTGTGCAAGATGCTCTGCGTCTTTCGCAACTCTGATCACGTATACTAGTGCCTTTGGAACCAGTCGAAGTAACAGAGCCGTCAAGGCGGTTCCATGTTTTTTTGGATCCTGGTCTATCGGCTTATAACTTCCAGCGACACAGTCATACCATCTGCCGGATCCTTGGAGGCCATTGAGGTAATGCATGCCAAGATCGGAGAAAAAGTCGTCATCCGTGTTGCACCCAGTATCGAGTATAGCGATCTTGATAATATTACGTTGATTTTCGCCTTGCGCAGATCTCTCCAGAGACCTGATACAATGATCGAATTTATCCAACCATGAGGAGCTATCTAACAACTTCAAATGCGTTAGCATTGCGAACGAGGGAAGAGACCCAAACTTACAGCTGAATTCGATGACAGCAGTGCCGCATCAGTAGGAGATGCATCGGTTGTGCCTTGTATACGTGGCATTGTTGGAGGCTGCGCTGGTAATATCCTTACCGGAACAGACTGGGGACACGGCGCATGTCGCATCGGTTCAAGATCGATCTTTCTGGGATCACCATACATAATTTCCAACACGCTATAGAACTTAGCTACAACACAGCTATAGAGCTTTTCCTGTACTTGAGCAGGATCTGTACCGAGATGAGCAGTCTCTGGGCCCACACATGTGTTGATAGCGTCGCTAACAAATTTGAGGGTCTTGCGTTTCTCGAGACGTCTTACCCACACACTTGATTTGATGATTTCGCCTGCTGTCAGATGGATTGCGTTATCTTTTGGTTTGCCGTTCGCGTCTCTATGTATTGCTGGAATATGAGTCTCAATGCCTTGGCCTAGCTCGATCTCAAGTAGTAGTACCCCCAAAGCCAAGATTTTGGGAAATTTATGTGTGCTCCGTGGCGGACTTGCGAGGTCGGCCATTCTTCTAGAAGAAACGAGAGCTTCTAATTCAGCGGAGAGAAACGGCCTGTTGTCCAACAAATCTTTCTCTTGTCTCATGAACTGAACCGCATGCTTGGTCCAATGTTCGGGCACCAGCTCGGAGTGGTAGAACTGCCAAACCGCCTTGGACAATAAATAAGATAGTAGAAGCCTGCGATCGCGGTCCTGAAGTTCGACGGAACCGAGAATGTCTGCCAGAGAAACACTGGGTGAATGAAGCGCAAACCTCTTTCCGAGGATCGGCAGTTCTCTCCCATGGTCGTACAAGCCACTGCTGGATGCACTCAGTTGCAAACGTTCCAAACTTGTTCGGCGGATGAGAGCACAGAAATCGGATACAGTTTGTCCTTCTGGTTCGAAACGGGTGCTTTTTGGAGTTGATGTTGGTTCCTTGTCGAAAGATCTTATGGCGCATCAGGTCGACAGGGGGGCATAGCATTATGGCAATGGTACTTGCTTGGTACATACGAAGGCCTATGGTATAGCTCTGCCAGTCTCCTGGAGTAACATAGCAACAAGCTATTCCAGATTGCCTTTTAACCAGAATGCAAACCCTCCCTCTGTGACCGTCATGCGCAAAGAGTTAGCTAAAGTCTACCTCAAGGGGATTTGGACAACATACCTCTCGTGGAAAATTTTTAAGCAAACCTCTTTCCACACATTATATTCTTGTGGATCCACTGTGTGCTGATGTAGGATGAACATCTCAATTGTGAGGTCCTCATCTGCCCCATTGGTCTGAGTAATCAAATCAAGCGCGAGATTTGTCTTAAACCTGCTATTGGCGACAGAAAGGGGGCACTGGCAAATTCTGCACAGTATTGTGTACAGCTTTTGTAGATGTTCAGTCGCACCAACTTTGCCATCTCGTGCTGCCGAGGATGCCGTGATCTCCGATTGGCTGGGACCGCGTTGTACCCTTTCAACATTGGCAAAGTAGCGAAAGGTTTTCTGAAACCTTTTCCGGTCCTCGGCAGCTTTTCGGTTGTTTGGATCTGCCAGTTTTCTGATGCAGCCACGGGCACTAGCTGCCTTCCCTGTCAAAAGGACATGGAGCCTAGGATATGAGGTTCGCTTGTATGCGTCTGGTGGGACATCGAAACGGTCTGGCCACTATTCAGAGAGAATTGGGTCATCAGACTCAATATCTGGATAACACAGAGATAGATGCTCTCATCGTGAGGCTCACCTTTGCAAGTCTTTCAAGAGCTTCCAGGAGAGCGATCACTCTTTTGATGTGACAAGAAGCGCGCTTTTCAAGGCGACCTTGTACATGCGTTAAATGCGTCTTGAGTGTGAGGAAGAACACATCGCTCTTAGGCTGTTGAAAAAGCTGGTTGGACTGATATTGAAGCTCTGTGACAGCTTCAATCGCAAAATCGACAAGGGCGTCCTTGTCCATGGACAGTTCGTGACCTGGGCTAGCTACGGACTGTCTGAGGGGTGTCCTGCGATCCCTGCTAGCAGGACTGGATGTAACCATTCTTCCGCTCCCCAGTAAGTAGGTGTCTGGTGGATAAGGGACGTATGCACTTTGTGCTTCTTAAGAACGATGTTGATTGACACGTACTGTCGTTAGACTTGATGTTGGGAACGTTTCGGGTGTCCCAAAGTCATCTCGCACGTGGCATCTTTACCCCGCTATGCATCCATGGATGTCACAAGACGTCCCCAATGAGCCCTGAGCCTCGATACTGTCCAGGTGTATATCACTCATGGTATTGGAGGATAAAGTTGTTGCTAAAGATTCCAAAGACTACCTGGGTACCACACACGGCGTAAGAGTTGCGAGCTCCCCAGAAGTTCGGAGCAGTACCTGGGTACCCATCAGCTACAGTGTGCACACCTGTGTTATCGCTCTCCATCAGGCCGTCCATCGCGACCGTGTGTTGGCATCGCCAGGACCTCGGGACTCATAAACATGCATGAAGTCGCCGTGGAGGCGCCTCCCATCAAAGAAATACCATTCATCGTCAGAGAATGCCAATCAGAATTCGCAAAAATGGCGGCAACGCCAGATCTGGGTCGACAGACCTGGTTTCGATCAGCGCACGGGGACTTCAATCTCTGGTCCAATGGAATTCGGGCTTCGGATTCCGACAAGTCCTCGCTCAAGTATCGTCTGAGAAATGAGAAGTGGAAAGGCGTGCGAGATGACATTTATGATCTGCTTCGAGGGCTCTGTGGCATCCTCGTAGACTGTCAGCAGGTTAATAGTGGTGAGACCCAACTCCGAAACCGTCCTCACTCATATCCAAGTGCTAATGATGATACAACAGCTCCATTGTCTGACGCTAATACGACAAAAACTGAAGTCAAATCCAACGATCAAGATCAATATGAAGGTCGCCAAAGTCCCGATTCATGGGAAGTCATGTCCAGGGAGTCTAGTGGCATGAGTTCTGAAACCGAGTCCATCAACCCGAACTCTGTCTTGTTTGAACACATCTTTAATATCAACACAATACTCGATCAGCTGATAAGAATAACACTTGCGATCAGGAAGTCTGGCAATCGGACCAGATTTGAGGATATTGATAATGGCTGCCATGATGGAGACTACCAGGTTTTCCGCGCGTTTCTCACTACCATAATACTACGAAGCCATGGTGGTATAACGGGCCAAGAGAGTTCTAGAAATATGTCTGCCGTCAAGATGGCGACGCATTATTCAAATGCAGAAAGACTAAATCCAGTCCAGCAGCGGCTTGTCCGTGCTAATATGCTACGTCGCCACAGATTTGATACTTTCAAGGCTGAAAGGCCTGTGCATCCCATCCCGAAAGTAGAGGTTCCGGCCACACCGATGGTCAATCTGGAGGAACCGGTGTTTACCCCTGACTCGGATATGGAGCCAAGTTCTGAACCAAACATACCACAAGATGTTGCTTCTCGCTCATCTCAAGAGGCTTCGAATCATTCTAAAGTTTCTCATGTTGCAAAAACTGCCACCGAGCCGGGCTCGTCGCTGAATATCGACCACATCCTGAAACCTGGAGCGAAGTCTGCCGCCACGAAAATGACACGAATAGGTTCTTCGCAAGCATACCCACCATTTCCAAAGTTTCAAAGCGACGAACTTAGGCTCTGTCCATACTGCCACGAGCAGCTTCCCCCGAATATTACGAACGACAAAAACGAAGGCATGTGGAAGTAAGTAAGACCCTATTCATCCTTTCTCTTTGAGGTTGACGTGAGTGACTGACTTCACAGGGCGCACCTGGTCCGTGATATCATACCGTATACCTGTATTATCGATTCATGCGATATTCCGGACGAGATGTATCGAACTGCAGATTCCCTATTGGCACATATGTTTGACAGTCACTCTGTCTCACGTTGGATTTGTGACTACTGTGCTCCAGCATGGTCGAAATCCAACGATCCTGCAAAACATCAATCCCAAGTCTTCGAGTCTGCCAGAGACTGGGAAATACATTTCATGAAAGAGCACCAGAAGACGCTAGCGACGACGAATATAGCAGCTCTAGCTGAACTGAATAGGCAGCAGATGTTCCAGGCCTTGTCATGTCCTCTATGCCATGAGCTAGAGGCAGACACGGAAGCCATGGACTTTAAGATCGATGATCATATCCTTGGACATCTACATGAGTTTAGCCTTCTTTCTTTGCCTGAAACGCCATGGGATACCAGCAAGACTACAAGATTGACTTCGCAAACATCTGGTCTATTATCCCACACCACGCTCATTGATCGTAATTCGGTTCAACCTCTTCGTGATTTTGAGGTTGAAGTTACCGTCACACAGTTACAAACCGTGATGGAGCAAGCATGGCCTTTGCTTGCTCCAGATCAGGAACGACGACCACCAGATCTTGTCCAACAACCTCATTCTCTCAATACTACACAAATTGAACTATGGAAATCTCGAGCAAGTCGACTAAAAGGCGTTCTGGACGCCATCACCAGTATACCTCAGGATCATCTGTATTGTGAGCAGAATCAGTCTGATTGTTTGCACATGGATACCAATATATTTACATGTGATCACGGTGACGTGGAGATTTTGACGGATGAGGTGAACTCCGTTGGTTCTCATCAACTGGATTTGTCTGTACATCGACGTGAGTTAACCCCAACGCTTAAACTTAGCTTGAAGACAATCGACCATTTCTGACTTGATATCATAGCCGAATTAGGGACCGACACCCTGGTACGACATGATTTTGTACCAACTTCGCCTGATAATCTCGTCAGCCAACCCACCAAAGATACACTCGAACGAATAGAAGAGATGCTGCTATACCCCACGGTTAAGGCAAATACCAACGTACAATCTTGCGTTTACCCAAAAGATATAAGA
>Ga0181470_100084_pt2 | contig 18082 bp, 14 predicted proteins | sample InSIn5SAF170_FD_119082 | JGI IMG/M metagenome (GOLD analysis project Ga0181470, IMG submission 119082) | Clean room microbial communities from NASA Spacecraft Assembly Facility at Jet Propulsion Laboratory, Pasadena, California, USA -... ...
GCATGCCATGAGTGACTGCCCCGCCTTTTCCTCTGTTCTCCTCGAGCGCTATGACACGCAAGGCGCCCTCCGGTAGTCTATGTTTGTGCGCAAACGCGAGGGCAGTCTCGATTGTCTTATCCGTAGACCCATCAGACACAATCAATATTTCCCACCCTGGTAGCGGTGGTGGCGCCGTATTATCGTGGCCATTTGCTGGGATGTGTTCCTTTTTCTTGTGCGTCCCGTACGCCGGTTCCAGAAATGCGACAGCTTCTTCCAGCATATTTCCCAACCGTGCTTCTTCGTTGTAAGCGGGAACCACCACAGAGATGAAGACCTCCGCATCTAGCAGAGGGATGTCGTCCTCTTCTGCTTTCCTCCCCTGGCGAACTTGCGCCTCTTCGTCGCCTTTTCGTGCGTGCCACTCGTCATGCCAGCATGTCTGTGGTCGTGGAGGAGATGGGTCTCCGTTGGCGCGATTGCTTGTGTAATGCTTCTCCGAGCTTCTTGGTGGGCGTGGAACAGGTGAGACCAGATATACTGAAAGCCAGATCTACCTCAGGAATTAGCATGAAGCTCGACGTCTTGCGCAAAACTAGTGGAAGAGTACAATGCCAACAACGCTCAGCAAGATTGCGAATAATATAGCAGCGACAACCCCAGGCTCCGTATCCCTCGCAATCTCCAAAGCTCGATCAAGGCCATCTTGAACGCTTTGAGGTATGCTCATCTTTGAGAGGGAAAAGACAAGAGCAGGGAAAGTGGTGGTGGTATCATCTGTGGCGTCCTGACGTGCGCCAAAGCAGAAAAAGGAGTGTGTTCGTCAAGGAAGAGTAAATGGCCGCTCAGATGTAAACTGGTTTGTACAGAATCGCATGTGAGATGTGGCTCTTATGTGTCCAAATCGACAGGGTTGCATTTGACGTTGCGATCGACAAGGGTGCTAGAGCGTGGCGCTCGCGTAGACCCGCTTACAAGGCTGAGACTGAGCCTTTCCCTTTCTGCATTACGGAAATGATGTAAGCTCATTGAACTTTGTCTCTAGTGTTTATGAGCACTCCAAGTCTTCCCAGTCAGAGAAGATGTGAAGGGAGTTGACAGATTGCGCAGTCTCTAGCATCAATAACTGGGTGAGTCTGGATTCAACTTCAAGTTCGCAGCTAGTCGCTGGTCATTTGGGGAGCGACAGCTTCCTCTCGTGCATATTACGACCCGATCAGACATTTCGCGTCTCATTGACTTCAACTAGGAAGTGACTTTGGTCGATTACCCTAACCTCAGCTAAAAGTCTGTTAAGCCTTATCCTGAGCAAATCAGCAAAAGTGTGCCTTGGCCTTCTTCCATGAGAGCTTGTCTTTTCACAGCAGAAACGAACGGACAGTGCAAGCGGCAGGGAGTATAGTTGATTGGAGTGCACTTCACTTGCTGCATGTTCGCCGCCACTACTCTACGGCTCACCCCAGATCTCATCAGCAATCTCCCTCACCAGTGCCAGCTTCTTGCTCTGGTCGTCGTGACTCAGTGGATAACCACTCTCATGCGTACTGAACCCACACTGTGGGCTGACTCCCACCCGCTTGAGGGCTTGCTCCCTTGTTTGGCCAGATCCTTCAGCTATGAAATCGGCAGCTTTGTACAGACGCTCTTTCATCTTATCTTTATCTTCCAGGTTCCGCAATTTGGTGGAGATGACACCAACGATCACATTCTTGTTCTCGGGCAAGTGCTTGAGGGGCTCAAATCCACCTGCACGCTCTGTGTCGTACTCTAAATAGAATGTATCAACATTCAAGTTTCGAAAGAGCTTGCTGGCGATGATGTCGTAACCACCCTCAGCGAAGTGCCGGCCGCCAATGAAATTGCCGCGGCAAAGGTGGACGCCTGCGATGATCAGTACTTTGGCCAGCTCGTTAAATAAGGACATCTCACCAGTATGCATGTCCTTGGGAATTTTCGAAATAGAATCATTGTACAGCTTGATGTATGCATCGAGGAGGTCATCTACCGTGCCGATGTTGTCCTTGTCCTCCTTCCATCCATTCCTGAACACATCCGAGCAGAAATAGGCAAGTCCAGGATCATCAAATTGGACATTGCGAAGTCCGGCATCATACAGATCTTGCAACTCAGCTTGATAAGCCTTTGCGACATCTGCGAAGTATTCGGCGTCGTTCTTGTACACCCCTTCAGCCCACGCCTTATTTTGCTTGTAGCGCATATGAAACCATGCTGGTGTGATCATGGTCAACTTGATGTTGCCCCATTCACTCTTTGGCACAAACTTTTGCACAAGTCGAAGCTCATGCAGGTTTGACTTTGTGCCAGCGTGCTTGATTTTGTCGCCAGCAATAACTGAGTCGCCTGGCATGACCTTTCGATCCTTCTCTATGAGTGACACGACGTCAGGATGATACAGCCTGAACATCGAGGCCTCGGCATCTTGAAGTCGTGTTGTGCCTAGAAGTTCGTCCCAAAAGAGACCCCAGAAACGAGTGCGGACATATTCGCCGGAAGAGACTGCCTTGAGACCTAGATCGAGCTGAGCCTTGATGATGTCGCCAACAGCTTTTTCCTCTACAGGTCCTAAGCCTGCTTCTTCGGCAGTTAATCCTTGATCTGCGATCTTCTCACGTACATCCAAGAGAGATTGAGGTCTGAGAAGTGACCCCATATGCTCTGCACGGAACGGCGGCTGCCGATGGAGAGGTCTATCTGCCATAATTTCTGCTTCAGAGTGTAATTTGTGGCGATATCAGGTCAATTGTGGTGTTGAAATGAAGAAATCTGCTCAAAATCGCCCACCCCACTTCCAAGCACTTTGTGGTGCTCGTGGGCATGTCTGGCAGCATCATAAGTGTCCACCCCAGCCAGCTATTCTCGGATGCTCCGTCACTTCGGCACTTATTCGCCGGCAGCCAGACTGATGAGCTCCAGAATTGGTGCACGTGATCCTAACCACTTGGTCCGGATATCATCGGTCTCACGCGATTCAATGTGTGGCTAGAAGGGCAATCATCTATTAGAATAAGCGCAATAGAGAATAGGGAGAAACCAGCTTCAGGATTTCTCCACCATGGTGCTTCCATGATCGTGTCATGCACAGCAGGCTTTTGTCAGCATTTGTCACCCAAAAAGGGTTTAGCGGATGAACAGTTCAGATATTACTCCAAGGCAGATTTCTTACCTTGTCACAAGATAGCTGTACACGAATGCGAGATACTGCTGGCAAATCGCGTCGGAAATGGTGTACAGTTCACTGATATTTGTCGCTGAGGTTCTAGTCGGAGACCTAGAGACGCCGCAAGTAACAAACATCTTGTTCCTCTCCGGATTACCAAATACAGAAGACCGCTTGACACCACCGAAGCATGAAAATCTACTTCTTTGACATTTGCACCGGGCTTGCACCGCTGCTACTAGAACCGACAGATCTGAGTTGAGGCCTTTGCCGAAATCAGGTGCAGTGACGTACACTTGCAGTGGAGAATCCAGAAGTTATGAATGCGCTCGCTCCTTCAGACTCTTGTCAAAGCTCAAACTAAAGCCAATCGACCATCAACCGCTTCCATTGCAATTTTAAGGTCTTCGTTGAACTACAAAATTCCTAAAAGCCTCACTGCTCTAGATGAACGATATGTCAGACCATGCGCAGAACAACCACGCCACAACCAAGCATGAGTACACCATGGGTCATTCGAAAGCATCAACAGCAACTCATGAAGCAAGGACAATAAATACTGATGCTAAGTTCTTGCTCCCACATATCAAGCCCCAACATCGTATACTTGACGTTGGCTGCGGACCAGGAACCATCACTACGGGCTTCGCATCGCTGGTTTCTCCTGGCAATGTCGTTGGCGTGGACTACAGCTTGGAAGTCGTTGAGCGCGCTCAAGAGCTTGCGAAGTCCAATGGCCTTGCCGACAAGGTTAGCTTCATCCAGGGGAATCTAGTGGAGAGACTCCCCTTTGAGGACAGCAGCTTTGACATTGTGTTTGCCTCCCAGGTTTTTGGTCATCTGCAACCGTCCGAGAATGCTATCAAAGCATTGAAAGAGTGCAGACGAGTCCTAAAGTTGGGTGGGCTGCTAGCTGTCCGTGACGCGGCGAAGATGACATGGTTTCCGTTCACAGAGGAACTAGACAGAGTGTTCACACAAAGGCTCTGGAAGGCAGTCGGCAGTGACAATTTTGGCGGCTTCCACATGAGGTCGTGGCTTCGAGAAGCCGGATTTGATGTGGAGGATGAAAGCAAGGTAAACATTGGTGGAGGGTGTGAGGTTTACGCCAATCGAGCAAAATGTCAATGGCGCTGCGACACTCTCCGCAGTCGTCTGGCCAAGGGTGAGCAATTCAGAGAAAGCTGGCTGAGGGTCGGAATCACCGAGGAGGAATGTGATGAAACCGTGGAGTTGTTGAATAAGTGGGCGATGCAGGACAGTGCTTTCTATGGTATCTTGCACACCGAGGCACTTGCCCGGAGCTAACGCCATTGTAAGAGAGGGCTATTGAAACGTTGACAAAGTCTTGCCCTCCTCCTAAGCGCGATACAGAAGCGAATACTCTCTGTCGCGTTGGTGGAGAATGTTACAGTACGCATGCTAGGTTACTCATCTTTTAAATTAAGACCATATTCTTGCTTACGTGCTTCCTGCACCTCGTCTCGCATTGTGCAATACAAATTTGTGGGAGGCATAATACCCAAGCAAAGAAAGCGAACATTCATATCATAAGAGGATTATATACTTGAAGGGTAGATGATTCTGTTTCATGGAGCATTTCAAATATCTGACGGAGTTTCCTCAGACACGGCTCACCAAGTCCCCCGCTAGCTCGATCGCAATATTCTCCGAAAGCTTGACTCAAACAAGCCAAGGCTCAAGTTCTTAGCCATGTCAGGTGTGGGGAATATTTCCGAAACGGGTGACGACAACATCTGCATACTCATCGCGCATGCACCAGTTTGCCTTCGAGAGATCGAGTTTGTGTCTCACGAAGAGGATGTCCTCGATCTGCCGTCGTCGCAGCTCGTGCCGCATGAAAGATACATGATGTTCATGCTCTCGCTGTCGATGGCGACATCGATCCCAATGAGGACTGCGTTGGATCGGCCGCCAGCCTTCGACGACGTTGCGCATGGCGGGTTACCCGCTCATCACCCCGGAATCAGAAGTAGTCACGCAGTCACTAGCAGTAGCTCGTTGCGCATTCCCGAAGCAGATCTGCTACGCCGCGCAACGATAGCTGGGCCGCTAGCAACCTTAGCGGAGTATGCAGATGACGAGGAGGAGCTGCCGGACTACGAAGAAGTCACTACGCGCTCTCGGCTTCCTGGGTACGAGGAACGGTATTTGCTAGAACCTGTAGTGTCGTATAACATCTACCAAATCGATCGCAAGTTGCAAATCCTCACTCCGGCGTCGAGAGCATTATTTGGCCGACCGCGTTACCGCGTGACTGCGCGTTCGGGGATATTCTCAAAAAAAGCAGATTGCACTCTCACACGACTGCCAACTGGTGCGGCAGCTGCAGCTGAGAGGACTCCAGGCAAAGAGGTCGCGCTGATCAACTTCAGTCGATCTGGGCAGTTGCCTTGGATGCCGAGGGCTACAGTGCGGTTGGTCACTAGCCAGCATGAGGCCGGTGTTGACAAGATGGAGCCATGTTATATGAGTGCGCCCAATTTTTCGGACTGGAAGTTTGACTTCCTTGACGACACATACTTCTGGCGTTTGACGGACAAGCCTATTGCGCTTTCCTTGTTTGACTTGAACTCTGGAAGTATCGTGGCGCGCTTTACATACAGTGCACGAGGTACAGACGCGAGTCGTGGAGCTGAAATGGGCATGTTGGATATTTTTGGGAGTACTCGATCTGACGATGTTCAGACCATTGAGTTGGTCCTCGGCACTCTTCAAGTCCCAATCAATCATTGGAAAAACCTGGGAAGACACTACAAAAACAATATTAATTGCAACACTGCAGGGCAGATTGCTTCGGGTGCTACGACTTTTACAACAAACGGGAACGGGGAGGCCGTCAGGAGGGCGAGTAACATCGTGTGATTTGAGTTATGGATAGAAAGCTCGGGCTTTCTTCCATGAAGGCGCATTGAAAAAATAGTGTGACATTTCCTTATTCCCGTATCTATATGCTTATCAACTTATCGTGATATCAACGTGGTGTGATCGTAGGATGACACTAAGGCTGACCCGGATTACAGAGCAAGGATGACTCGGTTATATATTGAAATAGCTCGCATACTCTATGTATTCATACTCTTCAATCCATACTACCCCCCGCTGTACCAAGAAACGTTTATAGTTTCTTCTCTTCCAAACCTCGGTCGACCTCGATCTTTTCCATTCTCGCGTACTCGTGATGGAAACCATGTTCTAAGCCCAAGAACCTCCCACTCAGAGTCATAGGCACCGTAAAGATTGTGTTCACGACATAGATCAAGACGAGCACAGTGAAGAGGATGCATGCACAGATGCGGAACGCGGCGGAGTCCGTTGCACCACCTAGACCTGCTAACGCGGTGACAACTGTGCCCGCAGGGAAAATCGTACTCCACCAGAACAAGCTTGGCTTGATCTTTCGCCGTACGAGTCCATTGATTATGGCGTAGTAGTCAACACACATCCAGAAGATGGCAAAGCCTGTGAGAAGCAAGGCAGACAGCACACATATGATGCGGATGATAGGGGCAGCGGTGGCTGTGAGAAAGAAACCACGATCATACTTGGCGAAGTTACCGTGCGCTACAACGGCGTTGCCTAGCCCGAGCAGCGCAGTAGCTGCTTGTCCGCATGGTCCAAGGGTGAGGATCATGCTTGGGATTTTCAAGCTCTCCGGAAACCCACTTGTCATGAGCCGGTGCATGTATACGGCATACATAATCGCTGCGATTCCGAGCCCGAATCCCACAAGCATGAAGCTCACGATTGTGATGGGGACGGCGAGGTCAGAATTGAGGTGCGTGTCGTTGAGTGCTCCGTTGACGATCAGACCACCCGCGTTGGCGAGCGTGAAAACCGCAACTATAGGGATGAAGACTGCAGTAGGTAGCCACTTGTCGACAAGGCTGTGTGAGGGCTTTTTGATGAGGTGCAAATACAGCAGAACACAGATTGTGACCACCCACACCAGGCCAATCCACCACATGCAAAGCGCAACGATGGTAAAGCCATAACCCCAGCTTTGCGCACATGTCAACTGGACTTGAATTGTTATGGTAAGCCAGGTGATGGCTGGAGCGGCTTGAAGAGCGATTTCTTCAGCATCGGCTGATGTCTTTTGGTAGGTAGACTTGCGATACAAGGTCCATCGCAAGACGTAGACAGAGCCGATAATGAGCGAAAGGACAATGTTTGTCACGAACATGATCGTGCTAAGGACTCTTGTCCAGTGCGATGGGTAGGGGAATTGATGAAGAATAATGCTTAGAACTCCCGTGTCCATGCATACTGTGAACCTGCAAAATGTATCAGCGAACATTCCATCTAGCATCAAGCAATACATACCATACTGTGGGGGAGTTCTTGACGATGCGACTGATAATGTGCACTGGTTGACGGGAGGCAGTGCGCGAAGGATCGATCACTTGTGTGTCGTCTGTAGATGAGTTGGTGAGCTGATGCTCAACGTCAGGTGGCGGAAGGTCAGTCATAGTGCCAACAAGCAATGCTGTTAATGATGTATCAATCGAATGAGAAAATTTTGTGCCCTACTCCTGAATGAGAGGCGAAATCATCCAGGTGATATAACCTCCATGGTTGCAGTTGAAGTCAACCTAAGATACAGGGTTTGCCATTGACGCAATCATAACGGCAATGTCAGTGGAATACCGCTCGATGTCAAGCTTGACCAACAGAGTGCTCAGCGTCATCAACGTACTAGCCCTGAGAAAGACAATGCACGTTGCATAAGATGACAACACTGGCGAGGCGGAAGGGATCTGGTCCACTGGCGTGTAGAACCGGTGGTTCATGACCTTGACTACTCGCGCCTTCGGTTGTTCACATGGTCTCTTTTCGAAGCATAGCTGATTCGCAGATTGCCTGCAACAGATGCGATGACAAGATGCTGCCCGCTGAATCATGTCGAAGCCAAAGTTGCTTGAGCTTACAAAGGTTATGCTGCTAGTACTGTGCAGCAAACATTGTTCATTAGATCAAAGGTTGTTTCCTGTGGACATTCGCGATGTCGTCAAGCGCAAACGCGTTCGTAATATCGGATTTCCTTCGCGGCTGGCGCTGTCGCCATGCATGTAATATCGTTGGGCCGATAGATGCCAGACCAAGCAGTTGCATACGATGGACCAATCAAAACGCGCGGAAATTATGGGCCCAGCCTCGCTCTCATGCTTAGTCTGCTTACATGAAGATCTCGCGGCATAATGCACGACGTCGAAATCTTGTACGATTGGTCGAACCGGCGTTGCGAGATGTTGACTGTATCCCGAACCAAGAATAATGTTCATTACTACTTCTCGGTCCGAACAAGTGATCCCATATGCCGACGTCATGGCTCGCGATCAGGATACAGACCCGGCAAAGCGGGCAGCTGTTTATAAAGGCAGCGTAACTGCGGTCTGGCAGCCAACACATCGGCAACGACAACATCATCGACAAGAGTCGTAATCGGTACAGTCTCATAGCGGGCAGCAACATAACAGATCCATCGATTTCAGCATCGAGAAGCCGCAACAGAACATCAAAATGGTTGCACACGCGTCTAAGCACAAAATTAATCTGCGCGACTCGAAACCGGTCTTTGCGAACAAACATGGCCGGATTCAGCAATTCACAACCTCCGAACTGCCCCTGTTGAAGAATCTTTCCCTTCAATCGGTCGAGCTGTATGAGGCAGCGATTCTCGAACCCAAGTGGTTCGTCAACTGCAACACTTTAGCATATGTGATCGAGGGTAAAACTCTTGTTCGTACACTCGACTCTGCCTCAGATATGTCCTGCTTCACTGTTGGCGAAGGCCAGATGTTCCATGTCCATTCTGGCGCCCTGTTCACAGTCGAGAACGTTGGGTCTGGCAAGGCACACATCTTGTTTTGCAATCGCCACGAGAAACCCAAGGAGTTTTCACTGTCCGCCTCAGCTGGCGCTTTCACTGATGCCGTCCTTGGTAATACATTCGACGTCGGGCCTGAAATCTTTGCCAAGCACCCTCGCACCACCGAGCCGCGCATCATTGTCAAGCGAGAAGGTCCGGCAAAGGTCCCCGAGCATGCCGCGTGGCCACACCCAAACCGTTTCGATGTCGAGGAGATGCAGGCTCCGACATACGCCGCCGGGATTGGATCGGCCAAGAAGGCGCGCTCTCAATACTGGAAGATTCTGACCAACATTGCCATGTATTCCTTGCGCGTTGAAGATGAGGGCATGCGTGAGCCGCACTGGCATCCGGATACAGTTGAGATGGGTTTCATTAAGGAAGGTCAGGCTCGTATGAGCATCATGGATCCGGATGGAAGTGTCGACACGTTCATCCTAGGCCCTGGCGATGTCTATTTTATCCCAGCATCGTATCCACATCAGATCGAAGTAATTGGCAACAAACAGATCCACTTCCTCATCTTTTTCGACCAGCCCATGCCCAAGGATGTCGGGTTCCGTCAAGCGGGCACTGTTATGAGCAGGCGCGTCATCTCGGCTGCCTTTGGAATCAAGGAGAACGAGCTGCCAGCGTTCCCTTACGACAACGAGGACCCACTGCTAGTGTACAGGAAAAACCCTGTCGATCCTGTCGCCAAGCTATAATATCAGTCAGTGTAAAGAAGCCCGCGGTCCGAGAGTCTATGGGAGTGGTTGTAATTTGGATTCTGTACATTAGATCTTTGTTAGTTGCTTGAACGAATTCGCAATTCTGTTGGAACTGCCATGACTCAATTCTTGATGTTGCATAAAGGCTGGTCCTGAGGATTCGGTGCGCGAGATTGTAGGCGTTGAAGAATGCTTCGACGTGTTCTGGCCCTCGCCATGACCACTGATGCGTCAATTCAGCACATGTTTGACCTTGTTCCACGATATCAGTCATCATGGCGATGTAGAGTGACTAGTCTAATTCTCAGTAAGTGAGCTTTGTCGCGCGTATGGGAAGGGTAATCACAACTGCTATGATGCTAGCCAGCCACGTCACATGCGTGACCGTGAAGCTCCGTCTCGCCGCCCCACTTTTATCTCTCCGCCGTGAGCATCTCGCATTTCCTTGCACTGCTTTTCACGTTGACTTCAGCATATTTTGCAAATGGACGCAGACAGCATGATGCAGTATCTCTTCAGATACTTCTAGGATGGTCGCGATCAGGATCCCATTCTTCCAGATCTGGTATTCCTCCGTCTTTCTCACCACGGCCTTCATCGCGTGGGTTGCGACACTCGTCTCGCCCACCGACCTGATCTGGACATGCATTCGCATCAAGAACATTCCTAACGGCATCGCCGTTGGTGCCATCTATGTCGGTACCCTCATAATCGGCTTCTTCATCTGGGCGTCACGAATCTACACCAACCGCGCAGCGCTCAAGGAAATCCCGCGTGCATACATACCGGTCGACAAGGGAGAGGTGCCGCGCAAAGTGCACAAGATGATAAAGCGGCAATGGGCAAGGAGTTCGATCGTTGCATGGGACTCGCGACCACGAGATCTCACCAAAGAGTTGGTGGACAGCAGCCAGGGTGAGGAAGGTAAGAGACCAAGCCTTCATGCAGTGGTGAACAGACACACACTAACACGACGACAGCGATTGCGCCAGACGTTGCACTTGCAGCATGGGGCGCGATATCTCACCCTGGCTGGTCCAGCCCTGCTAATACCGCATTGCCGAACCTGGAATACTATCGCATCTTCGTGGAGCTGCCGAACCTGATTGAGGCAAAAGCTGTTAGTCTGGCGCCTCCAGACCCGATGTTCCTGCAAGTCGACGGCACAGATAATGATGCTGCAACTGTTCCAGATGCAAGAGTAGTGGCACTTTTGCAACGCCCAACGGCCCAAGGCTTGCGGGAGTATCTTGCGCGCCTGCGTGAAATGAATCTTCTCGATCCGCCAGAAGCTGCGGAGGACTTTCTCGCGCTGTACGAGAAGGCGCGCTTCTCGACAACTCCCCTATTGGAACTGCAGTTTCAGGACCTTATGGCGGCAGCCACGACCTTGCTGTCCAGCATTGATAAATACCCCGCCTCGCCCTGACTTCATTCTGCTTCTCAAAAACACAACAACAATCAGTAGCATCACAGAGCTTCAGTCTCTCAGCACTTCAGCACGTCAGCACTTTCAGCATTTGAACACTTGAACACTTGAACACTTTGTTGTTGCACCCTGCACACCAAACTTCTCGGCCGACATCATGCAGAACAACCAGAGCAACCAGAACAACCAGAACAACCAGAACACACCAGCAGCTACTGGAGCGGGCCAGTTGCCCTTGCCTGCAGGCTTCGAGTACGCCGCCTCTGACCGCATTATCTACAACCATCCAGGCCTGGCTGAGGATCAGAATCGTTTTGGGTTGCCGGTCCCCGAAGGCTTTTGGCGCGATGCAACTGGCCGTATCACATACAACAAGATCCTCATTGAGAGTCAAAAGGAGTACATCCGCTGGAGATTGAAGGAGAGCATCATGGCGAAGAAGATGTATGACGAGCTCAGGAAGTACTACTACGATCGACGTGCTCGCATCATCTTTCTCGTCAAGATTGAGTCTACCAAGCCAGAGTATCTCCCGACGGAGATGGACGAGGACAGAAAGAGGGCGTTGAAGTGGATCTGGGCCATTCGCAGGATGTTTCTAAAAATCGAGTACTTCTTCCGCTACGATCTGCCAGTAATCGCCCATGTTGTCGAGCAGTTGGTCGCTTGTGTTGTTCGTCTGGCTGACTTCGTCTCTGGTGGCTGTTTCACGACCTTCCCTCAGTTGGGTGACTGGATCTGGAATTTGTTTACTCGCAATGGATACTGATCACGTCATGTTATCATCTTTAGTTTAGCATGTCTTATAGGCTGTAACTTATTTAGGACGATATCCTTTCGCAGGTAGTTCTCTATGTAGTAGAATCACCAGCAGATAGTTTTGCCGTTTTATCTTCTTACCACTAAGCTATGTTAATTTCTCTTATAATAATTTATTGAACCCAGGATCTCAGCAATACAGCGTACGGTGGACAATCTTGTAATAGTATCGTGATTGCCTTGAGACCCCATGTAAGAGTATATCTCAGATTCAGGATGCTCTATATGGATAAGGGTTATCAGAGTATCTTGTTGACACATGTAGCTTACTTAAGTTGATAGCCCATTCAACGATCCCAAACGATGCGTATTAGATTGTAGATGAGTTTGTTCGACTAAGCTAACACCTGTCCGGGATTCTAGTAGATCTAGAAACGATGTTCATGCTTCATACAGACTATCAAACTGTTGTAGAACCTCAGATGAGCTGAAATAGAGAATCTGTTCTCCAGTCCATTACGCCTTGCCCAAGCCGACCAAGACTAACATGGCCACATTCATTACCACTACAATGATCCAAACGACCAGAGCACAAGCTGCCATCAACCAGCTATTCCTCATAACCACAAACCGTCCGCTCATAGGAAGCGCCACCGATGTCTGCAGCTCCGTCACCCGCTCCCTGTCTACCATATCCTTAGTTGACTCTACATTCCTTTCAGCACTTGTTGGTGTTGATATGGTGGAATCCGTGGCCCAGACGCTCATGATCTTGCTGCGACATGTAAAATAGATCAGAGGTGCGCTCACAAATGGCAGAATGACACTTAAACAAACTTGGCTAGCTTGTAAGGCATCACTTAAACCGTCTCTGCCCACAGCTCCTGCGATAATGATGCTCGGAGTGATGCTGATGCTTCTAGTAATGAGCCTGCGAAGCCAGGGTTTCAGTGTCCAGCGTAGTTGCCCCTCAGACACCATTTGTCCGGCGATCGTGACGACTATCCCTGCGCTCGTTCCAGAGAGAAGTAGCGCTAGCATAAAAATTGTGCCTGCTACTGGTGCGATAGATTTGGACAGCAAATCGTGAATGCTGAACAAGTCGTCCTCGACCTCTCCCGGCAGATTATAGAGCGATGCACCAGCGGTAATCAGGATCGCACTGTTGACGAAGAGAGCAAAAGTGAATAGGCTGAGGCCGCACTCGATGATGCTATAATTCATGCAAGACTTGATTGCTGCAAAAGATGGGCGATACTTCTCCAATTCCGTATCGGTGCTGGGACGAGCGTTGTCAACAGTAGGCTCCTGATTTGTCATCTGAATGGTGATGCTTGACTCGTTCGGATGATGGGAGTCGAAATCGCGCAGACGATTCTGGACGAGGCCGCTTCCAAGATATAATGAGTGGGGCATGACGGTTGCCCCCAGAATACCACAAGCCTGGTAGAGACCTTGAGACTCTACAAGTGCGGACGAAGGAAGATAGCCGCGAAACACTTCGCCGACACCAACATCCTGTATCAAGCTGAGCTGGTAGCAGAAACAGATGACCACCCCCAACACGAGTAGAGCCACAAAAAGCTCGAATAATCGCAACGCTCGCATTGACATGCCTGACGGGTTATAGAAGAAGAGTATGACGAGAACGTCCACAATCGATATAGCACAGCCAGCAACGAGTGGAACGTTGAGCAGTACGTTCAATGCTATCGCCGTGCCGATTACCTCAGCGATGTCCGTGGCGATGATTGCCGACTCAGCGAAGAGATAGAGTAGATAGTTGAGCCATCGCGGACAATGCGCTCTACAACATTCAGCCAAATTCATGCCGGTTACCGTTCCCAGTCTGATGCAAAGAGACTGGAGGAAAATCGCAAAGATGTTCGAGAGCAATATCATGAACAGGAGCCGAAAGCGATACGACGCACCAGCCGCAACATCCGTAGCATAGTTTCCTGATAACCGTAATAAGCAACTTCATCTTTCTCAAGTGTTAACTCGGCCATACCTGGATCAATGTACGACACAGAAACCATGAACCCTGGTCCAATGAATGTGCTGTATTTTTTGAGCTTTCTTCCTGTCATGCAGAACAGCTTCGTTAGTCTACTTTCCCTGGGAGAAGCAGTCCTCTTCGTCTCAGTCCATTGGCCTTCATTGATTCGATCCATCGTGGCGTGTGATCCAAGCTGGGGCAACTTCTGCGTTACCCCGTCCACTTCCATTCTTGCGGGGCTAGTCTCAATGGCATCATGGCTTCCATCGCCGAGATGTATCGACGAATTCCTTGCTCCGCCGTTTATGCTGTTACGTCTATGGTTCAAAGTATTGTTGGTATTGATCTCAGGAGCCAAATCAGAAGGAGTTTGATTATGCCCTTCGTCCGGCGACGGGTCTGTACGGATTGGACAATTCATTTCTGCGGTGGTTCGATCCCAATAACAAAGTTATGGTTCCAGTTGCATTACCACTTTTGATCTCGACGGGATAGATGAATATGTACTCCCTCTTCAGTGGGTTGTAATCTCTGTGGAGAATTTGAAACCAGGCGGTCTGCAAGGTGACTTTTGCGCAGCGCGATACAGTCTCGTGGATAGCGTTGTTTATCCCGTCCAGATCGTCAAATTCTCAAGGGATCAGAGTGGGGATTCGCAGTATTATGTAGTCGTCATGGAGGTCGAGGTAACGAAGAAGAACGAAAAACCCAGGCAGTTCTGTGCTGGAAGCTTACACGCGGGAAAAGTCGGCGCAAATTATGAGGTCGTTTGTCCCTGCATCGTGACGCATGCAGGACGTTTTTGGTTCACGATCCTTGGTCGCCCAGCTTCGAACTTCTCGTCGTTGAAAGAGTAATTGATGACAGACTTTAGTCATGCTAAGTAGAGCTTTCATGATAACCGACAGCCGCGTTACATCCAAGACTAGCACAGCGAAAGGGCACTTGGCAAGAATATACCCAGATGCATATGCGATGCGCCCTTGCAGCAAAGGGAGATCGCGCATGGCGTATGTGGGGAAGACGGAAAATGATCCACCGAAGCTTGTTGCATCCAAGCCACGCTAGCTCGGTGCTTCTCTTACCACTGTAGCCAAACTTGACTTACCGGCTTGGAGCGGCGGCTTGCATGTACGTAGACTGCGAATTCAAAAGTACGGGTCATACCAGCCGGAAAATGATAACATCAGTCCATTCTGTGGCACCTTTATGGTGTAGGCGGACGTGGAGGACGTCTGATCACGATAGGACTTTCGTTTCTCTATGCACTTCATTTCGTTATTCTCTGGACTAGCGTAAAACACTTTCCAAATCTGCTTGATGTAGGATTTTATCCCTAGAGAGGATCGACACGATACATAATCCATAGCAAAGTTTTGAAGCATCTGCTCTATGCTGTCATGAATGTTTGTTGCACACGAAACTCCAGCTGATGCAACTGACTGATCCATAAGAGCGTATCCCGAGTTCACACCAAATGAGCCTTGCAGGGATCGCTTCAATATATGCCTTGTGTCCTATACTGGAAAGTGTCATAGCTGCGATGATATTAGCATTCAGCCCAGAGTAGATCAAGATCGAAAGCGCGTCACTCACAGCCTCGTGTAGTAACTACCAGCGCTCTTCTGAATTAATTCATCCACATATGCTTCTGCCTCCTCACCATATCTTTGACAGATGCAGCACAAATCTTGCCCTTAACGAGTTGACCACTGTGCCCACTCCACTCGCGAAGCAGGGCATCTTGCTACCTTTGCCCATTACCTCAACGAGCATGACAACCTTTTCGGCGTGTTTCCGCAGAGCCTGGAAAGCTTGCTTGCACAATGTTTTGAAGTCTTCGTAACCTGGCGAACCAACGCCACCGAGAACGTCAATATACTCTTGTGTGAGTTTGAAGGGAGCCGCCTCAAAGCCCATGCTACCGGGCGAGTTCGATAGCATGAAGCCGAAATCGATATGGATGATGTGGCCGGTGTTATCGAGAAGAATGTTGCCATTATGGCGATCTTTAAGCTGCAAAATGTAGGAAATCATGCTATATGCCGCAAGGCTCTTCGTGAAGGCATCTAGGCCGGCAGCATAAGCGTCAGAGTCGATGTCCCCAAAAGATTTCAGAAAGTGGTCGCGTAAGCTTGCTATACGTTTCCGCGGGTTTGTGTTGGCGGCGATGCTTGCGAGTGTCAGACTGCGCTTCAGAGAATGCAATGAGACGCCATTTGTAATTGTCTCAATGAGTCCAGACGACTCGCCGGTTACGAGGATTTGCATGTCTTTAATCCAAACAGGTGTATTCGTGACTTCCCAGATGCGAGCGCAGACCCGAATAAGCTGGCAAGCGAATGCTTCCTGCCGAAGATCTGCACCCGTTTTCACGATCACACTAACGAGGTCCCAATTCTTCATCCATCCATATGGTGAGGATTTTCGAATGCGCTCCTTCTTCGCGGCCCATTCTTCACCGAAGGTCGCGGCACTCGGGTCATCCCTGTCGCCTTTTCTGCTGACACCTCCCGTCTTCTGATCATTTTCCATACGTGCTGCGCCAGCACCTGAGTTGAGGTTGGGATCAGGTCCAGCTTCAATGGACTCATCGAAACGTTCAGGGTCCGTGTTAACACTATCTGCTTTTGCGATGATCGTGTCGAAGGTGGGTGCGTTGCCATCTTCAAGGAAGAAGCTTTGTTCTTCCAACGTCTGCATGCTTGCAATAATCTTTGCCTTGATGGCAGCTACCTCGGCTTTAGGTCGTTTTGAGCCACTTTGTTCAAGTTGTGCCAGCATCTGAGCAGCTGTACGCATGTGCGTGGCCAATGCTGATACGTCAGGTTGATCCACGCCGCGGGTCATTGGAATTGTCATTTTGCGCGCAGGGCTACTTGATCTACTAGGTTCAGTGTTTGATGTTCGCGGAGTAGAGATGGCAGTAAGCGAAGATCTTGCACCTGTGGTAGCGCCAGATGATCTACCAGCTATAGCTTGCTTTAGTGCAGAGCCGTCGCCTGCGAGTGGAGATTTTGGTCGTATTGGGAAGCTTGTCGGTTCGTCATAGAGAAGTAAAGGAGAGTTGCCTAGGTCGCCATTCGCGGGCTCTAGGACGCTATCATCAATTACTTCAGCTACTGCTTCCCTTGCAGCAGCCGCTGCTCGTCCTTGGTCGGTGATGTCGAAGAGTCTTCTCCTGCTTCCCTTTTCTTGCAAGATCTTTGCCAGAAGGTGCTGATTCTCTTCGGTATCCGGATCGAAATCAAAATCTTCCGTGAGTACTTCAACCATCAGTAAGTAAGGTACTCTCTCTGCGCTGTTCAGGCTTGTCGCTTCTGCTGGGTTGATTCGTACAATGCGATGGTGCTTGCTCTTTCCTGGCTGGCCTTCCTCCAGGACAGCGGGGCAGATCAACGGGATGTCGACCTCCGCTGGTAAATCTTGCGCAATAAGGGCCAGCTCAGCACGAAGAGCACTTAGCCTGGCGGGCTTAGGAACGATGACGAGACGATTCGAAATGTCCTCCAGCGCTTGGAGAAATGCCGTTTCGTTTCTGAAATAGTTCGACCTCAACATTCGGGTCTTCTGTTCACGTGATAATGCAGACGGCGTCAGTGCTCGGGAAGACGTTGTATGTCGTCGATTAAGGCGGTCTGAGGGTCGAATGCCCGCACTCGATGGAGTGGGGGGCAATTCTTCGTTGCCTGCCAATCGTATCTCAGGAAGAGAAGACGTGCTCATTCTTGCTTCATTTACCAACCCGCTCATTGCTCTCGCCTTTGGTGGCGATTTGTGTGGTAACTGCGGTGCCTTGCTACTACCAGGTCTTGAAGAAGGTTTCGCGATTGCGCTCTCCACCACCTCCGAGGCTTTCCTGTGATGATCTCGTGCCTCGGAGTCGGAATGACCTTGTGTTGTAGACTTACGCTTTGATCTCGCTTTCCCTCCGGCCACCGTCTGACTCCTAGACACTTTAACAGGCTGGACCGCGTCCGATAGAACATCTTCAGCCGGCCGCGGCCGTCGCGATTGAGCAATCGCCAATGGGCCAGCCCACCTTGGTAGCACCGGAACTGCTGCGCTTGCAAGGACCAGACTCGCTAGCACAGTCACAGGAAGTACATAGAGAAACGAAAGTCCTATCGTG
>Ga0181470_100105_pt2 | contig 17816 bp, 13 predicted proteins | sample InSIn5SAF170_FD_119082 | JGI IMG/M metagenome (GOLD analysis project Ga0181470, IMG submission 119082) | Clean room microbial communities from NASA Spacecraft Assembly Facility at Jet Propulsion Laboratory, Pasadena, California, USA -... ...
GCACAAGCATCTGGGCATACTGGTGGGTCTGGGAGCTTACCGCAATCTCGAACTTTATACAAGCCAATCCACAGCATACGGCACACAATGCCATGTATGAGGACTTGACAGGAGGTCAGTTTTGGGTGACCAGGTTGATGATAAGTATTCATTAACAATAAATGCATGGAGACTAAAGCTAAGCTGGCAGACACCTCGTCACCATGCTAAGGGAACGTCCTTCCCATGCCATGATCTGTTCATGCTTCCTGTAGTGTATCGAAAATCCAACATATGCAAAAGGTATCAAACATATAATACAACCATCCCCCCCAAAGATCCTTCTGAAACAATTCTGACATGAAATTTTCACATCACTTCGTACCATGACATATCCTTGTGGATACTTTTGTGGTTGAGATTCAAGCTCCAAACACCAGAGGTAAGTAACATCAGGTAGTGTATATGCAACGCCAAAAATACAACATCGACAAAACCCAGATCTCTCTTCGAACGTCACCAGTCGAGATCGAGCGCCCGAAATACTTCACAGGGGCTAGTCCTTCTCTTCACTGAGGCAGATGTCCGTTCGATCAAAGGCAAACTCGCCACCCCCTATGCTGGCGCGCCTTTCTGACGTTTGCCGACTCTCGGACTAGGCTTTGTTTTGTCGCCTCCGGGAGGCTGTGCTGTTTCTTCTTCCTTTATCTGGCTTGCCCTACGTCTCTTGTTAGAAACATTTGGGCTAGTGTTTGTGCTTGCTCCTTGACTTCCGCTCATGTTCGAGCCCTGGGCAGACATCTGGTGGACCATCTGTACACCGCCCTGACCGTGGCCTGGGCTAGGCGTATGGTTCATATGCGGTGATTGCTGGTTTTGAGGGAGGTTTAGGTGAGCGAATGCCGGTGACTGGAATTGATTGGGCGCCTGCATCATTCTTTGGTTCTGACCGGGCACTTGTCCATTTGTGGGAAATGCGTTCATGTTCTGTATCCGGTTTGCATTCATTTGAGCATTCTCAGCGTTGAACCTATTGAGCGCATCCCTCGGTGTGGATGACTGATCCCGGCAATAGTACTCCATGAGGGGACCCATAGTTGTCATGACTTCGGCAATCTGCAGCCTAATTAGCACTGGGGTACATTGGCACGTATGTTATTTGACTTACCTCCAAAAACTGCAGCAGGGGCTGAGGAATGCCCCATTCGATGACTGGTGACCGCGGTATTGACGGCCGTTGCAGGCTCTTTTGCAGGTTCTTCTTGCTCAGTTTTGGACTTTGACGGCTCAGCTCAGGCGAGCGTGGACCATCCGCAAGAGCTCGTGGGACGTATTCCGTCCAACCCTTGATGGCGATATGAAGGTGTTCGATTTTCTGCATCTCATCGAAATTCACGCTGAGCGTACCATGCGTCGTTACTCGCAGGCCGTCGTTGTACTCATATGTCAAGTACACCTTCCTGCTCACAACGTGATATCCACCATTTGTAAGCGGTTCTAGAGCATGTTCGAAAGATTGCATGAACATCTTCTTCACGCCATTTGCAAAATGTGAGTGGTAAAATCGCGCCAAGGAAGGGTAGGGCAGTTGGAAGGACTTGTCGCTCTGAGTCCTGTTGTTGAAGATCTGGTGACGCATAGAACCTGCCTGGGAGTAGTACTTTGAGATGACTTCTTGCCAATATTCAATATCGAGGGGCCTTGTTGGATATGCCAAGGCATCGTAGTATGACAGGAGCTGTAATATGCATTGCCCACTGAAGTCCTGGCTTTGCTGAGCCATGTCAATCAGTAACTGTTGTTTCGTCAAATCCGGCTTGGTTTGAACATCTTCGTCTTCGACCTGCTTGATTTGCGGGGTGGGCGCGCTTTGTTGCTGAGGTTGGGTAGTGGGCGTCGGAGCCTGCTGTGGCTTTGGTTGTGGTGTCTGCTGCTGAGCTTGAGCATTTGGAGGAGGCTGTGCTTGAGGCGGAGGTTGAGGCTGAGGTTGAGGCTGAGGCTGGGCTTGGGGTGCGGGAGTGGGTTGTGGTTGTGGAGGCTGGGTTGCGGGCTCCTGAGATCTGCTTAATTGCATTTGTTGGCTGGCATGCTGCTGCTGAGCTTGTTGTTGAGCCTGTTGACGCTGCTGAGTCATCAATTGCTGCTGCTGAGCTGCATGCTGAGCCATCATTCGTTGCTGGTGTTGATATTGCTGCTGCTGTTGAACAATCTGCTGTTGTTGAGGGGTCATGTGTTGCATTTGCTGCATCGGCATGTTCATTTTCATTTGCTGTATTTGAGCGGCATTGAGACCGTGATTCATATTCTGCAAGTTCATCATGCCGTGTCCCATTTGGCCGTTTTGCTGTGCCTGCATCATATTCATTGCTCTCTGTCGGGCAACGACCTGGGCATTCATCTGTTGCATCTGAGCCATGTTCATTTGAGGGTGATTGCCATGAAACACAGGGCCCTGACCGCCGATGTGTGCCATAGCCATCGCGTTCTGCATAGGCCCCCCCGGAGCGGGTGTTCCTGGATTTGGCGGCATGCCAGAAGCCATAGGACCACCCTGCGTAACCTGAGGACCAGACATGGCGGGGTGCATGCCTCCCATCATAGCAGGGTTTGGCTGAGCCATGTGTCCGCCGTGTTGAACTTGCATAGGGTGACCGTGGGTCATACCTGGGTGACCCGGGCCCATGCTAGGCTGGGCGGGGTATGGACTTGCCTGCATCATGTTCGCGACGGATATTCGTGGTTACTAAACGGACAGTATGGTCTGGCTACGCTTAGACGAGCTGTGATCCGCGTCTTGAGTCTCTTCCCACCAGGTGTGATGGTGTTAGATCCGAAAACCCTGTCGCGTCGCAATGGTGATGCCGCGGCGGATCGCGATCGTACTCGGCTCGACTTCTTTACATGAGCAAGCGCTACTGTTGATTCGAGTTCGGCTCAGTAAGCACAACGGCACGGACTCGTGGGTTGTGCGCGGTGGAGTTCGTGTCGACAATGGTGACGTGCTGACACGGTCCGGAGGCACAGGTCGACCCGGAGGCGATGAGGATGGGTATCTATTGGCAGCGCATGGTGGAAGAATTCGACCGACAGTTGAAGGCAAGGGTTGCGTGATGTGTGGTGTGTTACGGCGAGAGTGCGATGTGTGATGCTGGTTATCGGTAGTTGGGGGCTTGGGAGGCTCGACTGGGGCCGCAATCGCGAGTTGCGGCGGGTGAGGTAATTTTGGGTGCACGCGCCAGACTCAGACCCGACGGCAAAAACGAGCGAAATGGTGAGCACGAGGTATACTGAGCGTTGATGCTGGTGTTGACGTTGATGCAGCCGGCGGTACAACGCTATGCACTTGGGTATCTACCGGTCGATGGCTGGAGAGGAAGTTGGCTGCGGCAGAGAGACCGCAGACCGCGAGAAGTTGCAGCGCAGGCGCTAGGATAGGAAGGTCAGTGGCTTTCTGGGCGATCTCCTGCCACCTGATCTGATCCCTGAGCATGAGGCCAATCTGAGTTTCCCTGACTAATGATTGGGGAGACAAACACAGCAAACTTTACAGAAGGGGTTAGCTTGGCCGGCGCCTTCCACGTGCCCGTGTCCGTGCCTCGCGTACATTTATTTTTTGCTGTTGATGCAAATTCATCGAGTTTCCCGTTTGCTGCCTACGACCATGGTGATACAGAAGTTATCCTCGAGTCATCTGCTTATCGTCGCAGCAGTCAGCTGAAGACCTCTATTGTCTCGCTGCAAGTCATGTCCTCTGTCTATGCGAGATCGCCAGTCGTGTCTCGCAGTCAGCTGTTCAGCTAATCCAATCTCTGGTAAGTCAACTCAAACACAGCATGCTCCCACAATCTTCAAGGATGACAACCATACACACTTCTTTAACAACCCAGAATCGCCCATGAAGATACATTCGGTTCGTCTATCCCAGACGAGCTGCTACTTGCCAGTATTCTTTGTCTGAGCAGCCACCACTACACATTTAGCATCACTTGCTTTACTGCTCAGTTGTTAATTGTACATAGTGATCTAGGCCTACGACTCCCACACTGTTTGCACCAAAGACCACGATACACGTCCCTGTGGTAAGTCGAGACTCCAACCCTCCACCAATCCTCACGCTCCTATGATCGAAACCTTTTCCACATTCGCAGTTTCCTCGGTAGCCCCATAAACCCTCAACGAACCTAACTCTGAGGGAGTGGGAGACAGTGACCGTTGCAATACCTTCCTTGGATGTCTGACTGGAGCACCCAGCACAATACTCTTCATTTATGATCTTTTTAAGCTTGAGCTAATTCATCCAAAAGAACAGGTCTCGACCAGAACACAGCGGAAAGAATAATCATCTCGCATGAGGCTCGTAGTATATGAAGCTCGACAGCGGAAACAATATCATCTCGCAAGAGGTTCTCGTAGTATATAACGCCCGACACATAAGTGATGCGTTCAGCGCAAGAAAATGAGTTATGATCTTGTCCCTCTTTCCTTCCTTCACCTACTGAGTTTTTGTCGTCGACTCTACTCGTGTACATGTTCAAACAACAAACGCCCCGCCCCCAGCGCCCATCGCCCAACGCCATGCTTGCCCAGCTCGCACACTGGAGCGCTTGTTCGGTGAAAGTCTTTGCGCCACACTCGTCGAGGTACGCGTAGGTGAAGTGGCTCATTACGCAAAAGGTCCTCGCGAGACATGTAGATCGACCCGGTATTCGCAGTAGACCGATTGAGTGGCTCTGCGGATGCTCGATCGAGGTCGCTTTGCCCGTGATATGGTTGGTACGTGCTCAGAACGAGCTGCTCGTCGAGTCACTCAGCTCACAAAGCCATTCGAACTCTCAAACAGTTTGGCACTCCTCTTTGCGTCAATGAACAGATCCTCACACTCGGCAACATCGTCAGGGTTGATCTCCTGCCGTCCATTGACCTTGGACAGGATGCTCGCGGGCGTCAGCAGCTGCAAGGCGTACCTCAGTGATACCTTGGCGCCATGCTCCGACACCTTCTCGAGTGCAGCATCTGAGATGGCCAGGTTCTCAACCTTCGCCCGCGTCTTGATGATCTGCTGGATCTCCTGTGGGTTGTAAGGGTGCGTCGGAATGATGAGCAGTCTCGCAAGTAGATCCGGCGGCACGCCATGCGCTGCAACAATGTCTTGTGTGCCTCGGATGACGGTGTTTCCTCGATTCGACGCCAGGATGACGATGGGCGAGATGGGCGACTCCAAAGCTTTGTTCAGATAGGTGAAGCACTCGATATCCAGCATGTGCACCTCGTCAATGAAGAGCACACCCGGCACGAGCTCGGCGACACCCTGATCGATGTACCTGCTCACCACCTTGTTGATCTCTGCTCTCAGCTTGTCCGTGATCTCCGTCTTCTTCGGCTTCATCAATTGGCCCATCATGCTCATGACGTCCTGGCCGCCCTGCGGTCTCGCATTTGCCATATCCAGATCATGCAGGGTCACATCCTGCACCACCTCTTTCCTGTTATGCACCTCCCTCTTCGGCACAGGCACATACTCTTCCGCTTCCAGATCGAATTCCGTGGCATACGCATCTGAGCGTCCCACTCTCTTGCAGGCGCCAGTATTGGCTTCGATATAGATGACATCTCCCACGGTGACTCGCTCTTTCTGTATAGCTTCGTAGATACTCGGATCCAACCTCAACTTCTTCGTCCCCTTGGCACTCTTCAAGGTGAGGATCAAATGGCTGATGGTCCTTCCGTAGCCACCCAGCGGGTTCTCCGCCTCTTCAGGCACGAGCTCTGTGACCTCGCCCTCATACACCTCCTTCGTCTCCCTCACCCGCAAGCCAATCGCGCGTCTAAAGTTCTCCATCAGCGCCTCGGTCTTCTTCACCTCAGCACTGAACACCTCGCTCGCCACGATGGGACAGAAGGGAACTTTCGTGCCCAGCTCCTGTGCAACGGCGAGTGCAAGAGCTGTTTTGCCCGTGCCGGGACCGCCAGCTAGCATGATTGCCCGGCCAGACATCTTCTTGGAACGAATCAGGTCGACGACGACACCGCACGCTTCTCTCGCTGCGACCTGGCCGATGAAGCCATTGGCCATGGACTCTGCTGTGCCATCTGACTTCAGGCCGAGGCCCTTGATATGCGTGTGTGCTGCTGTTCTGTGATCGCGACCGGAGGATTTGACTTCTGTGATGTTGACCATTGTGGTGGGTTCGATGCCTCGAGGTGAGGTCTTTTCGCGTAAATCAGACGTGTCTTTTCGATTCCGAATTTAGGTAGTTATAACGGGAGGAATTGTGATGCAGCGATCGGTGTGTTTGAGCGTGAGAGATTACAGTTGTTGCGTCGCGAACTGAGACCGAAAGGTGCACACTCCGTCAAACGTCTCAAAAAGTTTCCGCAGCCTCGTCTCCGAAGCACTCCAAACTGCTGCAATGAACAACTACCAAAGTTAATTAAAGGCTTCGTGCAACACATACACATATCATCACAACTAACATATGCTCTGATCTCGACCAGCTCCTGCACCGTACTTCATCTGCAGGAGTTCCGCATCTCGCCAGCCAACAAATCTACCATTGCCAACGATGCAATAGCCCCTACACAACCGTCCATCCAAGCTCTAATTACCCATACCACACCCATCATCATCATCACCACCAGCACCGCCCACCATGGCAACAACAGTCAAACTCCCCGCGGTCCTCCGCTCCCCCACCACCCTGCAATACGCCGTACCCAAAAAGCCGGCCTCCGCCCGCCCAGCCTACCAGCGCAGATTCTACCCGAATGACGAAGCAAAACACACCCTCTCGCAACCCTGGCTGCGACAGACCGACCCCTTAATGCCCGTCTACCCCTACGGCAGCAACACAACCTTTGAAGAAGCGAACCACGGTCTCTACGGCGGCGCCACGATCCAATCGGGCCACAAGATCTCCGACGGCCGCAACAAGGGCAAGACGCTGCGCAAGTGGTATCCCAACGTGCGGGTCGAGAAGCTGCGCAGCGCCGCCCTGGGCGTCGAACTGAGCATCCCCACCACGGCGCGCGTCATGCGCACCATCGCCAAGTGCGGCGGCCTGGACGAGTACCTGCTGGGCGAGAAGCCGGCGCGCATCAAGGAGCTGGGCCTGCTCGGCTGGAAACTGCGCTGGCTGGTGCTGAAGAGCAGGAGCGTGCAGGACCGCCATCGCCGCGAGAGGGAGCGCTTGGGCTTGCCCGTCGGCGAGAGGAACCTGTACTCTGTGGACTCGACGTTTGCCGCCGCGTGGAACGACCCCGATGTGCGGAACGAACTGCTCGTCAAGATGGGCGTGGGCTGGGATGAGCTGAGGGAGAAGAGGGCGCGGTGGAATAAGCATGTGAGGGATACGTTGGGGTGGGTGAAGGGCGGCAAGAAGGACGGGGTGGGCGAGAGGGAGAGGATCGCCGCGGAGAGCAAGAAGGGCATGAATACGCTGGACTTGCACGATCCTTTAACCACGAGGTTGCCGGACTACGTCGAGGAGGAGGAGCTGGCGAGGCCGCTGCCGGCCGTGCAGGAGGGGTTTGGCATTGTTGAGGTCGTGAATGAGAAGGGTGGAATGCAGAGAAGGGGCGCCGCGTTAATAAACAGAAAAACTAAATGAGGTAGCCGAGTTGATAAACAGAAAGAGTGAACGAGGTAGCCGACCTGATAAACAGAAAAAGTGAACGAGGTAGCCGACTTGATTCATGGGCAAGGAAGAGAGGCGAAACCGTGCGGGAGTAGGCTCTAAGGCTCTGGAAGAGGATTCATTCTATTCATGGCGTCCTGCACACATATTCATGCATCCGCGCAGAAGATGAGACTGCAAAACTGAGCCATGGATGGCGGCAAAGAACGAATCACTGTATAGTATAGTATAGTATAGCAGCTGCTAGATCAGCGCGTAGCATAGACGATATCTGAGCTACTCTGACATGTACACGACTTCGGTGGGCGATTCGATGACCGGTCAGGATCCCCAAGATACTTATTGTGCTCACATGACGACAACCACGTTCTGCAGGACCACAAAGACTGCAGGGTGTTGCAAACCCGGAGAACTTTGTACCAATTTATACCACGAGATCGTGCTTTGATTTAGGTTGTCTAAGTAGAGTGACCGTGCCACGCCTGGCTCTTTGTCTGTGACATTAATCGATTACTGCAGGCACGCCACCCTCCCATCCTCCACGACGCCCCTGATAATCTTCTTCAGCTCGACCTTCCACGCCCCCTCTCTCCACTTCTCATAATGTCCAAACTCTTCGTTACCGCCCACACCACCCCTCTGACTCCCCGCCACAGAAATATTATCCACCACCTCGCCCAACGTCTCGTGTCCCTCGCCGATGATCTCCTGTATCTGTCTCGGATACTGATGTATCTTTTTGCTTTTCCCGACGAGGTTCTGGTAGTGCGTAGCGATGGCCATCAGTGCCTCCGTGCCTCTTCGTAACTTGTGTGATGCGGGCAGTTTAGAGACCTCGTACGCGGTCTGGAACTTGCCGAGTGTTTCGGAGATTTCGATGAGTTTGTAGAAGAGGTCGTCGTAGCTGGGTGGGTCCGGGAGGAAGTTGTCGCCTCGTAAGAGGCTGAAGGTGAGGATCGAGGTTAGCGGTGTGCAGATCTGGGTTTGCAGCTCGCTGAGCCGTGTTGACTGGATGAGATCGCTGGCGTAGGTTGTGAGAAAGCGGAGGAGCGAGATTAGGCTCAGCCAGATGTAGCTCCAGTGGTGCTGCAGGCGGGTCCTTGTGCTGCTGAGCTGAGTGAGGACGTGTTGGAGGATCGTGAGTGAGATGCTGTACAGCGGGACGGAGATACGCTTGCGGAGGTTGTGGCTTAGGGTATCTGTGATGATGTCGAATACGATGCTTATGGGTATCCTAGGACCGGGAATATATGGCAAGTGTGGTGGCCGTTGGCGTGCTAGGCGGGCTTCGACCTTGAGGTCGGCGGAGGAAAGTCGTTTCGTTAGGATGGGGCCGTCGACTAAGAGACGAATTGTGAAAAGTGCGAGGAGGGAGTACTGCTGCGTTCGTGAGGAACGGAAGGCGTGGTGGCAGAGGTAGGAAGTCACGCTGAGGAAGGCAGCTAGCGGCGACTCCAGGTCGTTGTCTTTGTCTGTTGAGACCAGCTGTGAGGCAAAGACATTGTTGGCTTGGACGAAAGAATATGTAGCCAAGAAGATGATTGCGTTGGCAGAGGGCAGCTGATTGAACAATGCTTTGGCCTCCTCTTCGGTGGGTGGCTGTGGTTTTCTCGCTTCCGGTGTCAAGGCGCGAAGACCGACATATGAGAGTGTCGAGCCGAGCGTCCATTGCGCTGGCGTGTCATCTTGAGCTGCAACATAGGCATCACGCATGTCACCACAGGTGTTCGCGAAGCCTTCGACCAGCTTCTCCATGATGTCTTCATTGTTGAGGTCCTCCATGCGATTCTGGTAGATGTTATGTGCTTCGAATTTGTTGTAGTTGGCCAGCAGGCCGAGGAGGGACAATGCTGCTGGAGCTGCTTCAGGTGTGTTTTGCACATACTTCATGAGGCCGTGGAAGAAGTCTTTATGGATGAAGTATGTGGCCAGACTGGTTTGGTAAGAGCCAGCCACTGCGGCGGCGGCACAGTCAATGGCTTTTCGACGAAAAGGTACTGAGGTGCTTCTGCTGATGATACTCTCGAGCGCGTTGGCCAGATCAGTCATGGTCTTGTCTACATTCTCGAGCCCTGCGAATACCTCGATGACATCCGTGCTTGGATTGGTGAAGCGTTTAGCCAGCACAGCAGCAAAGAAGGCTGTGAGATTCTCCACGGCATTTTCGTTCTGAGGACTTGAGGCAGACGTCAACTCGTCTATCGACTTACGCACATAGTTCCTCGTCTGTCCTTGAATATGTAAGAGATCGTCTGCCGTCAACGGCTCCAACACATCATGAAATTTCTGCTTTGCAGGTTTGAGCAAGAAGAACTCGCACCAGAACCCTTCTGAAGGGTCGGACTCCCCGTCTCCGTGTTGCTCATCAAGCTTGAATAGGTCCGAGTAAAGTTGCACGATCTTAGGCTGGAAGGACTCGCGGACTTCTCGAGTCAACGGAGAGGCTGGCTCCATGAGCTTCCGCACATCAAGATCTCCCGTGAATCTATATCAGACGGCGTAAATATTTGAAGAGATTGCAATCACAGCGACTAGCACAAAAAGCAGAAATGAGAATTGGTGAAGAAGGGTGAAATTGTTGAAGCTGACGACGCCGATACTGCTGTTCACAATCATCTTGGCGCACGACTTGCCTAGCTGCCATTCTTGCCTGCGGCGGGTGGGAAGCAAAGCAGTGGAAGCACTCGAACACTCCTTTGTCAATACATATGTTTTACTCCCTTCCAAGGAGGTCTTGCAAGGTAAAGGAGAGCATCAGAAGAGATGGAGAGGTCGAACGGTGATAATGCCTTGCATTAGTATGGCCTTCTTCTCATTGGTTGACGTGCTAGCGCGATGGCGAAAGCCGCAGCCAAAATCGAGGTTTGGGGACGTCACAGCTTCGGTTAAGTTACGCCTGACCTGCGCTGAGTTCGTTAAGTTAACACACTCGTATCGGAGTGGATGACCAATCTATTCTTACTCACATTTTCAATACTCTTACCATCTTACCACTCTCACACCACCCTCTCCCGCCTGTCCTGCGAGATACCAAATCTAATAATACAGCGAATCCGTCGACATGGCAGCGACACAGGTCTTGCCGTCAGCGACATCGTCAGCCATGTTCTTCAGAGCCTTGACCACTGCCTCAGTCGCCCGATCATGTCCACACGCTGCGAAGAACTTCTCATCTTCAGCGTTCAGACGCGCTTCCTCGAAACGGGAGCTATACACTGCGCCCGCATACCAACCACATTCTATGCCTCAATTTCCCATGCCGCCACGGAACGACAAGGTCCCCGACACATCGATAGCCGGTCCGGAGCCGAGGCTGAATGATACGAGAAGACCAGATCAGGACAAGATGCAAGAAGCCGCCAGCATAAGTCTGCCTGAGCGGGAAGCCCAGAAGCCAAAACCAATATCTCGGCAGGAACCCGAAAAGAAGGCCGAACAGAAAACAGACGCATCCACATCGAGTAGTACGACGACGAAGAAGCCCCGGAAGAAGTTACGACCCCGAAAAGCTGCCATGAATATCAGTGCCGGTGCGTTGGAACATCTGCGTGAGCTTCTAGAGCAGGACCAGAAATTGATCCGGGTTGGCGTTAAGAACCGAGGTTGTTCTGGCCTGGCATATCACCTGGAATACGTCGATAAGCCAAACACCTTCGACGAAGTCGTCGAACAAGATGGCGTCAGAGTCTTCATTGATTCCAAAGCATTGTTCAGCATTATCGGAAGCGAGATGGACTGGCAGGAAGACAAGTTGAGCGCCCGTTTTGTCTTCAGGAATCCGAATATCACGGAACAATGTGGTTGTGGCGAGTCTTTCAGCGTATCGTGATATGAGCAGCAAGAGCTTCAGTCGTGGCGTTCAAGCGAGGATCATACATTTATATACAGAATGCAGCAGTCTCGGATTACAGATCGATCGGCCTGGACCGTTCAGTACACGCCTTTGTCATAATCGACCACTCGAACATCGTCAAATCTTGGACTATTCTTTTTCACGAAAGCCATGTGACTCGGGTCTTTTGACACATAGTAGTCGCGATCTTTCTTGGACGCAAACTCAACCACGAACCCGTGCGTCAAGCCGCCCTGTTCATTGTTAGCTGGGCTCCCATTTCGAGAGATGCGGACCAACCTGGGCTCCTTCCGGACTGTTGTCAACACCGCCAGAAGACGAGACTATGTACGGCTTTTCTGTATCCGGGTGCAGGCATGTGGTTCGCAAATTCAACATATCATCACAGAACTGCTAGAGTTAGCATGGAATACCGAAGACGCCAATAGCCCATGTAGCACTTGCTTCTTTCCTTTCCTGCTCCGTCAAGGAAGCTTTAAGCTTAAAGAGGACAATATGCACTATCGACATCCTGACCAAGTCTCCTAACCAGAGTGCTTGAAGCCAGGTCAAATCAAGCCGAGCACTGGCTAAAAGAAGTGTCCAGTCGTGACTTGTGTCCTGTGCCACCGTTCGACCGCGTCCCGGGCATATGCTGTCATTCTGCATGAGGGGTCACCCTGGCCCGCACCCCTCACCATAAACAAAGATCGCGTGCAAGGCTCCTGCAGTCGACATTCGTGTTCCTGAGCAATTTAGGACCGACGTACGCATTGAACGCCATATCCCCACGATCTCACCTTCACGCCAGTCATACATCTTCTTCCTCGGCCGCCACGTCACTCGGCAGCAACAGTCAGAGTTCTTGTCCAGCAAGCCAATCTGAAAGATAGCCAGCCGCAACTGCAGACATCCACCAAGGCTATCTTCACAACACACATTCCTCCACGAGCTCTCTCACAACCACCGACAAGATGGCAGCCCATAGCCACGACGGCGTGGCACCTCATACCCATGGCGGCGCCCCTGATCATGGTCATTCCCATGAGATCTACAACGGACCCGGCTCTTACATAAACCGCGAACAACCACTATCTGAAGACCGCGACTTCAACGACCGTGCTTTCACCATCGGCATAGGCGGCCCGGTAGGCAGCGGGAAAACGGCACTGATGCTCGAACTCTGTCTAGCCCTCCGTGACGAATACAATATCGCCGCCGTAACAAACGACATTTTCACAAGGGAAGACGCCGAGTTCCTCACGAAACACGGTGCGTTGACACCAGACCGCATCGTTGCGATCGAGACGGGCGGCTGTCCGCACGCCGCTGTAAGAGAGGATATCTCTGCGAATCTGCTTGCCCTGCAAGGTCTACAAGCGAAATTCAACACAGACCTGCTGCTGATCGAGTCAGGCGGAGACAACCTAGCAGCGAACTACTCAAGAGAACTGGCAGACTTCATAATCTATGTCATCGACGTAGCGGGTGGTGACAAGGTACCTCGGAAAGGCGGACCAGGGATCACAGGCTCAGACCTGCTCGTGATAAACAAGTGCGATCTGGCGTATGCTGTCGGTGCAGACGTGGATCTGATGGAAATTGAAGCGAAGAAAATGCGAGAAGGCGGACCAGTGGTACGAGCAGTAATCAAGAACGGACTCGGTGTGAAGGAGACGGTGGATCTGATCTTGAGTACATGGAAGACAACACAGGGTCATTCGATCAGCAAGAAGAAGTGGCAGCAGACAGGGCAGAGGGGAAGTGGTGAGCAGCCGAAGTGTGATGTCAAGACCTACAAGTCGAAGCCGTTGAATTGAGACAGGCCAATCCTCGTTGCAATACACAAAGCGATCCTCCCAGAAGTCTACCGCGTCGTTTCTGAGCGTACTACCCGCCGTGCCTTCCCAAACCAGCCAGCACTCCTATCACGCCGCCTAAACCCCTATCTCCATCCCATCAAACACTAGCCACAACCTCCACCTCCACCAGCGCCCCCTCCTTCCTCAACCCCGTCACCCCGACACAAGTGCCCACCGGATACGGATCCTTGACCCACCGCCCCCATATACCATCCACGAGCCCAAACTGCTTCATATCGACCACGTAGATCCTCCGCCCGATGATCTTGTCCAGACTCGAGCCCGCCGCCTCCAGGCACGCCTTGATGTTGCGGATCGCTTGGTTCTGCGGGGATGTCAGTTCAGTCAGCATACAGCGCAAGTCGAATCGAGGGGTCGGTGCGTCAGTCGGAGCCCAGTCTCCATGTCATGTCACGTCATGTCACGTTGCGGGTTGAGCTGGGGATGGAGATGGGGACATGGACGTAACGCACAGTCTGTGCCTGAATCCCTTCCTTGAGCTCGCCTGTCTCCGGGTCGTCGCCCATCCAGCCGCAGACATGGAGCGTGTCGCCGTGCCGGATCACGTGCGAGTAGTTGCCGCTTGGCGGCGGGGCCTTGTCCGATCGGGTTACGTTGGCGGCGCGCGAGAAGGGGCGGGCGGCCGGAGGTTTAGACGGGGTGGCGGGCGACATCTGTGTTGTGTGGTGCGTGCGGCTGTTAGTTGCTCGTGTGTTCGTTCGTTAGGTCGTTGAATGATGCTGCGCGCTGTCTGGGTATGGGCGTGGGCCATACGCATTACATATCCGGAGGTAGATGTGAGTGGGCATCTATGTATGATGTAATCTCGTATTCAGGTATTTTTGTCGTCAGCGATAGATACAGAAATGCGGTTTCGGCAGGGATGAAGCTTTTGATATTCGACTAGGTATGAGACAGGTTTATGCTACGCTTCGTTTATGCGATAATACGCCGATACTGCATTTGCCTTTCAGCGTTCGTGCCGGCTCTTCCCTGAGACGGAACGCTTATGAAATCTGACGCAAGTCTATGTTCGAAGTATGGAGTGTACGCTCATGAGGGTCCCTGCATTATGTCCGCGAGATGTGACGTTGGCACTAATACGGGGATTATCAACGGAAGGACCAATCTGCACATTGTTTCTGTGGTCCATTTTCGGTGTCGACGTCGGACATTGTTCCCAGGTACCATTGCCAAAGAACTCACAACGCCGGCTAACATATCAATCCCATGCTTTCTCGTCCGTCGCATTACCGTTCATCTGAATTTGCTGTAGATGACTCCAATAATAAGCAATACCAATACAGTGATTATCGCAATAGTAATTATCCGATTGGTAGCCATCCTCACCTCAGTCAGCATGTCTCTTCGACCAAACGTAATATGTTACTTACCTCCTTGCCATTCCTCTTAACGTCTTTACAGACCGGTCAACGTAGCCCTCACTCTGCTGCAGATTCCCATGGGTGTGCTCGATGACATTGCGTTGCTGGTGTAGGTCAGCGAGTGTGTTCGCTCCAATGGCTTCCGTCTCAAGCGCTACACGCTGCGAATCTCTAAGCCGCTGCGATGAGCGCCCGAGACGGTCTGTGCCGGAGAGAAGCTGCTGTCTTTGTTCGAGCGCTGCATCGCGGGAGTCAGGGTCGTCTGTGTAGCGGTCGCCGAAGAGCGCATTGCGATCACTGTTTTGAGAGGCAAGAGTCTTTAGTTTGCGGGATACGGTGTCGATGTCGGTTTGGGCGTTTCGGTATTTCTGGTTCGCTTTACTGCGGGATGAGGTTGGGATGTTGGCTTTCTCAAGGTTCATCTGGTCGAGCTGCAATACAAGGTCGTGTTAGCCCCGTCGGAGCACCAACATGGATGCGACAAAGAGACAATCTGGCTGCGCTGCCAGAGAGGGGTCGGGTAGATCACTCACCAGTTCCTTTGCTTCTTCAAGTGCTCGCTGTGCTCCTCGAACAGCTGACTTGCGCTCTTCGCCCGACTGTTCTTCTATTTGGTCGAGCTTCTGATTGAGGTCTGCCTGGACGAGCTTGAGTTCAGCTTCGTAATTGCTGAAGAGCTCGGAGCCGGCATCCGTGTCGAGAGGGTTTGCCATGTTGGTTGGCTAGGCGAGATTCGTCCTTTAGACTTTAGGTGTCGGCACAAAAGGCTACCGCCAGCGACGGTGAGCGCCTGAAATAGTGAGGATGGTAGAACACGATATACAGTTCAGTCCGACGGCGACGGGGTATACTCTAATAAAGGGCAAATTATGTATATACCTGGCTCGCTGTATCTTTAGTGGAAACTGAGATGCCTGCTGGACGTTCGCTGCGGTAAGAAGTCTAGAACGAGTACAGTTCGTGGTGCCACATGGTTCAGCGCAGGTACAAACAAGGACATGCCGAGCATGTATCGTCATTCGCGCTAGCTACGGCAGGATACAAAGACCAAGACCCGCTGTAGGCCGTGAGACCCCAGAATTAGTGCCGATCTTAGCGTGGCTGTTCTGAAGTACCTGCATCGACTTCGCCGGAACTTAATCAGGCTCGTACCCCCATGGTGGGCAATGAATCCGTTCACTGGACGTACACCCGTCATATTCAGCATTGTATTTTGACACATGCTACTCCATCACAGAAGTGGACTATGAATCAATCATCCGCCAATGTGCGTAATGCCTAGAGGGTAACGACCGTCAAGTCGCGGGAAGGTCCATTAGACGGCAAAAAATTGTTCAACGTCTGTGAGACGATGATGGCCAAGAAAGTGGCAATAGTGGGCAGTGGTTGCTCTGGTATCGGAGCTCTCTGGGCTTTGAAAAGCACCAACCATGAAGTGCATCTGTTCGAGGCCGATTCACGGCTGGGAGGTCATACCAACACGGTCACGTTCAAAAGTCCTAATGGCAGAGAGACTCAGGTCGATGCAGGCTTTATTGTCATGAACACAGCTACTTACCGTCAGCCACCCTGCTGTAAGACGCCACTTGCACCGAGTTGCTAACATCTAACACAGCGAACTTCGTCCGGTTCCTGAAGCACGTCGGTGTCACAACCAGCACTACTAAGATGTCCTTCGGTGTAACAAGAGACGGCGGCGACTTCGAATGGGCAGGTACTTCTCTTGGTGCCATCTTTGCGCAGAAATGGAGCTCCTTTAGTCCAAGGAGATGGCGTTTGATCTTCGACATCATTCGTTTCAATCGATTTGCTGTCGATGTGATCATTAACGAAGACGAAAGCGAACAGAGACCCTCGGACCGATCGCACAGCAGGCCGGCGCAATTCCATAGGCGTATGAGCATCGGAGAATATCTTGACCATGAGGGCTATTCACAGTCTTTCAAGGATGACTACCTCATTCCAATCACGGCAATGATTTGGAGCACAACTCCAGACAAATGTTCGTTGCACTTTCCAGCGGTGACCCTAATCAGGTTCATGTGGAATCATCATCTGCTAGACACCATCACCGAGAGACCAAATTGGTTGACGATACCTGGCGGCGCAAAACAGTATATTGATGCTGTTATGAGAGACTTTCCGCAGCAACAAGTACATCTCAACTCGAAGGTCACCGCTGCGACACCGGAAATCAAAGGAAAAGTCACACTTCGAGTCAATGGCGAAGACTTACTTTTTGACCATGTCATTCTTGCCACACATGGGGACCAGGCGCTTGACATTGTCAAGTCGGTTGCCACAAAGCAGGAGCTTGATGTGCTGAGCGGATTCAGCATGAACCACAATATTGCTGTGCTTCATTCCGACCTTTCTCTTATGCCGCACCGGCGTGTTACCTGGTCTGCTTGGAATTTCGTCACCGAGCAACTAACAGCTCACCCTTTCCACCTACCGGCACCTCGAATGTGTCGAAAATATGCTTGACCTACTGGATGAACCTGCTCCAGCACATTGATGAGAAGAAATTCGGTCTAGTTCTGGTGACGTTGAACCCACTTCACCCACCGAAGACAGAGCTGACGCAAGGCATATGGGAGTTCTCTCACCCATCGTATGATGCACATGCTGTACACTCACAGAAGGTACTGCCCACCATCCAGAACCGTCGAGGCATCAGCTATTGCGGCGCATGGACGAAGTATGGCTTCCACGAGGACGGCTTCAGCAGTGGGCTCGCAGCAGCTCAAGATCATCTGGGCGCAGAGCTGCCTTTCAATTTTGTAGATGCAACGTTCTCTCGAGGACGAAAGCCTGTTTTGACACTGAAAAATCACGCTGCTCGGTTGCTGGTTCAAGCAGTCCACCTACTGATCCTCACGGTGGAGCTGTTCCTGGGTATCATTCAAGCTAGGATTGGACGGCTATCCGGCAAGGCAAAGATGTCTTGATGGCGGCAATCGTTTCATGATGCACTAATCTCAAGAGCAGCGACATGCCGCATGAGCGTTGTACTTCCTTCCTCTTCATCGGCGCCGACTTCGATCTTTGTAGTAGGTCGCGCTTTATTCAATCCTTCAAGCAACATGCATGCTTTGCAGATGCTCTGGCTTGAAAGTGAGAT
>Ga0181470_100116_pt1 | contig 17807 bp, 15 predicted proteins | sample InSIn5SAF170_FD_119082 | JGI IMG/M metagenome (GOLD analysis project Ga0181470, IMG submission 119082) | Clean room microbial communities from NASA Spacecraft Assembly Facility at Jet Propulsion Laboratory, Pasadena, California, USA -... ...
CAAGAGGAAGCCGGTACAGTTCATCCCGCGACCGACCATTGAAGATGACAATGCAGAATGTTGGATTATCCCCGAGACGCAGGAACTCTTCACCGGCTACGAGGCCTACCTCCAGCGCATGGACTGGTACAAAGCACGGAAGTTCATCTGTGAGATCAGTGGTCACTCGGGCCTTTCCTTCTTCGATGCTCTGAAGAGCGAGACTGCCGGCGCACGCGACGTCGACAGCGCCTTCCCCGAGGCACTCAAACAGCCTGTCTTGCGCAAGATCCAGTTCTCCACTGTCTCGCGCATAGACAACCTCGTCGACCAAGTCTACGATGGCTTTAAGGGAGACTACTACCCGGGCGAGCAGGTCATCGTAGCAAAAGGTGGAGAGAGACACAACGGCACCATCAGGGACAAAGCGAGGTTTCCTGAACTCAGAGATCCTGACACAGGAGAAGTCACCCGGGAAGCCTTTGCAAGGTACCGCATCAAGGCCGACGATGCAGATGCAGCCGAGCAGGAGATTCTAGCCGACGACGTTGATGTGTCTCGGGATCGCAAAGCCTAGAGTGGTGTGGTGGTGTAGTGGTGTAAGTGGTGAGCAAACGAGGGTCAATACCTGGCTTGGAGTTGTTTGCGACTAGATTGTGGGGTCAGGGCCAGGGTCATAAGTCGTGCATCAAAGACGGCCGGTTCGGAAGTGTCAAACTCGCGAGACTTGCGGATCGGGGTAGGGCGCGTCGAGATGGTCAAGGTGGGTGGAAGTGGGCGATGGAGGATGCGTGGTAGGTGGTGGTGGTTGTGCGAGGGCGACTGTTGGGACAAGGCAAGAAGGGAAGCATCCTGGGAGGCGGCAGAAATGACTAGTGCGTCTCGCTGAGGAGGACCCGCAGGCCCATGGCCCGGGAGTGAAAGGCTCAGCATGCACGGCGAAGAGTCTCAGCACTGAGTGCCAACCAGCAACTCGTGTTCCTTAGCTGCCGTCATTGGCGTCGCCTTAGCTGCCTCATTCGGCCAGCACGCTCTCCAAACTGCCTCTCGTTCACGCCAATCAGCGACTACCATTTCTCTACACGCTACCACTGAAATCATCCTGGCCCGGAATTCATCTATCAACAGCCCGTTGCCGACTTCCAGGTACGCGTTCTGCTCGCCTGGACCAGGAGAATTCGATAAGCTTGCTTGAGTACCTCCCACTAACAGAATAGCAGATCCAAATGCCAGTATCATAATTTGGACCTGCTCGTTTGGTTCTATCTACTCGGACTGCGTGGAGCACGCCATGCCGGACCACATCCCTCGGAGATCATGCCAGCCTTCTACGCAGCAAATTAGAGAGACACTCCAAATCACGACCGGCGTGAGCAAGCATGCAGTTCGAGCTGCCAATATATCTTTGACTGTGTTTCTATTCACCGCGCGCTTCTATGTACAATTCACCTCGCACTATCTTATACATCATCTCCCAAATACTCGATCCTCCTGCCAGCCGTGCTGCTACTTGAGTGACTCAACTTGACAAGTAGCAGACCATGAATCCAATCCAAGACGTGATGACTCCGACAGCGCAATACGTGCTCGTAAACATCAGCGGCAAGAACTCATACTTGTCCCTGAACAACACTTGATGCACCAGCGAGCAGTATATGATCAGCGGAACCGAGATTGCATTGTACAACAGTGCGAATCGATCGAGCAGAAACACCCTCTGTCGACTCGGTGCTGGCGCCAGTCTATCAAACACGTATAGGAAGAGTATGAGCCAGCCGATAGTGTAAGCTGTTTTGATCGGATATTCCTGCGCTGTGAACAACAAGGGAAACAGAGAGATGGAACCGGCAACTGCAAGCGGCCTGAAGCTCGCCAAATACGAGCGATCCTTGAGCGCTATCAAGCTGAATGGGATGATCACAAGCAAGATCGCTTTCTCATGGACGTGCCAGCCAAAAAGAAACGATGCGTAGCCACATAGAGTCAGCGCGCCGACAAATGTGTCCCAAGTCGGCTTTAGCCATAGTCTGGTGAGAGCTTGGATCTGGAAAGCCAGTGTAAGTGTGAAGCACAGCTTGGGTGAGATATTGGGCAACACAGCAAATGATGTGTCTCCCACTAGCCCTCGCGTGACACTTTGCAAGGCTTCGGGCTTGATGTTAAGCTTCAGGTATGGCGCTACCACGATGAGAACGCGGTCGGCAAACGAGTAGATCGCCCACATGTTCGGTGCCCAATATGCGTGACACAGGCCTCGTGAGAAGGGGAACAGTCGAACCAAGAGTTGGTCCATCTGACCCCAGTAAGCGAACGGCCCGAACGCAGCACCAAACACTGCCAGAATGCTCGCTCCTAATTTGAGACAATTTGAGATCTGAGGTCGAAAGAAATTGTTTCGGGACAAGCAGTATGTCCGTAGGAGGTAGACGAAGTAGGCTGGTGCTAGATAGAGATAAATGTGCTTAAAGCATAGGAGGATGGCAAATAAGATGCCGCTGAAGAGGAGCCCGGAATCTGTTCGTGCAAGCGCAATCGAGAAGATGAGGATGCCATACATCATAGAGTTGTATTGGAAATGGATATGGTCGATGATGAGAAAGCCCGGGGACAGCAGGATAGACAGTGCAACGGCGTGTGATTGCTTTCGTGTACCAAGAGGAGTGGACGCAACGAAGCTGTAAACACTGTCAGCTGATCCAGGCGCTTGTTGGAGGTACTCACAAGTAGAGAGAGGCGAAAAGCAGCAGCTCACTGATGATGACTGTAGCTCGTTGAAATGAGACCGTCGCCCATGAGGAGTAATTGAGACTGTTCAGGTCTACCATACCATTATCTATCAGAGCCGCGGGCTGCGACAGGAGCCATTCGAAAGCCGCAAAGAACGGGGGGTAGTCTAAGGTCCATTCCGATGTCTTCTCGTAGTACCATTCCCAAGGCGGCAAGGAACGAGTGATTGCTAGCCAATTCCGGTGGACTTCGAAATCTGTTGACTTATATGCTGGAAGAAGTAGGGTCTTCAACGCTGCAGCGACAACTGTACATTGCCATAGCGTTGGATGATATTGTTCTTGAGTCGATGGGGCTGCCTTGGGCCTGATCTCCCGAGCGATGGGCTTCAGGTCGATCACCTTGCCCAAGCTCAAGCTCGATGTCATCGCTCTAGTACCATGTCCCGCGCGACTTTTCCGTCAAGTACGTGTGGCTTCAGTCGAGTTGCATACAGGCAATGCAAGACATGAGTTGGAAGCTTCAACGGTGTTATGTGATGGCAGGCGCGGCTTCAGTATTGTTTGTTGCAGAGTTAGCTGGGTGCTGAGTGCGAGGCCTAGGAAGGCCTATGAGGTGAGCTTGAGAGAAGGAATCCAATCAGCGAAGCCACTAAAACTGATTAGCTCCTTTTTCCTTCACATCTGCCAGTTATGGCCAACCTGTTCAGACCAGGTTGAATCTGGGCGTCCTGCCGGGAGCACGAGATGGACTTCGGAGTCGAGGCCATCAAACACGAAGTCGCATGGAGGAGTCCCTTAAGCATACGCCATATTATTGAAGTCTCTCCAGATACAGTCTCTCTGGCACGAGAAATTCGCATCACCATCGTAGCCGTCGCTCTTTGCATCACCGGAATACAACTCGCTCGTTTATGGTCAGATCGCAGCCCAAGGCCACACTGATCAGCCTGCGGCTTGGTACAAGTCGCGACGTTCAACGTACACATTGATCATAACTCGGTCTTCTAATCACTACATATTGTCAACTTTATCCTTATTGCTGTCCAAGCAGACATCATGCGCCTCCTCGGTGCGCTGCTCGCTACTGCCAGCCTGGCGCTGGCACAAGTGGTAGACGACTTATCCTTCGGTCATAAACAACCAATATCTCCAAATACTTTCTCGATACCAGGATGGTCGATATTAGGCGAAGGCCATGTACCCCAGATACTGTCAGATAAAGTGGTAATGACACCACCAGCTGGCGGCAACAAGCGCGGTGCATTATGGTCGGAAAAGAAGAATACGCTGTCAGAATGGACGGCTGATTTCGAATTTCGAGCCGGTGGACAGGACAGAGCTGGAGGCAATATACAGTTGTGGTATGTAAGAGATGGGGCGAGCAAGGTCAGCACAGGCAGTCTGTACACAACCAGCAAGTTCGAGGGACTGGCTATCGTGGTGGACACCCTAGGAGGCGTCCAGAAGATTCGGGGGTTTCTCAACGATGGAAACACGGATTACAAAAGCCATCATACCGTCGAAAGTCTAGCCTTCGGGCATTGCGACTACAGCTACCGCAACCTCGGACGGCCATCGAGACTACAGGTCAAGTATGGTGCGGGCGGGCTATCTGTGACTGTCGACGGCGATCAGTGCTTCTCGACGCCCAAGGTGTCTTTGCCAGCGGACTATACCTTTGGCATTACCGCCGCTTCATCAGATCCACCGGACTCATTCGAGATCTTCAAGTTCGCAGTCAGTCAGACGGCCGCGACAGGCGGCGCCCAGCAACAGTACACAGGCTCCCAGCAGCCGATCACGTACACTGGTGGCCAGAATGAGGCACACGTTGCTGCATCAGCCTCCCAATTCGGGGACCTTCACAACCGCATTCAAGCATTGTCCAAATCAGTTGACAGCCTATCGACGGACGTCCAAATGACGAGGCAAGTGCAATCGGAGATTTTGCAACTCCTTCGCTCCTCAAACCTGCAAGGTGCTATCGACTCAAAACTCAACAATATGGACAAGTTGGTAGGAGAGATTCATCGTGACATCAAGTCGGCTGACCACAAGGGTCAATACGACAAACTGAGCCAGCAAATCCAGCTGACACACGAAGGTATCACGGAGCATGTTCCTGGAAAACTCAGAGAGTACGTGCAGAGCCATACGCCTCGAATTGGATTTATTGCTTTCTCGTTCATGGGGTTCCAGAGTTGCTGTCTGGCTGTGCTACTGTGGCAGAAATGGCGGAAGAGCACGATGCCTAAGAAATTCCTATGAGAAACGAATTGATGACGGAGATGGATATCTACCGCTGGTGAGTTGTACAATACGATGCTTCTAGGCACGGACTCTATACGAATGACAGCTTATTGGCTACTGCTTGACTCCTGATGCCTGCTCCCCCATATTCTTGTTAGACCGCTCATGGGGTGGAGTTGAGATGACTCTTGTGCTGTGTTCCGGTTAAGCTCGGGGCGGCTCTGGTACGGCGCTGCTTTCTGGGTGGAGTTGCACCAACGGACGCGGTAACATGAAGTCCACTGCACTTCAAAACAATGAAGTTTGATAGGAATGCACCGTGAACTTGAATTTCACTTTCTGTTCTCAACGTACTACTGGTAGTAATCTCAAAGCTCTCCCTCACATCTGAATGTCTACGGACCGGCGTCTGATGGCACGATCATTACGAGTATTTGACTATTGGCTTGCTGCACGCAATAACCTTCAACCAACCAGCCCGCTGTGTACGGTAACTTTCTAACCCGTCATAATTACACAATCACATTCAATTATGCCGTCGGCAAGCCCGTCTCGCCCGCCACTGGCCAAAAGGCCGTCTATGCAACCACGAAGCTCGTCTACATTTTCCCTGTCTACTTCGGGCAAGCCTGCTACCAATAATGCAGGCGCCACAAAACCAGTCCGCCCTCACCTTGTTTCGCGACATTCTAGAAATGTTTCCCACGGCAAAGGATCGAACAACGCCAATATGCCTAAGAAGTCAATATCGCAGGTCTACGGCGAGGGACGTCAGCACAAAAGAGCAAAGTCTGGGCAGACAACACCTTCAGCCAGCCCGAAAACGACAGCCGCTGCTCACATGAAACGAAACAGCTCGCATGTCGTCCTGCCTAAGAACCGCTCGGCCGGCAACCTGCGCAAGAACCAATCTACAACTGCCCTTACTGCCCACAATCGTAACCTCTCTCGTGGTGCTCTGAATAAGCTCGGAGCTCCTGCCGAACAGAAAGAACAGAAAGCAAAACAGGAACAGCAGCAGAAACAGGGTGTCTTCGATCTAGGAAACGCTTCGTCAGAAGAAGAGGAGGAGGCCGAGTGGGAAGACTCTACTGCTTCGCCGGAGCTGACGAGAAACAACTCAAAGGTCTCGACCCCTGCAAGATCACATACACCCAACGGCGAGCCCGTACCCAAGCCTCCAGAACAGCACCCACATCCAGATGTGCCCGAGAAGACCTCATCTCCTCCCGAACCATCCATCAAGAACAACCGATCTGCCCCTAATCTTCAGTATGAGAGGACATTTAGTCAAGATCAGCCGCGGCAAAATCCAGCACTTCTCCAGCCCAATGGCCGCTCACGCGCTCCTCCGGCCATGATCACCGCCACCGCACACTCAAGCCAGCAGAACCTCAACCGATCCGATTCGCAGCGATCGCTACTCAAATCAAGCCGCACAAGCTTGGAAAAATCCGAAGAAAGTGCAAAGACCAGCCACAGCCCTAGGACACCAGCAACATCGGGCGTGACGGCAGAATCCTCTGGCAGCGCTGGCGTCTCCCACTTTCTCACTAACGAACAACCTTCGCAACGGACCAACAGAGACCGCCATGGGTCGGACACTGACGAATCAGTCTCAGATTTTATGGCGACCTACAAACCGCAACCCTCTGAATCACCTGAGAAGCCGAGAACGAACATCAACAGAGCAAGACTTGCGACTCAACCATCAAGAACGCAGCAAAAGCTGGAGCTGCAAAGAAGAGAAGTAATGCGAGGGGTAGGTCCTCCACCAACTCCAAGCGCCGGAATGGCTCTGAGTGTAGGCTCTTCCGTCTCGGTGCACTCACGGTCTGCCTCAAAGGGACGCAATAGATCTATGGCCGGTGAATATAAAGCTATCAAGGCAGACTACGAAAATGCCGTCAAACAATTGACTGTTGTTCGACGGTTCAGAAATCCCGTCTTGGAAAGCCTGAACAGATTAAAGCAGAGTGGCGGTGTGCTCTCGACTGAAGCTAGCACTAACACTGTGCCGAGTAAAGCAGATCAGAAGCGACCGCCTAGTCGCCATGGCCGTATGGCATCTACAAGACCGGCGGCGTCAACCACAAATATCGCAGAACGAGATCATGCCGGTGCGGGCGAAGAACACCCGAAGAGTGTCGCATTGAAGCAATCCGCACATCGAGATAGTCGTGTCTCGTTCCAATTATCGCGACAGGGCAGCCACGATGATATACTGACCACATCAGCCGGTAGCCCTGACGCCCACCACCACGACTTGGATGATGGCTTGCCGCCGAAAGAGGCACTGATCAGGAGGATGTGGGAGAGTCGGATCCACGTTGCATAGGAGGCACGTGGGTGTGTTAATGAGCATGATCCGACGGATCCCGATGCAGTCGATTCTTTTTGGATTTGATTTGATTTGATTATGTGTTGCTTGCGTTCAAGCGAGGGATTTGCACGATTACGGGATAATTATGGTTGCATGAACTACGGAAGGTATGGGCCGTGAAGCTACGGTCGTGTATCAAAGAAGGAACTGGTAGCTGATGCATTGACAACAAAGAGCTTTCTATTTGCTGTGCAATCGTGGTTCGTCCCATGCGTGTCTACTTACCGGCATCCCTTTCCCTCGGCTCTTCATTGATGGTGAAGCTTTGGCGTTTTGCTTGACCTGCAAATAGAGGAGTATACGTGCCCTAGATACTCGGCTGTCACCTCGACATACACTACCATATCATTGTTTGCAAAAGTCCTTGTCATCTACAAAGTGGTTCAAGGCGCTTCCTTCACCGAATAAGTAAAGTGCTCGCATTGCCCACGTAAAGCTGCGAAGATTCAAAGTGGTGTATCATGCATACTAAAGCTTGTCTTCACCTGCACGGAGTGATTCATTCGTAGTGGAGTAGTTTGGTACTGCGCGCGTGTTATGAGATTAAGTAACCTGAAGTGGTGAGCTTCATGCAAACTTTTTAAACAGTAAGGAGTTTCGCAAACAACGATAGCCGGAGCTAAAGTGATAAATTCACGCCCATTCGTCAAGTAAGAATGCCGCGAAAGACGTCTAACACTAATAGAGGGCAACAAACATCTATCATAATGTGGTTCCAACCAGTCGCAACGATCACGCCGGTGGTCATCTCGTCCCGGCGTCGGTGAGGATTCGCAAAGCTTCATACGGGACCACTTTTGAGCAGTCATTACGAACCATGACCTGACCTGACACACTCGAGCCACGCGGAGGTTCTCGATTGTGCAGATCCAACCAATGCCCTCTCCAACGCTGGCAAGACAGTGTGTTGAATTAGCCAACCGCGGCAAGTAAGATTTGTTCACGGGCAACAGCTAAGATCAGCCGCCAGCTACGCCACGACAACGCCTCGGGCGACCAGCTTCAGTACAGACGAACCTCATTGTCGGTTCTCTGGCACCCGTCATGACGAGAAACGAAGACGTACACGACCTTTCGACAACCCAATCCCGGTCAAATGCCACCCCGAGTCCCACCCCGAACAGCCAGACCACCAGCCCTCCGACTCCCGCCCACGCCCCCTCCAACGAACCGCAGTACACCTTCACCCAAATCATAGACGCAGACCACTTCACCATCCAAGCGCTCGCAAAGCGCATACGCAAACTCCTACCCGCTCCAACCCGCACCGTATCAAGCCCGCCACTACCCGCCAACACGGCTAATACCGACATAGCAGCCGCCACCCACGATCTAAAACCGCTCCTCCTCGAAGCGATCTGGCGACTGATCCGCCACGATCTCTCCGAAGACATCGTCATGCGTCCCGCCTTCACCACAATCCTCGGCGCAGAGGGCACGGAAATGGCAGAACACGATCGATCCGACCACGCCGAGGGCCGCCGGGCCCTACTAGCGACTCTAGCGAATCTATCTGCGCTCGAGGACATGCTGACACCATTGCACTCTCGATCTCCGTCTCCATCTGTATCTTCCGCGACCGACGTCCGCTCCACTCCCCAAGATGCGCCGCAGAAGTTCGCAGACTTAGTCGACATGCTGCGCAGGACACTCGACGACCTCGGGAACCACATGGCCATCGAATCCGGTCAATTCCTGCCCCATTTCGAATCACTGATCGACACGCCTACGTCGCGTCGTCTGGCGCGAGAGTACGCCCGTACACTCGTTCTCTCGCCCGCCGTCACAGTTCGCGATAGCAGTGGTGATGAGCATCCCAGGAGGCCGCTCTTCGCGGCCGGAGTGCTCGAATATGTCAGTGCTGATCTAACCCGGTTGAGGGCATGTTATGAGGCGGTTTTGCAGGATGCGAGGAATGATGGTGGAGCTTATTTGGATGGTATGGTTGAGAAGGAGATCGAACGGTTACAGGTTGGGAAGTGGTTGAGTTTGAATGAGCGGACGGCGCTGAGGGAGGGCGGTGGAGATAGAGGGGGGGATGGTGATGCTGAGAAGGCGAAACTCTGAGAAAGAGAGAGCAAAGCGGTGCTTAAGTGGTGGAGTTGAGCGGATGATGCCATCGAAGACAGAGACTGAACGATCATCAACAACCAACTTCGACCCGATCAGAGGGGGCGAACGCGACATTGCATCTGCCGGAGTCGCTGGCCAGTAAGGTATAAGTTGGGCATTATTGACTACCGCTAGCAAGTACCTGTTATATTCCTACGCGATCAAAGACCTGTCGCAAGAAGATCTGCCCCTCCGAAATATGCACAGGAAGTCCTTTCCCTATTTCATGCTCGACCACACACCCACTCCGTACGAATGAGACAACCCAAACGATATGCGATTTCGACCAGGCTCTCACCTAAATTTTCGCCAGACTGTCGGCATCCCACAACGTCAATCTTCCCTTCGTTGCCACGTTGAACGATGCCGCAACCGAGTCATACCAAAAGCCCACCAGACTGCCCCGAGCTTCTCCTTTTGGGTACCAAAACTCTCCGTCCACAACGTAGCCACTCCTTGACTCTCTCCAGCAACTTATGCTTCCGGTAAGCCAGATCCGACATAGCAACAGTCTCCGGAAACGATGACTGCTCGACGTACGAAAATGGTCGCTCTTCGCGACATGCATGGGCGATCGTGACATTTTGATGCTGGTGAGCTCCTCCACGTTGCGGCGAGAATGTGAAGCTTCGGACAGAGCTTGGCACAAGCTGCCTAAAGCTGTTAAAGCGTCTCCGAGTACGCATGCTATGCCGGCCGTACTGGGTAGGACACGTTTGCAGCAATTCTTTGGGCTCTGAGAAGGACGACTGCTTGTGACGCGGTGACCCCATCTGGTATCCAGCGGATAAATCGAACTGTGACACTCGCATTGCCGGACCAAAAGCTGGAGTAGAGAGTCGTGGCGCGCTGCTTTTGGTCTTGATTTCGTGGCTAGGCCTGCGAGAGTTGACACGAGAGTTATTCACCGGCTCGACGATGGTTCGTTTGCTGTCATGGGACCGGATGGTGTTGGCAGATCCCTTTCTTCTCAATCCAGTTGACTTTCTGGCGGGTAATGGCATAGTTGCCACAATTCCGGACCATGTGTCTGGCGATTTTGGGTTAGGAATTTCTGACACAGATGTCAAAGACTGCTGTGAGGCGTTTGCAGAATCTCCACTCAACTCTGCAAAGCCGTCTACGGCTGAAACAGGTACTCGAATCAGGCCAAGTCTCTGTAGCTCCATATCACTATGGGCAGACCTTTCGTCTGTTGACACCCAGTCGTCGCTCACCGGGCTATCGATTTGCATTTGATGACTTTGGAGATGTATCTTGAGCTTCCGACGCTTCTGCGACTCATTGTGAGTTATAGCGTCACCTTGCGATCGGCGGCACGGCGTTCTGTTCATGTCACTGGGAGCCGCCTGATCGGTATTGGATCGGGTCTTGACCTTCGAGGTCGGTGTTAGACTTGGACTCGAGTGTCTTCTTATTTTGAACCTATTAGCTGTGCGACCACTGTCCACATCAGCATACTCTCCCGATAACAATGTTTGCCTGCTCTTCTCGGCCTCCATGTTGAGGTTACTTTCGGACGGCAATGGTAGCCATCCGTACGAGGGTGTGGCCTTTTCATCAGTCCAAGCCAGCGAGAAACGTTGGTCCGACTCTGAGCTGGCGAGTGGGAACTTTGGTGTTGTGCCAGCACCGAAGCTGGAAAACAGGCGCCGTGGCATGAGTTTCCTTTGTGCGGAGCTACTGAGACTGGTGGGACGGTTGGATTCATTTGTCAACGGCCTAGGCTCCTGTTTGGGCGACGAAATGGTCGGTGGGATATTTGAGACGTCCAGCTCCGGTATGAGCTCGAGTTCATGGCTTGCCTCTGGTCCATAGATGGATGTGTTCGACGCAGCTCTCTCCTCAACCCTCAGCCCGAGGCATTCGATGTGGCGGTCTAGAAGCGATTCAACGGTGGATTTATCATGACTTGTCACGCCGCTCCACCTGTCGTGGGCTGACGCTGGTGTAGAAGTGTAGGCCATAGCTCTTCTGAAGGGCTTACCTGTGCTGGCCGGGTGAGAACTGGTGGTAGATGGTGTCCGAGTTGGGCTAGAGGCCTCTTCGACTTTCTCCAGCTTCGTGAACGCAGCAGGCATCGGGTATCCTGAGCTATAGCTTTCGACAATCGCTGTATTTTGATCGACGTCTAAGATCTTGCTAAATCTTCTCCGACTCTGGGACGAGGTTGGTCGCTCAGGACGTGGAGACACAATCTCGGGCACGCCATACACAATCGAAACGGGAGATGCCGACGTTCTTGATTCGGGCGTCATGCCAAACGACAACGGTCTAAACTTGGGTGTTGGCAGGCGATATGTCTCTGACTTTGCCGATCCGTTCTGCTTGCGGCGCGGGGTCCTTTGGTCTTGGGCGATAGCATCGATGCTACCAACTTCTCTCAATTCTGGCGAATGCGCTTTCGCTGCGAGATCTGTCAGGTTTCTGGGACTTCGGCAGGCGTTTGTGAAGAATGTACTCGAGGACGGCGATGGCCAGTTTCGAGGGCTAGTCGTCGAGTCGCGGCCTGTGCCTTCTTCTGCTTTATCAGCTGCCTTCATGCGGGAATTGAGTTCGGACTAAGCTTGTGTTAGGATCTCCTTTCTCTCGATTAGTGGCGACGTACCTGCGTTGCTCTAGCGTTAGATTCGATATGTGGTTCATGTTCATGTGCTAAATGTTCATGGATTGCCTGGCTGGACAGGTGAGCGCTGAGATTCGATTTGTCACTTGTCTTTCGGCTATGCCTAGAACGCATAGACTGCTCACTGGCTCGACGGTTGTGCTTTGTCGGTAACTCTGCCGGACTGTACCTCGAGCTGGGCATGATGCTGAAGGGATCTCGTGTTTGTGGATATTGCGAATAATTCTGCTCAGAGTCTTCCTCCTGGTCCACGCTGACCTCTGGAATTGGAGGGTGGTCGGCTGGCGAGCGGATCAGACCATCTGCTCCATGGAATGACTCACTGTAGTCATAGTAGAATGGCACAACCGAGTCTGTGGGGGATGCAGCTCCGGAGTCGAGAGAGGCTGTGCTGCCGAAATGTTGAGGTTGGCGCATTGCGGAAATTGGAGTCAGGTTCCGCGAGAATGAGGCATGTCTTGGTGGTTGATACCTGTTTGGGCCAAGACAAGGCGACGGCAGACGTCTGAACGAGGTGACCGATCCGTTATGCTCGTTGCGATAGTCATGCAGACTCGGACGGACGGACGCTGTCGATCCAGGAGATGAGGGAGCTGTGCCAAAGCTGCTGTGTCTGGACATGTGTCTTGCAGGAAGACGGTACTCATACATATTGCTCAGTGCTGGTGAGGCAGCTCTTCCCGAACCTGGACCGCTTGCTGAGTGATATGATCTTGGATAAGGTGAATGTAAGTTTGCCCTGGCCGTAGCATTCCTCAATGATGCTAGTGAGCGATGACTATGCAAAGTAGTATGGCCCCCGGGCTGAGGGCCTGGGTACTGGTATGGGTGTCGACCTGGTCTCGGGCGATGCCTTTTTGAACGTGGCTGGTATTGATATGCCGTTTGGCTTGATCTCACTGTATCTGACCGTCTTAAGCCTTGTGAAGAATGTGCCCGTGGTCGGTGCAACCAGAACGGAGGATGATCCAGTTGATGTTGATGAGAGCGACGGGACTGTGCTCCCAGTGAGGACTGCGTGTTCGAGCGAGGTAGTCGAGACGGCCGTTGAGCGAACATTCCCACATCTCCAATCTCAGTCGTGCTCTTCAACATGTTCTGTATGGCAAGGGGAGGTGGCCGAGATGCTGTCGACCGACTGTTCTGCACGTCTTTCGAAGCATTTTGCCTGGTGTTTTGGCCGGGCCGGACATTGATTGGTACTTCATCAAGTGGCATTGTTCAGGTGGCTTTTCGATTAGGCTTCGTAGAGACATAGGTGGAAGCAAAATTATGGACTGCAAAGCATGATCTTCAATAGCTCGAGAGACGCCATATGAGATGTGATGAGCACTGGGAGAGAGCGCGGGCAAGCCATTTTTGGTGTTCTTGCTTGATCTATTGAGCCCGTAGAGGGCAGGTGCAACCTCCATCTGACGTGGTGGCAAGAGCAAATGGCAGCCGCTGCTGATGTTGCAGGTGCTTTCGAAACGGTTGTGCTTAAGGTGACAGGTCCTGGTTCTCTGTTCAGATTCAAGACGGAAGATGCGACTATAACATCAGTTCTCTGGGCACCGTGAGATGAGAGCGGTGAGCAAGTATGAATCGACGTCAACCGCACTGCAAGTGAAGGCTAGTCGAGACTTGCGCTTTGTTTTGAGATTAGGCACTAGGGACATAGTTCAGTCAGATATTTGGAAATGTCTCGCTTTCGCAGAAGTAATTAGTATCTATGCATCATCAAGTACCTGCAGCTGCAGAAATGCTTCGCTGTCTCGTCACAAAAACTAAACGCGCCTACCTGATTATGCTTCAATACCTCGTGCATCGCAGATCGCTCGTTAGGTGGTGCTCATCGTGGCATCGTGGACTTCGTCACTATGTCGGCATCATCCCAAACAGACCTCCACCTCCACCATGATGTCTAGTTCCTCCTGATGGCTTTCTGCTCGAGGCCGCTGCGGACGCTTTTGATCCTGTCGATGTCCGTCCCTTCTTTGCGACACCACCATCCGACGTCCGCGATTTGCTCGTGGTTGTTGCTTTTCTCCTTGCTCCGCCTTTGACGTTCCTCTGACTGCTACTCCTCTTCCAAGACTGAGTCCTTACAGCCTTTGTATTGGCTCTCGGTGCTGTGAAAGTCTGGGTCTGTGACACCTGCTGATTGAATCTGGAGACTTCAGGATCTTCTGCAGCTTCGAAGTAATGGCTACTAACCCCTTGCTCTCCGTCTGCTTCGTCCACTTCGTCCTCCTCCTCTCCGTGACCCGCGTCATCACCAACAGCAAAGTCATAATCGTCCACTTCACTGTCATCAAATTCTTCCTGCATTTGACTTGGATCCACACCCATTTCAGCACAATTCTGCCTTGCATTTCGTGTACATCGTAACAATACCTTACCGTAAAGCTTCCACTGCCCATCGTTGAGCTTCGACATTTTTTGGACTTCTGCGCTGGAGGATGGGTAACGCGATGCCAATCTCGCGCAGAATCGTGTCTGATACTGAAGTTTGACGAATACCTTGGTCCAACATTATCGAACGCAGGCCTTCTCTTGTTTGACTTACAAAATTATCTAGTATCTCACGCCGAATGCAATCAAGCTCGGAAGTACGTTGATCGACAGTAATGGGGGGACCGGCAGTGCGTGTCCGCCTGCAGGTTGTCGTGCCAGCTCTTCTTGTGAGTGGAAAACCATCAGCATCCTCAAAAGCATCTTCCCCTTCGCTATCTGACTGAACCACGCGGGGCTTCGGCCGCCTTTGACTGCGGGCTTTTTGTCGAGCGGCTACCGGCGACGACACGAATGTTGGCGGCGGGCCGTAGTCTTCGTCTCCCTCATTTTCATCATCAATTTCGATCGGATTCGATTGCCGTCCAGTCTTTGTCTTGGCTTTTGTCGTTGGTGCCTTGCTCTTTGCTTTTTTGGTCGAGCTGAGGCGAACTTGAAACTGGAGCTTGCTACGCCCCTCTACGAACTCTCGGCATTTCCGCCCAAGCTTGATGTACTGGCTTGCGAAGCCTTGACCGTTGGTCTTGTTATATTCTTCCAGCGCTTCCTCCGCAACCAGATGATAGAATAGCCTTTCAACGTCGCCACGATCAAGGTCTGATCCAGAATTAAATTCAGGTAACTTGTCATGCTTTGCTTCGGTGATTTTCTTCGCTTTGTGGCCTCTGTAAACGTCGACGCAGTGCAGCAGGGTAAAATCTTGGCCGCTTACTCGCCGGACAAGGCTGATGATCGCTTTAGCATGGTGAGAGAAGTCCTTCGTCTCAAATTGTGCATCAGACCGGCAATTATCACAGCCATCGTTGCAATCCTGACGACTGAAATGCTCGTTGAAGTAATGTAGGACTTGGACTCGTCGGCAGTCCGTCTTATTCTCGCAGTACTGAATCATATTGCGGAGCATCAATTTCTGGCGTTCTTTCTGCTCCCAGCTGCCTTCCCCGTCGTTGATCTGTCGCATAAGCTGTGAGCTGTCCCCATAACCATAGTACAGGTAGCATTGTGATGATTGGCCATCACGCCCGGCTCTTCCAGTCTCCTGGTAGTAGCCTTCCAAGCTTTTCGGAAGCGAATGATGAATCACAAACCGCACATCAGGCTTATCAATGCCCATACCGAACGCTATGGTCGCGACGATCACACGATGCTTGCCCCTTTGCCAATCTTTCTGAACGCTAGAACGCTCTTCGGCGGCCATACCTGCGTGATAGTGAGTACAGCGAACGCCATGCTTTTCCTTCAGTTGCTTGGCCAATGTCTCGCAAGTCTTCCGTGCTAGACAGTAGATGATGCCGGACTGACCGCTATGATGGTCGTTGATCGTTGCCGCGATAACCTCAACGAACTTGATACCTTTCACTTTTGGCCGCACCTCATACGTCAAGTTTGGCCGGTTGAAGCTCTGCGTAAACGTCTCGCAATTTTTGATGCTGAGATTTGAGATCGTGTCGACTTTGACATTCTCGGTGGCAGTGGCTGTTAAGGCCATTACAGGGACGCCTGGAAATTTTCTGCGTATCTCACCAAGATTCTTGTAGTCCGGACGAAAATCATGACCCCACTGGCTGACACAATGCGCCTCGTCGATGACGAGTCGAGCAAGCTTTCCACGACAGTGAAGGTCTTCGAAGATTGCGATAATGGCTGAGCTCTTGCTCACCATTTCCGGTGACACATAAAGCAGCTGAATGAAACTTTCTGGCCGCGGACCTCTGAGGCTTTGGAACACAAGCTTCTTGTGCTCAGCCGACACTTCACTATTGATCATGAAAGCTTGGATTTTCAGCTTTTGCAAATGGTCGACCTGATCTTGCATCAAACTCAAAAGAGGAGATATCACTATGGTCACACCATGAGTTTTGCCGGAATGTATGATCGAGGGAAGCTGATAGCACAGCGACTTGCCTCCACCAGTGGGCATGAGCACAAAAGTGTCATGACCCGCCAATGTAGCATTGATAGCCTCTAGCTGGTTGTGCCTGAAGTCACGAAGATGGAATCGTTTCCTCAAAGCAGACAGGACATCTTTCGACCATGGATGCCGCAGCAAGTCAGCTGATGGTCCTGACCTCTTTTCCTTCGGTTCCTTTTCCCGCTGGATGTTGTGACATAGCTCAGTAAGTACTGGACGCTGCCCCAAACCTGTATCTTCCTGATGGAAGGAATGTTCCACATCTTGCAGCATGTTCAACATTTCTTCGTCGTCGTCAAATCCCGCTTCAAAGTCGTCCTGCTGTGGTGATGATGGTGAAGGACTCCCCATTGTTCGAGAGTAGCCTCGGTCTGGTTCGCAGACTTCGAACGAGTTTCTACTCATTCTCGAAACAGATTTTGCCGGTGTTTGTGCTATTGAACGGGTCGTGCCCAGTGGTGTCGGATCGTATCTATTGGCAACAGGGCGCTGCGTCTGTGGAACATTTCGAACGGAGTGATATCCTTGAGCGGGTGTTTGAGCAATAGATGGTGAGTTGGAAGTGTACGGTCTTGTAGGATCCGGCGTCGACGAGTCGCATTCAATTCTGCGAATATGCTGCGTGGACGAGACGAGAACTTTTTGGGACGTCTCTGTTGCTTGTCTTGACGGGGTGCGAGATGTCATGAATTGCTGCTTCAGAATCATCAAGTCTTCGTCGGACAAGCCGGCCGCCTCTATCTTCTCAAGCAACGAAGCCTCCAATGCTGTAATTTCTGCCTTCATCTTGTAGACCTTGGTGCTTAGCACATCAATTTGCTCGTCAATGGTATCATCATCGAGGTGACCGCCATCTATCAAGGCGTTCAACTCTATCTTTCGTTGATCTTTCTCAGATTGTTTGACCCTCAGCTGCTGACTGCTTTCGATCAGTTGAGGAAGCACCTTGGCGGTGTTCAACCTGATTTCCGCCAATTGCTTCTCAAGCTCAGGGGGAGGTGACTCTCCTTCGCATCTGCAAATCATGATGGCTCGGCGAACGTCCTTCAAGCGGGTTTGAAACGTTGTAAGGAGAACCTCGAATTGAGCGCCTGAGCAGTCCCTGAATAAGTTGACGAGATCTTGCTGGCCTTGTTCCATGAAGCGAGTGGTTTGCGACACATTATTCGCAGTAGGCTGAGGTGGAAATTCCGTGGTTGTTCAGTGACCTTTAGGAACTTTGCTTGCTGCTCAGCGTACGCTGCAAGCACTGCATCGAGGTCGGCGTTTTCATCAGCATCGCTGTCAGCATCAGCGTTTTTTTGTTTTCACCTTCTTCTCACA
>Ga0181470_100071_pt2 | contig 17724 bp, 12 predicted proteins | sample InSIn5SAF170_FD_119082 | JGI IMG/M metagenome (GOLD analysis project Ga0181470, IMG submission 119082) | Clean room microbial communities from NASA Spacecraft Assembly Facility at Jet Propulsion Laboratory, Pasadena, California, USA -... ...
CCTTGACATGGTTATAGTGTTTATGAGACAATTATGCAAGTCTTGTGAAGATCTCACTGAAAAAATTGGACATATAGTTGTTCGTGAAGAGGCTGGACGGATCATACGATAGGCGTGATTACACTAAGATGAGAGAAATTGTTGAAATGTTCTATTAACTAACACACTGGGGAATCTCAAAATACAAAATACAGACGCCTGTTCTACACGTAAATAAACAAACAAACAAAAATCCTAGATTGGCCTAGCCAGTAGCTGTTGCAGCGTGATGCACAGCAGGATAGGCCTTCACTTAACTCCAGTACCAATGCGCAGCTTGTCTCTCCTTACTGCCCCTGCTTCTCATCATTCCCTTCCTTATCGACCAGCCCATGAATCCACCCCTTCATCTTCTCGATCTGCTCCTTCAGCCACTTCCCAAAGCCATTCTTCCCTTTCTCTTCCTCACTCTTATTTGTCCCATCATCATTCACAGTCGGTCTGCCATCGCCTTTTGTCGGCTCAGTGACTTCCACTTTCCCATTTCCTTTTCCATCGTCTTTCTTTGGCTCATCTACGTTGATGGGACTGCTTGGTCGTGGTTCATCGACATCCACTACATTGGGATCGGAGGCTGGCGTTGCTTCTATTGGGGAGATGGAGATGATGTTGTTGGCCTCCTCGTCGTGATGCGCAGATGAAGGAGATGCGGCAGGTTTGGCAGAGGTAACAACGGTGGGAGGATAAGATTCTTCTGACTCGGCAGATGAGTGATTCGGAGCGTGTAAACCAACGGGCTTGAGTGGAAGACGCAAAGTGCCATTGTTAGGACGTGGTGTAAGCGATAAAGAATCGCAGATGATGTTGTACACTTCAATATTCTCTAAACAGTCAGATTAGCATCACCCTCATTCATAAAATTGCTCATATCAAGACAATTAATTGCGATCTAGCGGAATGAGACTTACGGAAAGGCTCAACCTTACTCCCCGGTGTGTGAGGGAAAGCAGGTCCTCTCGCCACGAAGATTGCACGCATAAGAGGATGTTCATGGTCATAACCATGCAATCCACGTGGCGCATATACCTTACTTTCCTTCACAGCAGATGCAACGTCAACTTCGCTTCTCTTGACAATCGCCCAACCGGTCTTGGGAACGATCCACAACGGAGCGATTCGTTCATTCTTACTGAAGTGGTATCGTTCTGGCATGTCTACGTCTCTTAGATACACCTCAAAATTCGGATTCGTCTTGCGAGCTTTCACGAGAGAAGCATGCAGAACCTGCAGATCTGAAGGGTTCTTCGGCCTGAGTCCGTACAGAGGCCACCCATCTGTGTGAGCCACGAGTGAGGTATCGACAAGATCCTCCAACTGAATGAGACGTGTGACATCTGTTGTCGCCATGCCATGATCAGAGACGACAACCACATTGACGATATCAGTCAAGTTGCGCTGCTCCAGACCAGTAAACAAATGATCAAGCATAGTATCTACGTTCTGAATCGTAGTCTGAATCTGAGTGCTGTTAGGACCATATCGGTGACCATCTGCATCGACGTTCGGAACATAAGCGGCGATGAATTGTGGTCGCATGTCTGCAATCTGCGCAGAGACATCCTCTGTCCCCTTGCGATCCAGAAGACCAAGGATCCGGTCTACTTTGTTCTGAAGAGGCTCTTTCCCATTGAACTTGTCCAAGAAGGCCGGCTCGATACCAGCGATGTGAGCCTCGCTACCAGGCCACATGTGAATAGCTGTCCTGATCCCCTGACTCTCTGCAGTCACCCAGATGGGCTCGCCTCCCCACCACTTGGGTTGCATAGCATCAGGATGTGTATAATAGAACTCTTCTTTCAGATCCTCGTCCCAAAACGTGTTCCCAACGATACCATGCGCCTCGGGGTACAAGCCTGTAGCGAGAGTGTAATGGTTGGGAAATGTGACCGATGGGAAAGATGGGTTCATCCATAGCGGACTGACGCCTTCATCAATGAACTTATTCAACCTCGGCGTGATGCCTCGAGTCAGGAAGTCTGCTCTGAACCCATCCAACGAGATCAATATGGTCGTCGGCGCAAACAATGCCGTGCCGTTATTTAACATAGTCTGTCCAACCTTCACGCCGCGTACCTTTCTCTGTATCGACAGTTTGTACGCAACCAGCACCAATAGCGTAAACCCGACAGCGATGATGAGATGGATGAAGCACCAATTCCGCCATCGTCTCCTGCGACTCGATTTATCATCTTGTAATTTCCTCAGACCGCGTCGATCGTGCTCCTCACTCTCGCTCGACTCGCCCGTCGAACTACCCTCCTTCAAGTCCCCATCCTCCATCGAATGCATCAAGTAACCATCCTCGCCATGCTCCGCATCCTCCATCAACTTCTCCTTCCGACTCCGTCTCCTCTGCCGCCTCTGCTTCCGCCGTTCTGCCTTGCCTTGACTCGCATTCTTCTCCTCGCCTTCCAGAGTCCGCTCCTTCTCCGGATCGCCAGTCCCAGCACTCTTGCCCTTGAAGATCCGTCCGACGAACTCCTCCAGCCCGCTACCCCTCCTCCCCGTCCTCTTCTTTGCATCAAGGAGTAACTTGTCTCGCTCTTCCTCTTCTAGCAAGACATTCCGATCGTGCGCGCGAATCTCTGCGCTGCTCCTCGCACCTAGCAGGACCTCGTCGTCTTCGGAGTCTGTATCCTGGTCGGAACGATCACGGTCGCTGTGGATGGACGACGCATCGTCGTCGTACTGATTGGGTGATAGGAAGGCATTTGTGCGGAGGGAGGGATTGGAGGGTTGGCGGTGCGGTTGTGGAGGCATTGTGGTGTGCAATGGTGGGTGATGGTATTGGTCTACACGTGCCTGCATATCGAGACGAAATATGTCTCGAGGGCAGTTATGCTCGAAATTCAATAGTGGAAAATGTCACGTAGAAATACACCTTGATAGTTCCAGACAACTTTCTCGAATGAGGTTGTTCAGCCTGATGTCCCCAGTAAGCTGCTCAGCTCACGAATTCCGATTGGTCTTCCATAGGGCAAGTGTCTCCCGCTTCGAGGACCCTGAATTCTAGTCCTATTCTGTGCTTGACTTCAGACCATGATGTCTTGTTGATAACTCATACAGGGGACCTGCACACTGCTATGATTATTCTACAATTCCGAACATTCCAAGAGCTGTCTTTGGAGAGTCAAAAGGCTTCATGATGCAACAATGAAGATGAGTTGAAGCAGTGCTCGATATCAATAACGCTGTGTTGTGGACGGTGAATACAAAGGACAGTCCCTTTTTCGAGTGTCGCTCAGAAACCACAACTCATACCTACAACAACACACGAGTGAATCTATGAATATTGTCGATGTTAAATCCATATTCGCTTTTCGCCTCCCCAAATATAATACATTTGCACGACAAAGATCGTTCAAGCTTTCAAAAACGCCAGCTTAACTTGCATCAAATTCATCATAACTCAGGGGGTATCCAAACGCTACTTTGCCAAACATTTCGAAAGTCACAAGCAATCATTGGTGTTACATTTCTCCTTCTCTCCTGCTCTCAACCCTTTCAACTCTTGACCACAGACAGTCATATATGTATGATCTTATGTACTGCTCTACCTGTGTTGAACTCCTCAAAACATCGTGGTATGGCGACTGATGGCATCATGCAAGGCCGACATCCTAAATAATAACTTGGATAGCTCTTCGTGTTGCTGCTGAGGCGTCAGAGCCATCACTTCTGCTAGCACCTTTTCGTATCCTGAAAGAGGTGGATCGGTGGGGCTTTCTGATAATTGTGGTGCTGTTGCTACGTCTGAATCAGATATGGCGGCTGTCTTTGATTCGGTTGGTGCAGTATTTTGAGGAACGGTAGGATGAGGGTTGGGGTCCGGATCTGAGTGATTGAGCGGTGTCTTGCCTTTATCTTGCAATGCTTTGTCAATGACATTATTTGGCTCGTTTTGTACTCCAATGGCATGTGACGTGAGACCAATCTGATCATTGGTTGTCGTAATTGCGTTTTCAGCCCTTTCAAAATCAGAGGCAGTTTCAGAGTCTTCAGATACTATTGCGGGAGACTTTCGATGCCAAGGTGCCATCAATGGCTCAACTTTTGTAGGATCAGACGTCACGACACTAGGAGACCTTGACGCTGATACAGTCACCTTTGGTGGCGCGTTTACTATCCCAGACGTGCTGTTTGACTGCAACGTTTGGGTGACATCTGGGGTTGGGGCAAGAGGTGATTGTGTTGACTGTGGCTGTACATCCTTTCCTGTAGAAGTTGCCTGAGCCGGTTTCGAGCTATCCTCTAAAGTCCTTTGCTTCTTGAGGGGTGGTTGATTCTCACTAGAGGCAGAATCCACCTTCGTATTGCCTTGAGTTACTGGGTTCGTTGTGATACCTGGTGCAGTGGGTATCGAGGTTGGAAGAGCAGGTTTCTTGAAAATCGCCTCGTTTTGTGCAGTGCCATGCGATGTATGAGCTTCAGCAACTCCCTCAAGTAGTTTTGGCCCAACATCATCACTGGCATCTGGTTTCCTGACATCCTTTTCCTTTTCGAAAGCTGTCGAAGCATCTCGCTTCGAACCTAAACTCGGCGACTTGGTGGGCGACACGCTCCTCACAGGACCACGATCGACCGGAGCCGGTAGACTTCGTGACTCATCACGTCCAGTCTGATCCGGACGTTTTTGCTTAGCCGGATCTGAAGCGTGCTCAGTGGGATGACCGTCCTGCCGCGGCGGTCTCTCCCGCTCACGAGGCGGGCTATAGTGTCTGTCGGCTGATGAGATCTGAGGATTGACGCGAGTGATTCTATCATTGAGTGAGGAACCTTGAGCAGAAGCAGCGCCCTTGATCTCGAATCCTCGCTGAGCCGAGGCCGGCCGCCAGATGTCGTGACCTCCAGGACCACGTGGAGGACTTCTCGGAGATCTCACGTCTCTCCTTGGAGGAGAACGAGATCTCGATCTGGATCTCGACCTTCTTCGACCATCGCGACCATTTGTCGCTCTGTTGCTACTGCTGCTGTTGTTATTGCTGCTTGCTACAGTGCGACACTTCAGTACACACATCTTTTCATCTCAAAGAAGATGAGACTTACGACGAAACGAACACCGCGCCCCGTGATCATTATACGCACAGTTGGTGCATGCCAGATCAAAGTGACCCCTCAAGGAGACACACTCCGGAAACGGCCCCACGAAGCGGGTGCAGTGCAGACACGGCGGCACGTTGACCTCACCCCTCAGGTACGCCAGCGTGGGCGCGAGGTTCTGAGACTTGCGACCCGACCCGCCGATGGAGCCGATGGTTGACTTCTTCTTGAGGATGAGCTGTCGCTTCTCCGGCAGCTTCGCGATCTCGCGAGCCTCATCCGAGGCGTACCTCAGTCGCTCGGGGTCACGCAGCTCGGGGTACTGAGCGATCTGGTCGTGCGGGTTCCATGAGGGCGGCAGGTCCGGGAGCTCCGAGTGAGAGGAGCTCTGCCTCATGAAGGGAGGCATGAATGCTGAGAGGGCCGACCAGTACCTGGATGAAAAGTTGGAAGTGCAGTATCTCAAGTTTTATGTTGTAGGACAACAGGCTAACTGCCCTTGTCGCGGGAAGACGCGCTGGAGATTCTAATTTAGGTACCTGGTAGAGACACCAAAAACGCCACTTCACGTGCAGAGGTGCCCCTCGTGTGTGAACCCTTCAACTAGAGAATTAAAAGTCGAAACGTTCCCGAGACTGGTGATATGTTCCTGGTGAAGTGTTTAGGTTTGAGCAAGTGGTTGAGCTCACTTCCTTGCTTTGTTACGATGGGTTTTGTCTGCGCTATCTTCGTGAATGAACCATCAACCTTGGAATCAGCCTTTGCAAACTCAGCCACAGCCACACCGTTGAGTGGGAAAGGCTGATGAATATTAGCAAACTCAACTCTCCTTAAGTTACGATGTTTGCTGTATCTTCATGTGGGATAGGCTACGTTAATCAGAGTGGTGGTTGAAGTTTACGTAGAACAATGATTTCACTGATTGGAGTGGTTATTGTAACAAAGCAATCGACAATGTCTCAAGCACATTGTTTGTAGGTTCACAAGTATACGAACAGCAAAGACATGGTTTTGTCAACACGTTTCAATAGTGAATATTTCCATATCTATTCTTTCATTGCCAACTCTATCTGTAACAAACGAGTGTATGACTTCTTCCCAACGTCGGCGCGTTTCCGGCCGTCATCTGCCATGAATGTCTCAAGAGAACCAGCACTTGGTCTCGAGAAAGGGGTAACGCCACTAAATATACCAGCCCAAATTGAGCCATGGTTGACTGTACGATATTCTGTGTATGCAACTGTTTTTTCTTATCTTCATGTGCACATGTACCAATTCAAAAAGAAACCAACACCACTAAAAGCGTGTATCTGGGTGTGCTCACGAGTGCCATTGCGGGGTAGTCCATAACGCCGGAAAATGCTGCAATAACGAATGTAATCATAGGAAAGGTGGTATGGGGGGATGCGATATACTGGTCGTCGTCACCATGAGAGATATAACCGTTGTGGTTGTACGAGTAACCGGAGACTGCTGGCAATTGAAGCCAGGTTGACAATAATTCTCCTGGTGTTCGATGTGATTGATTGCGTGCATTGGATAGCATATTTTCATGAATCAATCAAGTCCCATGCTGACAGATTGTCAGTAGCTGATCGGTGTAGGAGTCATGTTGCTGACCATATGATTTTATGTTGCGTCGATGGTCAGGTTTCATGAAGCCATAGCCCTAGGACTACTAGCCCGTTGCTGTTCAGTCTTGATCATATTCTGAACCATAGCCAGATGTTGTTCAGTCTTCTCGTCTACGCTAGTTGAAATAGTCGAGGCCTTGACATGGTTATAGTGTTTATGAGACAATTATGCAAGTCTTGTGAAGATCTCACTGAAAAAATTGGACATATAGTTGTTCGTGAAGAGGCTGGACGGATCATACGATAGGCGTGATTACACTAAGATGAGAGAAATTGTTGAAATGTTCTATTAACTAACACACTGGGGAATCTCAAAATACAAAATACAGACGCCTGTTCTACACGTAAATAAACAAACAAACAAAAATCCTAGATTGGCCTAGCCAGTAGCTGTTGCAGCGTGATGCACAGCAGGATAGGCCTTCACTTAACTCCAGTACCAATGCGCAGCTTGTCTCTCCTTACTGCCCCTGCTTCTCATCATTCCCTTCCTTATCGACCAGCCCATGAATCCACCCCTTCATCTTCTCGATCTGCTCCTTCAGCCACTTCCCAAAGCCATTCTTCCCTTTCTCTTCCTCACTCTTATTTGTCCCATCATCATTCACAGTCGGTCTGCCATCGCCTTTTGTCGGCTCAGTGACTTCCACTTTCCCATTTCCTTTTCCATCGTCTTTCTTTGGCTCATCTACGTTGATGGGACTGCTTGGTCGTGGTTCATCGACATCCACTACATTGGGATCGGAGGCTGGCGTTGCTTCTATTGGGGAGATGGAGATGATGTTGTTGGCCTCCTCGTCGTGATGCGCAGATGAAGGAGATGCGGCAGGTTTGGCAGAGGTAACAACGGTGGGAGGATAAGATTCTTCTGACTCGGCAGATGAGTGATTCGGAGCGTGTAAACCAACGGGCTTGAGTGGAAGACGCAAAGTGCCATTGTTAGGACGTGGTGTAAGCGATAAAGAATCGCAGATGATGTTGTACACTTCAATATTCTCTAAACAGTCAGATTAGCATCACCCTCATTCATAAAATTGCTCATATCAAGACAATTAATTGCGATCTAGCGGAATGAGACTTACGGAAAGGCTCAACCTTACTCCCCGGTGTGTGAGGGAAAGCAGGTCCTCTCGCCACGAAGATTGCACGCATAAGAGGATGTTCATGGTCATAACCATGCAATCCACGTGGCGCATATACCTTACTTTCCTTCACAGCAGATGCAACGTCAACTTCGCTTCTCTTGACAATCGCCCAACCGGTCTTGGGAACGATCCACAACGGAGCGATTCGTTCATTCTTACTGAAGTGGTATCGTTCTGGCATGTCTACGTCTCTTAGATACACCTCAAAATTCGGATTCGTCTTGCGAGCTTTCACGAGAGAAGCATGCAGAACCTGCAGATCTGAAGGGTTCTTCGGCCTGAGTCCGTACAGAGGCCACCCATCTGTGTGAGCCACGAGTGAGGTATCGACAAGATCCTCCAACTGAATGAGACGTGTGACATCTGTTGTCGCCATGCCATGATCAGAGACGACAACCACATTGACGATATCAGTCAAGTTGCGCTGCTCCAGACCAGTAAACAAATGATCAAGCATAGTATCTACGTTCTGAATCGTAGTCTGAATCTGAGTGCTGTTAGGACCATATCGGTGACCATCTGCATCGACGTTCGGAACATAAGCGGCGATGAATTGTGGTCGCATGTCTGCAATCTGCGCAGAGACATCCTCTGTCCCCTTGCGATCCAGAAGACCAAGGATCCGGTCTACTTTGTTCTGAAGAGGCTCTTTCCCATTGAACTTGTCCAAGAAGGCCGGCTCGATACCAGCGATGTGAGCCTCGCTACCAGGCCACATGTGAATAGCTGTCCTGATCCCCTGACTCTCTGCAGTCACCCAGATGGGCTCGCCTCCCCACCACTTGGGTTGCATAGCATCAGGATGTGTATAATAGAACTCTTCTTTCAGATCCTCGTCCCAAAACGTGTTCCCAACGATACCATGCGCCTCGGGGTACAAGCCTGTAGCGAGAGTGTAATGGTTGGGAAATGTGACCGATGGGAAAGATGGGTTCATCCATAGCGGACTGACGCCTTCATCAATGAACTTATTCAACCTCGGCGTGATGCCTCGAGTCAGGAAGTCTGCTCTGAACCCATCCAACGAGATCAATATGGTCGTCGGCGCAAACAATGCCGTGCCGTTATTTAACATAGTCTGTCCAACCTTCACGCCGCGTACCTTTCTCTGTATCGACAGTTTGTACGCAACCAGCACCAATAGCGTAAACCCGACAGCGATGATGAGATGGATGAAGCACCAATTCCGCCATCGTCTCCTGCGACTCGATTTATCATCTTGTAATTTCCTCAGACCGCGTCGATCGTGCTCCTCACTCTCGCTCGACTCGCCCGTCGAACTACCCTCCTTCAAGTCCCCATCCTCCATCGAATGCATCAAGTAACCATCCTCGCCATGCTCCGCATCCTCCATCAACTTCTCCTTCCGACTCCGTCTCCTCTGCCGCCTCTGCTTCCGCCGTTCTGCCTTGCCTTGACTCGCATTCTTCTCCTCGCCTTCCAGAGTCCGCTCCTTCTCCGGATCGCCAGTCCCAGCACTCTTGCCCTTGAAGATCCGTCCGACGAACTCCTCCAGCCCGCTACCCCTCCTCCCCGTCCTCTTCTTTGCATCAAGGAGTAACTTGTCTCGCTCTTCCTCTTCTAGCAAGACATTCCGATCGTGCGCGCGAATCTCTGCGCTGCTCCTCGCACCTAGCAGGACCTCGTCGTCTTCGGAGTCTGTATCCTGGTCGGAACGATCACGGTCGCTGTGGATGGACGACGCATCGTCGTCGTACTGATTGGGTGATAGGAAGGCATTTGTGCGGAGGGAGGGATTGGAGGGTTGGCGGTGCGGTTGTGGAGGCATTGTGGTGTGCAATGGTGGGTGATGGTATTGGTCTACACGTGCCTGCATATCGAGACGAAATATGTCTCGAGGGCAGTTATGCTCGAAATTCAATAGTGGAAAATGTCACGTAGAAATACACCTTGATAGTTCCAGACAACTTTCTCGAATGAGGTTGTTCAGCCTGATGTCCCCAGTAAGCTGCTCAGCTCACGAATTCCGATTGGTCTTCCATAGGGCAAGTGTCTCCCGCTTCGAGGACCCTGAATTCTAGTCCTATTCTGTGCTTGACTTCAGACCATGATGTCTTGTTGATAACTCATACAGGGGACCTGCACACTGCTATGATTATTCTACAATTCCGAACATTCCAAGAGCTGTCTTTGGAGAGTCAAAAGGCTTCATGATGCAACAATGAAGATGAGTTGAAGCAGTGCTCGATATCAATAACGCTGTGTTGTGGACGGTGAATACAAAGGACAGTCCCTTTTTCGAGTGTCGCTCAGAAACCACAACTCATACCTACAACAACACACGAGTGAATCTATGAATATTGTCGATGTTAAATCCATATTCGCTTTTCGCCTCCCCAAATATAATACATTTGCACGACAAAGATCGTTCAAGCTTTCAAAAACGCCAGCTTAACTTGCATCAAATTCATCATAACTCAGGGGGTATCCAAACGCTACTTTGCCAAACATTTCGAAAGTCACAAGCAATCATTGGTGTTACATTTCTCCTTCTCTCCTGCTCTCAACCCTTTCAACTCTTGACCACAGACAGTCATATATGTATGATCTTATGTACTGCTCTACCTGTGTTGAACTCCTCAAAACATCGTGGTATGGCGACTGATGGCATCATGCAAGGCCGACATCCTAAATAATAACTTGGATAGCTCTTCGTGTTGCTGCTGAGGCGTCAGAGCCATCACTTCTGCTAGCACCTTTTCGTATCCTGAAAGAGGTGGATCGGTGGGGCTTTCTGATAATTGTGGTGCTGTTGCTACGTCTGAATCAGATATGGCGGCTGTCTTTGATTCGGTTGGTGCAGTATTTTGAGGAACGGTAGGATGAGGGTTGGGGTCCGGATCTGAGTGATTGAGCGGTGTCTTGCCTTTATCTTGCAATGCTTTGTCAATGACATTATTTGGCTCGTTTTGTACTCCAATGGCATGTGACGTGAGACCAATCTGATCATTGGTTGTCGTAATTGCGTTTTCAGCCCTTTCAAAATCAGAGGCAGTTTCAGAGTCTTCAGATACTATTGCGGGAGACTTTCGATGCCAAGGTGCCATCAATGGCTCAACTTTTGTAGGATCAGACGTCACGACACTAGGAGACCTTGACGCTGATACAGTCACCTTTGGTGGCGCGTTTACTATCCCAGACGTGCTGTTTGACTGCAACGTTTGGGTGACATCTGGGGTTGGGGCAAGAGGTGATTGTGTTGACTGTGGCTGTACATCCTTTCCTGTAGAAGTTGCCTGAGCCGGTTTCGAGCTATCCTCTAAAGTCCTTTGCTTCTTGAGGGGTGGTTGATTCTCACTAGAGGCAGAATCCACCTTCGTATTGCCTTGAGTTACTGGGTTCGTTGTGATACCTGGTGCAGTGGGTATCGAGGTTGGAAGAGCAGGTTTCTTGAAAATCGCCTCGTTTTGTGCAGTGCCATGCGATGTATGAGCTTCAGCAACTCCCTCAAGTAGTTTTGGCCCAACATCATCACTGGCATCTGGTTTCCTGACATCCTTTTCCTTTTCGAAAGCTGTCGAAGCATCTCGCTTCGAACCTAAACTCGGCGACTTGGTGGGCGACACGCTCCTCACAGGACCACGATCGACCGGAGCCGGTAGACTTCGTGACTCATCACGTCCAGTCTGATCCGGACGTTTTTGCTTAGCCGGATCTGAAGCGTGCTCAGTGGGATGACCGTCCTGCCGCGGCGGTCTCTCCCGCTCACGAGGCGGGCTATAGTGTCTGTCGGCTGATGAGATCTGAGGATTGACGCGAGTGATTCTATCATTGAGTGAGGAACCTTGAGCAGAAGCAGCGCCCTTGATCTCGAATCCTCGCTGAGCCGAGGCCGGCCGCCAGATGTCGTGACCTCCAGGACCACGTGGAGGACTTCTCGGAGATCTCACGTCTCTCCTTGGAGGAGAACGAGATCTCGATCTGGATCTCGACCTTCTTCGACCATCGCGACCATTTGTCGCTCTGTTGCTACTGCTGCTGTTGTTATTGCTGCTTGCTACAGTGCGACACTTCAGTACACACATCTTTTCATCTCAAAGAAGATGAGACTTACGACGAAACGAACACCGCGCCCCGTGATCATTATACGCACAGTTGGTGCATGCCAGATCAAAGTGACCCCTCAAGGAGACACACTCCGGAAACGGCCCCACGAAGCGGGTGCAGTGCAGACACGGCGGCACGTTGACCTCACCCCTCAGGTACGCCAGCGTGGGCGCGAGGTTCTGAGACTTGCGACCCGACCCGCCGATGGAGCCGATGGTTGACTTCTTCTTGAGGATGAGCTGTCGCTTCTCCGGCAGCTTCGCGATCTCGCGAGCCTCATCCGAGGCGTACCTCAGTCGCTCGGGGTCACGCAGCTCGGGGTACTGAGCGATCTGGTCGTGCGGGTTCCATGAGGGCGGCAGGTCCGGGAGCTCCGAGTGAGAGGAGCTCTGCCTCATGAAGGGAGGCATGAATGCTGAGAGGGCCGACCAGTACCTGGATGAAAAGTTGGAAGTGCAGTATCTCAAGTTTTATGTTGTAGGACAACAGGCTAACTGCCCTTGTCGCGGGAAGACGCGCTGGAGATTCTAATTTAGGTACCTGGTAGAGACACCAAAAACGCCACTTCACGTGCAGAGGTGCCCCTCGTGTGTGAACCCTTCAACTAGAGAATTAAAAGTCGAAACGTTCCCGAGACTGGTGATATGTTCCTGGTGAAGTGTTTAGGTTTGAGCAAGTGGTTGAGCTCACTTCCTTGCTTTGTTACGATGGGTTTTGTCTGCGCTATCTTCGTGAATGAACCATCAACCTTGGAATCAGCCTTTGCAAACTCAGCCACAGCCACACCGTTGAGTGGGAAAGGCTGATGAATATTAGCAAACTCAACTCTCCTTAAGTTACGATGTTTGCTGTATCTTCATGTGGGATAGGCTACGTTAATCAGAGTGGTGGTTGAAGTTTACGTAGAACAATGATTTCACTGATTGGAGTGGTTATTGTAACAAAGCAATCGACAATGTCTCAAGCACATTGTTTGTAGGTTCACAAGTATACGAACAGCAAAGACATGGTTTTGTCAACACGTTTCAATAGTGAATATTTCCATATCTATTCTTTCATTGCCAACTCTATCTGTAACAAACGAGTGTATGACTTCTTCCCAACGTCGGCGCGTTTCCGGCCGTCATCTGCCATGAATGTCTCAAGAGAACCAGCACTTGGTCTCGAGAAAGGGGTAACGCCACTAAATATACCAGCCCAAATTGAGCCATGGTTGACTGTACGATATTCTGTGTATGCAACTGTTTTTTCTTATCTTCATGTGCACATGTACCAATTCAAAAAGAAACCAACACCACTAAAAGCGTGTATCTGGGTGTGCTCACGAGTGCCATTGCGGGGTAGTCCATAACGCCGGAAAATGCTGCAATAACGAATGTAATCATAGGAAAGGTGGTATGGGGGGATGCGATATACTGGTCGTCGTCACCATGAGAGATATAACCGTTGTGGTTGTACGAGTAACCGGAGACTGCTGGCAATTGAAGCCAGGTTGACAATAATTCTCCTGGTGTTCGATGTGATTGATTGCGTGCATTGGATAGCATATTTTCATGAATCAATCAAGTCCCATGCTGACAGATTGTCAGTAGCTGATCGGTGTAGGAGTCATGTTGCTGACCATATGATTTTATGTTGCGTCGATGGTCAGGTTTCATGAAGCCATAGCCCTAGGACTACTAGCCCGTTGCTGTTCAGTCTTGATCATATTCTGAACCATAGCCAGATGTTGTTCAGTCTTCTCGTCTACGCTAGTTGAAATAGTCGAGGCCTTTGTTCCCGCCGTCAGGTATCCATCACTCTCCTCCAGCTCAAATGGTGTGATAGGTCCGGGACTACCCAACGGTGTCAACTTCGGACTATTCGGCTCCTTCATGGCCATGGGGATACTATCGCTTGACTTCAATCGTGCTTGCGCGATCATATCCCTCTGATATTGCTGAATTTTCCGTTTAACGTCACTCCCCCTTCTCTCGTGAATTGATCGCGGGGGAGCAGGTCGTTTGCCGTTTGTTTGCGGGATCTTAAGATGTGTCGAAGGAAAAGGCGGAGGAACACTCGTCACGCTAGGCGTGTTGGCGGAAGAACTTGCTGGTGAATTGTAATTGGAAGGATGGTACTTTCCAAGTGGCATGTTCAAGATTTCTGGTGGGAACCCTGGTGACAACAACGACTGAGGACCCCTAGGGGTCTCGTGTACTGGACTGCTAAGAGCTGACATATCGAACGGCGAGTCTGGCAAAACCGATTGGGAGAGCTTAAATTCGTGATGATTTTGAAAGGGGTGAGATTTGTACGATCGTGTTATCTCCCCGTCGTGGTTTGGAAAGTATCCGCTGCATGAAAACAAAGATATTAGCCTTTATGCCCACTGCCGAGGACACCATCATCGGAAGATTCTCCAGATCCCAAAAGAGCGAAACATACCCGGGCAAATCACCTCTCGCAGAGAGTGGAGTATAAACAGTTTGTGAGTTCCGGCCTGGCAACTCGATAGTGATGGGAGCACTTTTCTTCCTTCCCGGTGTGGAAGGTTGATTTTGTTCTTCGATGTGAGATGATTTTACGGTTGAAGGGGCATGATATCCTATACATTATGAGAAGCGTTAGTACGGTCTAGTGAATACTGACGCAGGACAACCCAGCGGCGGTAAACTCTCTTTCCTTCTGTCGTATGTGGCGGGGTGGAACGCAACGGCGCCTCTTCCGCGTCATTAAACAGTAGAACGACCCCACTACCTGAACAACGGGAACACAAAAGAAAAAGCAAAGCCTTCGTACCTGGTGAAGAAACGTGACTGTTTTCCTTCTTCTTCTCATCAACGACGGAGAAGCTTTTGACTGCAGCAACGATAGAGTCGTCAGATCTTGCTGATGAATTGGAGGATGAACGTGTGAAAGACGGTCGTTGGGCGGCAGATGCCAAATAAGAGGCTGGTTTGAAGGATCGACTCGCCATGTTGCTCTCGGGGGCAAAGATCGTCCCCTTCTAAGGGATGGGAGTGATGGAGTCCAATTTGATACACTGAACCAAACCTTTTCCGAGCCGTGCGAGCTTGGTTCTTGCGATCTATAATATTTGTATGGGCACGCTCTGAGGAGATGGAGACCCCTCGTGACGTTGGAATGTGTCCTAACGTCCTTGGTGCTAGAGAGATGATACGAGTCGGGTGTCGGCGCCGAGTGACTGGGCGTGAACAAGAGTGTTGCTTTGGGGTGCTCTTGTGGATGGTGATTGTTTCGGTACTCAAACGTGATGATGCTTCCAGAGAGTCTTGCGAATAAGAATGTTCGTGTCGAGGAAGTTGGTGAGCACCAGCGTGCGCAGAGAATGGATGACCTTGTCCGTCAGATTAATAATGGTCTGATGTATTTATCGTTGGCAGCCGCTTTATCGATACTGTAATTTTAGGGGTCCAAGATTGCTGTTTTCGGGAAGTTTGGGGATGTTCTGCGTAGAGGTGGAGCTTTGGTGAGAGATTCGAGTCAGGAAATGGGATTCAGAAGTTGTGGAAGAAGAATAATCTCTCCAATGAATGCTCGTAGTGGAGTACTGCTCGTATCTCCCGATCCACGATGGGGTTTCTGTTTATCTATCGTTTCAAAGAGTTTGTCGCAATGTTGTTCTCTCGGATGGTCTTGTCAAGGTCGAGCAAAAAAATAATGTTGAAGGTAAGTAGATGGTGACGAGTTGACGATGTGAGACTTTCTGCTTCGTTCCACCCGTCGCTACTTGATCTTGCGTGCTGTACCATGACACGCAAAAATCTTCCCACCGCGAATGCGCGCGCAGAAAGAGGACCCTTGTTTCCAAATGGTGTTTCTTCGCCCGTCGTTCCTGAATTTCCGGGGTCTTCTCGCGGTGTGATGATGATGACGATGGACTGGTTAAGACGCTTGGGTACACTCTCGTGATTTGGATTTGTAGTGGGAGTCCGGAGATTGTCAACGAAGCAGACGGACTGATAGGTTACTTTGTCTAACTCCTCACATTTCATACGATCATGATTTAAATTGATGTCTCTGGAGAAGAATTCTTCTATTACCACGACAAGAAATCCAAAGTACACCAGTACATCGCTTAAAGCGACAAGAAACAAACGTTCCGACGCTTCCTGAAAACACACAAGACAGAAAAAACTCCACCCTGTCGTGCCTTGGTTCAGAGAAGTCTCACGTCTCAGGGTCGACCACTGCTCGGGATCGTCCTTTTCATCACATCTCACACGCTTTCCTCGTGCGCCTCCCCTCCATCTATTCCTGCTCCCCATCTCCTCCAGCCCTCCTTGCACCACCCAAACATTCCCACCAAGACACGCATCGTATCCAATTATCAAGGCACCACCCACACCTGGATCACATCCAAGCATCGCATGGCCGTTCAGCTCATCAAAACGTGATGTCTCAACGTTAGTGTGAGTCAGGAAAAGTGCACATCTTTACCCTCTTCTGTGAGGGATACATGGCTGCGAGCTTACTGAAGGGGCTACTTGTCTATCAAGTCAACGTGGTAACGGGTAATAATCAGGCTGATCAGGCTGATCTCGAGATTTGCTTGTCGTTGCCGACTGGTTGAGTCTCAGCGGATCAACAATCTTGCAGCCACGCTGCCACCTTGCGATAGGCCTTAGAATCATAGTCGTCATATGCTAATTTTTGATGTTTGACGCGAAGAGATGTAATGCTGACTTTATGTGCAGCGCATCAACGTCCCTGGTCTGTAACGTGATTTACACTGATGGGAGTTATTGCTACTGCTCAAATGAGGTATATTCATAAAGAACTATATAATGGTATCATTTAACGTCGTAAGAAAAGGAAATAATGTGACAACAGCTTGCTCGCTAATGATTGAATGGGATAACTTCTCCACACTCCCTCTCCCAAGCCCGTTTGTTTGTGATACTAGACGTTACTAGTCATCACACCGCATATCCTACATTACATCTCCACTCAATCCTCCACACGCCAAATGTTTTCCTGTCCCTTCATCCACACATCTCCCCGTAAGTGTGTGTTTTAAACAGTGGCTCGGGCAGTGTACTGTGTTCTCGTGCCTCGGTGTCTGAACCAGTAGAAACCCATCGCTGCAGCGCTGATAAGCCAGAGGAGAGCGTTGACTAAATCGATCCACTATAGAGTCAAACCCATCAGCATGTATTCCGAAACATCTCTCTTAACCACGAATCCTCATTGGAACTTACCACAGCGTTCTTCATACGCTTGATCCCACCATTACCCTCTGCATCCTCCTTGATGAACAGCGCACCAAAGACACCAAAGAGCGCGATCCAGAGTATGAATAGAATCGTATCCCAGACGAAGATGAATGGGATTCTAACGATGAGAGGAACCATGTAGACGAGTGCTGTCACGGCTGCGAGGGAGGAAACTACTGTGGCGTAGACCTGGAAGACCATTCGTCAGCTACTTGACACGGAGATAAAGGGAGCAGTGAGGACATACCCATTTACCATCCTGATACTTGCCGACCTTGTTGGCGCGTCGCAAGTCCTGCGCGTACAGTCCTACGACCGCGAGCGCGAGTACCATCTGGATGAAGCGGTAGACGACGTGTCCGGCCGTGGCCTTGGAGAAGCCTCCTGCTGGTCTAATCTTGTCGAGAAGTGCCATTTCTGCTAATGTGCTCTTGATGAGATGACTTGATGAATTTTGATGTCTGGGCTCGAAAGGCGGAGTATTCGTCGAGAAGCCTTAAGAAAAGGAGAAAACTCGATATCCTGCTTTTCGCGCCGTAAAACTCTCTTTATGCTTCCTTCTCCACACCAGCTCTTTGT
>Ga0181470_100112_pt2 | contig 17717 bp, 18 predicted proteins | sample InSIn5SAF170_FD_119082 | JGI IMG/M metagenome (GOLD analysis project Ga0181470, IMG submission 119082) | Clean room microbial communities from NASA Spacecraft Assembly Facility at Jet Propulsion Laboratory, Pasadena, California, USA -... ...
GGAGAAGAGTTAATGCTACGCGTGAAGGATGGGACACGACGTTTCGAAGATTGCGACTTTGTCTGAGAGGATGCTTCAGCCTTGAGAGGTACGGCAGAGGACATGGAGGTGGTGCGACGAGGAGCCAACCTAAATGGATTTCGCTGTTTGAGCGGAGAGTGTGGGATCACTGGAGGCAGCGAGGTTCGTGGTGTAGAGACTGACGGGGATGCTGGTGCTGATGAAAAGTGGTCAGATGGAGAGATCGGCTCAGCGTTGATCTCCTCAATGTATGGTTGATCTGGCGATACGGGCGGAGAGTTGATTGACAATTCGGAGATCTGAGAATGGAAGGAGGACTGCATCGAAGTATGTGGGGTTGGAGGGGGGTCGAGACGGGAGTCAAACCGCCAACAGTCTTCTTGAGCGTCTGCTTCAGGGGTATGACTAGTGCTAGTAGCCTCATCATAAACACGAGGCAGTTGCCGCAACTTTTGCCAGGTCCAGTCGGTCAGTGAATCACTGTGGGATTGAATGTAACCATCGCGTTGTGTGACATAGAGACGACGAAGTCCACTGTGTCGCATAGCTACACTTGAGGAGAGGAATGCAGCAGTCCACAAAGCTGGCGTTATCATCTCTGCGGGAGTGAGAAAACGCAGGCAGGAGTCTTTGTGAAGCTTTCGCAATGGTATCCATTGGGCTTGTAGTCCCAGAAAATGCTGCATAGGTCGAGGAATCGTGCCGATGTTTTCATCTTGACGAGAGTATGGATCCTCACAGAGGATGTTTGGTAGCTCTCCGAAAGCTCGAAGAAATGCCGATTCGACATCTTTCGCATCAGGACCACAAATCTGAATCCTTCGCACCAAGCCTCTACTCCGTAGGCGTTGATCCACCTTGTTGCCAACCCCACACGCTTTTGCCATGAGCCAAGTCGGTTCTTCACCTTCTATCGTGGTCATCGAGCTCTCCCATGTTGGTGCGCGGTCGTGCAAAATTAGTCGTGCCTGCGCAAGCGCTTGCGACTTGGGTTGTGTCAGAGTTCGGTGTCCAGGAGTAACACTTCCACTTCTAGAGACTTGTGTCATGGCATCCTGAGTAGACCATATGCCTGTAAGTTGGGCACCATATGGCAAATAGACGACTTCTATCTCCCAGGGTCGTGAGTATGACGGTGGTGCTATCGCTTGTAATTCTGCCACTTGTGCTTCTAAAGCTTCGACTCTTGAGAGCTCAATGTGAGGAACAACTGAAGGAGCAAGAGAAGTGCGCGATGTGAATGAGTCTTCAACGTTACGTCGAGTGCTGACACTTCCAGCATCATTAGCAAGCTGTGCAGTCTCAAGATCACTGATACGATGCTCGAGATTACCAACTCTGTCCTCTAGATGCTCATGTGCTTCTTGAAGCTGATCGATCGCAGGATGGGAGAACGAAACATTCTCCAGCTGATCCAACCTTTGTTCGTGGTTGTCCATTCGCGCAGGTATATCATTGGGCTCACGCAATTGCTGGGCATGTAGAACAAGCTGTTGGTCTTGAGATGTGGAAGGACTATCAGTGTAAATAACGTCCAGTGGCTTGTCTGTAAGGATTTGTGGATTCTGTCTCGAAACAGGTGGAAGTTGGACGGGAGATTGTGAGACTGGTCTTTCTGTAATGGTCTCGAGCTGCTTTGCAACACTTGTTGCATGTACAACCAAATCCACAACATTCTCTTGTGAATTTCGCACACTTGGCGTGGCAGCATCGGTGATACTCTGCAGGTGCTGTACTCCATAACGGTCTTCGTATATTTGCATGCGCGAGATATTGGTCGTTGACTGTTGGGCAGTCACATTTCCTGACGCTTTGGGAGGATCCAGTGTATCCAGTCCTTGTCCACCGAATGGTCTATAATATGCTGAGTTACTTCCAGATGTCACGGATCCATTCTCAGAAGGTAACAGACACTGAGATGGGATGGGTGGGAGTCCTTGTGATGATCCGTGGAGGTACCGACTCCATTGCATAGAATCTGGAACCGTTGTTGTGGTGGCTGGCTTTTCAACACCCAAAATGGCACTCAGAGTCCCATCCTGGCTATGGCTGTCCACATCACGGGTGACTTGTCTGGGACTCAAGGTTGCGAGGCTGCTTCGCTCAGGAGGTCCATCATGGTAACAAGCATGATGTTCGCACATGCAGAAGCCCGTTGCTCCATGACTTGCACTTGGACCTATTGAAGCCTTGTCCCAGTACTTTCTGCAACCACATTTGGCAGCATTTGCACCTGAAGCTAGGTTTATATAATTGCATCCACCACTTGGTAGCCTTGACTCAATATCATCATTTCCTGCATCATGTTTGTTTGAGAGTGGAGTGTTTGAAGCATTTTGTAGCTCAGCCATGGACAATCAGGCGTCAGGAATTGATATGATTCTTCGCGAGAACGCTTTGAGCATGTCAGAGGAGGAGGGAAGATATCGTGAAGGAGGAGGAGGTGAGCGTCTAAGAGCTTATAGGCATTGATGTGGTGATTCGAAGCATTGATCGGTCCGATCACGACCGAATGGTATGTTCGAGGCTGCTTGATATGCGCAGAGGAGGTCGGCGCGCAGACAAGGCGGACAACGCGTCGCAATGTGGTTACGTTGATCGCATCGCAATTCTGGTTATTTCGATCAGCACCCGCGTGTTCACCACCTCTTCCATCATTCTCCCACTCACTCAATCAAGCGCTTAGACGAAATTCAACAGATACAACAAAATGAAACCTCAAATGCAATGTTGTACAATTAGGAGATTGATGGTGACGATAAAGATCAAGGTCAGAAAGAATGCGGTCTTGCGAACCAGGCACGAACTGTCCGCAACCTCGACAATGGTGTTTAGGGAAGGTGTGGGGAACAGGTGTCGCGAGAGCTTGGTTCACCCATCGCCCTAAAAGTTGATCCCAGCTCAGGATGACTCTTCCACCTAAACATACCCTGTTAACACTACACCTGATACAGCGCACAAGACGATAGCATGATTGCAACCCAAATGGGGAAGCAGCCGATTCGTTTCATCAAGCACTTGCTTTTTCTTTCGGATGGGGAACGATGTCGGTTTGCCTTTGACGGTCGAGGGCGAGGGCGGGAAGCGCCTGAATTTAAGCAATCTGAGGCTGATTAAGAGCTGTGATTGGTTGTGTGGTGGAACAAAGGCAAGAGTTCGTTTCGTCTCGCGTTTCTTTTGCGTCTTCATTGTATTAACTTTCTAAGAGATTGACGACATGTTCTGAAGGTGAGCCGATCATTGTAGCCGTGTAGACGCCTCCGAAGACGATTTCGCGACCGACATACCTTTATGTGATATCCGAGAAGGGTCACGTAAGTAATCACTGACATTGATTCTGTATGTAGGCTGTTAGTCTTCGACACATGTCAACTCACTCGCAATGCTCATGCTATCATTTTTTCCTAATCATGTGACGAATCCTTAAGGAATGCGAGCGATATTCACATCTGCCACAGCCTCATCATCTGATGTAGTCGTGAGTACGAGTGTGAAGCTTAGAGCATGAATAGACTCATCCTATATAGAGTGGCTTGAAACATAGTATCTAGTGTTAAGTATATTGTGGACCAGATCAACTTTGATATAAACCAGACTGTAAGCAAGCGATCATATCTGGCCGGTATGACTTAGCATGCCATTTCACAATACGTGTAGAGATGAGAGTAGTTGTGGAGTGGAGGAACATGCTGTTGCTTCCTTCGTCACTCCCCATCAAGTCACAGTCAATAATACGATGTACAAGATTGATAGGTTATAAAAGTCAATAGATGAGATTGGACAGGATTTTTTAGAAATCTGCGTACGATCTCCTAGGCAATATGAGAGCAAGATACGAACTCTGAAGTTCGAAGATGGTCGGTACAACATGCTTTGTGAGATAGTCTAAGGAGGATGAAGCAGCGGGAGGAGGATGTGCTTGGCATCTCCATTCTCGCTTAATCTCGGTCATTTTTTGCTTATCAGATCAGACTGTTCCGCGCGAGAGAAACGGAGCATCTTCCGTCAACTCAACTAATGGCCTCGCATATGATATGCTATCATGTTTTGAACACCAGGGTTGCCACTCGTCGTCTACACTACGGTGTGACGCGAAGCAGAGTAGTAGCACAACTACTCACATGATAGACCACAAGAACAAAAGAACAGTTCTCCCCTCTCCTTATCGTCCCGAAGATAACTGTGCCACATGCTTTTCATGCCTGTCATCTAATCCACTTGCATATGCGAATCCCAAAACGTGCGTCTCACCGCTTTGGAACCTGCATGTCGTGTACACAATACTTGCGCTTTCTGGAGTATGAGCTACGTTGGAACCGTTTTGAGTTGGCTCCCAGCATGAGGATGTTACGCATGGTTATCCATGAGTAATACCAAGCATACTGCCGATAAGTCCGTTGTCCGTCTCTATTAGCTGTTTGGATGACGGTTGCACTGGGTTAGGCGAAAATGAAAGCAGGAAGTGCACGATATGGAGCGTGGAGTACGGTAACCGAGATGTCTTGTCCGGTTAGATCGTCACTGTGAATCATCATCGAGAGAAGTCTAGAGAGAAAGAAGAGTTTAGTGTTATCGACCGTACGATCGCTTTCGCTTGTGCGTTTCCTCTGATCGAGGATGGATGCGTAATCATAACGCCGATGCGGTTTTCTAGGGGTTGCTGATGTGATATGCAACGATCTACAAACCGCCCAAACGACTGATGTACAAGCGAGAGAGGACGGAGTTCAGCACATGGGAGAACAATACAGCTGTTTGATCACGAAATTAATCAATTCATAACGGTCAACATAGTATCTTCCTATCATAAGTGTCTCCCACGACTATTTCCTCACCACTCCTCAGGATTGCGTGCGTACCGTGGAACGCACCAGCCTCACACACATTATGCAGGACCCCGCTAGATCTACAGGGATCTCAACGTCTCGGCCAAACCCTGACTCTCTTTTTTCTGCACCGCGTCCTCCAATCTGCGGGCTCCCTCCAACCTCAAGCGTGTCCACTATCGAATCCTCGCCTCCCTGATCCGAAGGAGACGTCCTTTGAGCTTGTTAATCAAACCCTTTTTTAGCCTTTCCCGTTTCCGTCGCTCTTTAGTTGATATTGTTGCGCCTTTGGTGGCCGCATTCGCACTTTATATCAGTCCCGATCGCCGTCCCTTCTCGACATCATCCTTGAGACATATCATATCGCAGTCGCATACCCGAGGATACAAAGACTGTAAAGAGCAATGGCCCCTCCTACAAACCGTGCACGCATGATCAGAAAGCGCAAGTTCACTTTCCGTTCTATCTGAACGATATTCCAAGATCACTCTTGATAAGACAGATACGCGGATGTCCATAAGAAGAATATAGACTTGACCAACATTATATTTCTTATTAGTAGGTATACTAGAAGTCCCATGGTAGACTTCTTATGCTAACGGAACTATTAGATAGATTAATTTTATATAGCCAGCAGACGAGGCCATTACCACAACTCTTATTTTAAGTATACTCGCATCCCATTCGCACAATCTCCAGGCGCAATGGCGCACGAACACCAACCTATCAAGACCAGTCAGGTCATCCTTCTCAACCAAGCAAACCAGATTGCACACATCCCGCCACCGTCACCTCCATCACCAGCAACACCTTGCGAGTTAGGAATTGCCCCTCCTCTTACAGCTCTCGCTCCTCTCCTTACCAAATCTATCAACGAAAATCGTCTTGCCAATGCTGTGCATGTCCTCGGAACGGAAGCAACGGCTTTGTCACACATCACAAGATTATACGAAACCCAGCCAGATGCGCGAGAATGGTTTTGCGATGCCATAAATGCAGTCGTAGAATGCCACCACAATGGCGGCAAGGTCGTAGTGTCTGGAGTAGGAAAGAGTGGCGTAATTGGGGAGAAATTGGTTGCTACACTGAACAGTTTGCACATCGATGCTACATTCTTGGATGCGACCAAGGCGGTACATGGTGACCTTGGACGTATCAAGGAACGAGCAGACATGATCATTTTGATCACATTTTCTGGTGCCACAAAGGAGTTGCTAGATTTGTTACAGCATCTTCCTATGATTCCACTTGTCGTCTTGACAAGACACACCCACAGATCAACCTGCGAGTTGATACGTAGAAGGCCAGATGCCATTCTGCTACCGGCACCAATTCATATGTCAGAAACCGAATCTCACGGATTCAATGCGCCCACAACATCTACCACTGTTGCACTTGGAGTGTGTGATGCATTGGCGGTAGTCGCTGCGAAGGAAGTTCACAATGATGTGGCGGCAGTCTTCGCTCGCTTCCATCCTGGCGGCGCAATTGGAGCAGCGAACACGCGCAAACCACGACGCCTAGCCGACATTGCCATTCCTTATCATGACATCCCAGATGTCGATAAACGTGCAGCAACCGGAGCACATATTCTAATGGAAGCCTACAAATCACGAACCAGATGGGTGCGACAAGGTGAGGCAATAATGTCACCGCGACGAATAGAATCCATTCAAGCACAATACCTGGACGAACCAACAAGCTGTATCGGTAGCTTGATGGCGCTAAGGAAAGATTGGATTGAGTTGCCAGACACGATGGAAATTGCTCAAGCACGAGATCTTATCGCTTTACGGCAGAAGCATGGCAAGAGGAAGTATGCCGATGATGGCATCATCGTCATTCTGGACGATGATGAGATTACAGGCGTATTGGAGGTTGGAGAACTGATGAAGGCAATATGATTATAGAAATGGGCGGCAAGTGTGTTTCCGAACCAGATTACCGGCGTTTTGGGAGCTTTATGGGATGACATAGAGAGCTAGAGCAGCCTCAGACCATGTTTTGTGATTTGATTAGAAGGTGCCGGTTTGGGAACTTGGATTTGCGGGAGAGATAGTAGCACTATTCCGCTCCTCACCAAAGAGTTTCATGGATAAAAGGGATATCTTTAGAAGTCCAAGATATAAGACTTACAATTACAATAAGAAACCGCTTTACAAAGTGTATGCTGTATACTTCATGATTCTACCACCTGTCTACTCTACTTCTCATTGTCTCATACCTTATGTGCAATCCCATTGACCTGAACTCCAAAGTGCTGTACAGACCCACGATCAGCCTTCCACTAGTATGTACCTCATTCCTCAATGCAGTTTGGCGACGCTCCACGATAGAGTATGGTAGCCATGTCTACCTTGCACTGGCACTCACTTCCCCTCTCATTTGCAAGTTCCATTCCTGCCGAAATTGACTTCACTTCCCTTCTCCCAACCTGCACCCCCGCCACACTCTCTCCACCGAGCATGCACCTTGCCATATTCAGATTTCATAACTTCAATATCCTTACAATTTACTGCTCTCCTTGACTCCTCCGACCTTTAACTTCGGCGAGTATTTCTTCAACACGCCCTCGTTGTGGTATTTCCAGAACTGCTTGCTCGCGTCCTTTCCGGCTACACGTTTGAGGATCTTGGCGCCGCCTGGGTGCTCGTCGACAAAGCCTGTGATGGTTCGTCAGTTCAGTTCTATCGTGCTCAATTGAGGAAGGAAGATGAGAAGCATCCTCATGACAGCGAAACCGAGGGAAAGCTGCGGGATAGTAGCGGAGAGAAAGAGACAGCAAAAGTGGGAATTGGTGGAGGAAGAGAAGAGGGCAATGCGTTGAGGAAGGAAGAGGAGAAGAAGGAAAAGAGGTACGTACTCGTAACGTCGTATACGTTCTCATCTACTATGATGTACATGCCCTTCTCAGCGTCTTTGTGCTCTGCGACTTCGGCAACGGTGAATTGCTTCGACATGTTTGCGGTCGTCTTGCTAATGGTATGTGAAAGATGAGATCTTAATGTGGTATCAATCTAGGCGAAAAGGCGCGAGGAACAAAACGTATTGCGTCTTCTATTACTGGAATATGAAAGGAGAGAAGATGGGGATATTCTAATGTTGGGAAGTGTCGCAACGACAGTCACTTTGGACATGGAAATGGACCTCGGCTTAAATCTTGGTAACAGCACGCTTGTAATTGGCTGCCTCAGAGGTGGGTGGTTCAAAGTAGAGTAAGTTCACGATGTGGTTTCTTATACTTACTGACATAAGTAATGATATCCACGAAGTGTGGATTTGAGAGTTGGTGTTCTAGCGTTGAATTATGCTCAGTCCTATCCTTCGGCGAAAGACTATAGAAACCAGAAATGACAGAGGATAAAGAACTATTGTAAACTCTGCCGAGGCATGAAGACGTCATCTTGAAGTATCAACACTTCGCACCTATAGAGACTTCGAGGGGCATGTTCCCGTAGACAAAGAAGTGAAACCAATCTCGTTGAATCTTTGTAATGCAAGGGCAAAATCTACTTATGGATGAACGTCTGGTGCTCTCGCCTCTCGCTTCGAAGATGCATAAAGCGAGTACGTACCACCATACCTTATTCTCTGCTTCAAAGGGTCAAAAGGAATCGTAAGATCTACACGCGATTTCCTTGATTCGCGTATTTGCTTCGTTCTTGATAGGCAACAACCCCTATTCACTCCTTTGATCTGTTAGGAAACGTGACCGAGAGCCACGTACGATGCGTGAATCACCCTGTCTGAGCTCAGCCTCGTACAGCCGCCGAGTCATTTTCTGCTCCTACACCGCATATAGATAGATAGTGCATGTTCTTCTTTTTGTTCAAGGTTTTGTACCGTTTACTTGGCTGTAACTTGAACAGACAGGTATCGAAAGGTGACAGCTTGCGACGACAGATCTATACTCGAGAATATCGATCTTGGTAGTGTAATAGTAGTCAGAAGATGTTCTCAATACCATACAGAAACACGGCGCATGAGCCATACTGGGGACCGGTCACGGCGCATGCGAAGTAAGTCTACCTCAACATGCTCTAAATCAAGTGAGAGACGGAGCATGCTAATATACAATCTAAACTTAGTTTCTGTGAAGAGGTATGTCATAGAATCGTTTGTACTGATTTTAGAGAAGCAATTGCTAATGAAAGTGATAGGATTATATTATCTCGCCATATGTTGCCGAAGTTGTATCTACAGTCACAAGTTTCTCATACTGTATGTCAGAGTCACTTCCCTCAACTGTCGACCTAGGAAGCTTGATCCAACACAAAACATATCACGTGCTGTGGCTGGCTCTGAAGGACGACGCCTTTGAAGGTGATGGCAAGAAGTAGCTGATTTTCACGTAGTATACTACGCATATCATGGCATAAGAAGAAACGACAACCGTAAAGATGCGGTTCTTCGCTATCTACCATATCTCGGGCTGGCTGCAGTTGGTATCCTTTCCGCTGTCTTCCACTCCACGTTGAAGCAGTATACGCAATGGTGTATGTATCTCCTAACCACAAGCTGCAATTCCAAACTCTAAAGTTTTCTACGCGTAATTATATGTTAACGTCGTTGTAAACAGTTGACGATCTTTCCATGCATATAGCAACCACAACAGTCTTGCATCGTGCTTACACCTTTGACAAACCTCTTCGCGAGACAGTCATTACGGGGGTCGCTCTCACAGTCGTCATGACTGCGTTTGCCATCTTTCACTGTTGGACGGATGAGTTCTTGTTACATGTGATTGTCTTTGGTAAAACTCTCCCAATAAATCCTCATTTCTATTTTCATCACTTCACAATCACGCGTCGAACCATGGTGCATACTCACTGATCCCATCTTATGTAGGCTCAATGATAACGGCAGTCGGCATCAGGACCAGACGTCTTATCGCCACACGAATAAAATCAGCTTCCATTCGAAAACAGGTCAGGAGTCTCGTCACTTTCGGCACCACAACATTCGTCACCGGATTCATCCTCTGGAACCTGGATAACATCCTTTGCTCCTCCTGGAGAGGTCTACGAAGGAATCTCGGTATGCCGTGGAGTTTCCTGTTTGAGTTGCATGGTTGGTGGCATTTGTTGACTGGAGCTGGGGCATACACTTGTAAGTCATTTTGCTAATATGAAGCTTTGATAGGAGGGGAGAGTGTGTGATCTAACGGATCTAGTTATTGCACTTGTGGAATATCTCACCTCCGATGAGGCTGGTCAAGCGCTGGGAAATAGATTTGCGTGGCCAGTTGGGAAGGTAATCAACACGAGTATTGACAAAGCCCTTACAACAAATGGACATGCGAATGGGAAGGTTGTTAACGGCAAGACACAATAATCTCAGACAGTATCTAATAGATGATTGATGGTGGATGTTGCACAGCGCGGGCATAGTTAACATGATACCCTCTTGGTTTTCTTGTCATAGGTCTATCGATTTAGATGGTTGACATACAGCTGTCTAGAGTAGAAGACTTTTCCAATTCTAGTAATCTTCAAGTCGTAGGTTTCTCGGTATTCTTCATCTTCACATTGTTCTTTGAGAACCCTGCACGAGTCATTAGTGTCAAGAACAATCGCCTGACCGCTAGGAAATCCCCCGATGAATCAGCCTCATGTATTCATGCTAAACACAAATTTGGTCACACAAACTCCAAAACGGACACACACTGTTGAGGTAGTGACTATTTCGAGGTCCAGTTGTGCAGCAGTGGGCTGGTGGCTGAAGGCCAACCAATACTATGAATGAATCCCGCACGTGGTTCTGAATGAGCAATCCTTTGAGACATGTAAGGCATTCTCTCATTTTTGTATAACACAGGACCCTAGAATTGTGTTTGGATCAAGATATTTGGCAGTCAACGCTTGAAAGGCTTGCCCTGCGAAGTAGTGGTAGCGATTACACTAACGAACTAGTGCCAAGACAACATGGATATCATACTATCCTCTATATCCGGTCCACCATACGTTGTGACTTCCGATCAGGTACTCTCCGGAACAGTCAGATTTGTGAATGAGAAGAAGTCACCTTCAGGATTCATCACAATCTCACTCATAGGACGGGCAGAAACCACGTTCAATAAAGGAAGAACAGTATATCAGAGCACAGCAACGCTCTTCAACAATCAACAAACCCTTCACGATGGGCCACTGAACACTGAAAACGAGTGGAAGTTTGAATTCACATTCCCTAAGGTGACCACGGGAGAGAAGAAGAAATGGCTGGATGTCCCACCATATCAAGTCAACGATGGCCACAAACTACCACCATCTACAATCTTCGATTCCGGGAATATAGAACGAGATAGCGGGAAGGGATTCATCGTCTACTTCCTAGAAGCACGCTTTTCCAAATCTGAATCGAAATCAACTTCGATCTTCGCATCGTCTGAACCAGACGCACGTGTCTTACTCTATCACATCCCATACCGCCAGACGGAAGTACCGGGTGCACAGATAGCTGGGATGGGCAAAGAGAGCTATACCGTCTCTTCGAAACTTCTTGATCCAAATTCGGCGAGTGGTGAGAAGAAGTCGTTCTTCAAGAAATTCAAGACTCCTACTTCGATCTTTGAAGTCGCCGTCACCGCACCTCGAGTCGTGTATGTTGGAGGTCCTTTACCTGTGACCCTCACGTTGAAACACGATCTTCAGGGCTCAACTGCGCCCAAACCACCAGTCGTGAAACTGAAGTCATGTTCGCTCTTGATCGTCCGAACCATGCACTCAGTCGGTAGGGCAGTGATGGAAGAAGACGGCCAGTACTCAACCATGGAACTTATCGCAGGCAAGAACGACCTTGACATTCCCCTCTCAGAGACAAATTCACTCTCGGACATCCTCGATCTCTCTGCTTTCAGAACAACATACGGTATGACTTTTGCAACATACAACATTGCTCAATCATTCAGGTTCTTGTTGAAAGCCACTTTCGAGTGTGCCGAGAAGCAGCTGTGGACCGAACTGAAGAGTAGCGAGATATACGTTCTGCCGCCGTTCACGAAGGAGAGACTGGACAGGGAAGGTGGCGATTTGGTGCATCTCTTGCAGGGATTGAACGTTAGAAGCGAAGGTGGTGGTGGTGTGGATGCTGCCGGGACGGGGATGCTTGAGAGCGTGCTTGGACTGGCGGCGGCTGCTGTATTCTCTTTCTAATTAATGCAGTAAAAGGTCCATTCTTGTGCACAACACTAAACTAATCAGTCTGTGAATCTGAGTAAGGTCGAAGGTTGTCGATTTCTCATGAAAAGGACGTGAAATCATAGCCTCTCATCGCTCTCGACCATCAAAGTCTGACGGCATCCAGATATCCAATCCGAAATGCAATAATGTTCGATAACCAAATTGGTCCATGAAGAGAGAGGAAGGGAATGCAGGCTATCTAAGCCTGCTACAACAACGAAAGTGTAAATGACACTACGTTTGAACATTGCACAATGAAGAGCCAGCATGAGCCTCAAACCAGCCGAGGAGCTACGATCGAATAGTGAGAGTATTATTCAGAGAAATGGTGAGAATCGCACTTGTTTCTTTGCTGAGTGGAACTTCTAGATTTATCTTCTGCAGAAGTTTGCTGAAACAGCTATCTTTACATGTTATACATTGATAGTACAATTTACTTCGCTTGTATCCTTTTCAGAGCTTCCTCGCTATTAGTCACGCCCTCCTGAAAACCAACCTTCTTGCTCAGTGCTTTCGCCTCTTCGTACCGCTGCCTCGCTTCAGCAATGTTGCCGTCCATCTCCGCGAACTCGCCAAGATTATGTGTTGCTACCGCACATCCAACATCACATTCTTCTGTCCTATCTGGCCCCTCGATCTTTGATGCTACTTCAATCGCTTTGGTTGCCCATTGTCGGGCGTTACTCACAAAAGCAGACCGTGATGTGGGTGGTTGACCTGCAGCGACGGGCGGTAACTGTTGTGCCAGAGATATGGAGAGGTTGTTCACTAAGAATCATTAGCAGAACACGTAACATGTGTTTGTATATGACGTACTTATTACCGCTGTATGACAGTTCGAAGCAGGTGATAAGCTGAGTGCTTGTAAGAACAAAGGCGCGGCAAGGTAGTGCTGATCCTTCTCCTCGTAATGCCGCGCGAGTTCTGCAATAAATTAGCATCAGTCTTTCACGCACGAGACTAGTCGCCAAACGCACGTTCGAAAGAAGCACCGATCTCCTCATCAGGTATCCATTCTCCATATCCACCGCCCTCCTTTTCCCTCCTCCTCGCCTCCTTCAACACTGTCTCCACTGCCCAAACCAAATTCTCCTCGGCCCTCTCCTTCTCCATGATATGTTTTCCAGCATATAAATCTCCCAGTTTTACACTGATAGCAACGGTCTTCGCCAGAACCCGTGTTCTTTTCTCCCGATTCTCCTCTTTCTCCCCAAGTAAATCCATCCAAGCCAGATTATCTCTCTTCAGAATCTCGTATACATTGATTGCGAGATCGAATCTATCGATCTGCTCGAAGAGTTCCGCCATCTGTATCTTGATACCCATAACTTCGGCTGAGAAGGGGTCCATGCCAATCTCTTCTACAACCTTTAGGGCTTTCTGAAAGTACTTTAGCGAATTGTTGGGTTCGAGCGACATGTTCTTGTAGTAGAGCGCTTTTCGTAACTCTTTGGCGACTGGTTCCGGGAAGTTATGAAAGGCGCCGACAATGTATGTGTTATAAAAGTAGTTTACATAGACTATTAGACCCATCCCGGCCAGAATGCTAACATTGCATTAGCATAGCTCGATAGAAATTCTGGGGAACTGACGCAGAAAATGCTAGAGTCGTGGCGAAAGGCTGCGCTTTCCATAGCGTCTTTGCGTTCTGAAAAGTTGACGGACCCGAAGAGTATGGCTGCCGGCGTATCTGTGCTCGTAATAGTCGTGGAATCTGTTCTTTTTGTTGTGGTCGCAAACATTGGGTTGCTTGTCTTGATATCGGTCGCAGCGAAGTGCGAAGCCGTGACGCGAACATGATGTGGTTCGAATCTGCTTTAAAATCTGGGTAAACTATCTCAGCAGAGAAGGAGCGGAAGAGGGGCCGTTGGGAATTGAACAACGACGATATCAAATGGTATGATGAAGTCGTTCACATCATCAATATTCACATGGAGCTTGACATTTTGGTGGACCCTGAACATCTGAAGCTTGGACCAATCGCCTTTGTCCTCGGCGCGATGACCTACGACCCCACATGTCGACATTCTGATATCGGAGTCGGTGTAATTAAAGAATGATATACTTGTATATATTGAGTACATTGATCAAGTGCAATTTCGTCTCGAATTAATTCAACACCGTTCCATTATCTGATCAACAATCTTATTCAACATGACAGGAGGAAGATTCGAGCCAAAAGAGCCTGTCCAGCTTGCCCCACCAAAGGACGATCCCATTACAGTGGAGGAGCTTGCAAAGAACAATGGTGAGGATGATAAGAATACCAGGAGGAAAGGACAGAAACTAACGGCATTCAGGTGTTGAGGGCGCGAAAGCATATGTTGCAATCAAGGTACAAAAGATCGAAGAGTCAGTGGGCGAACCTAACGCTGTCACAAGGGCACAGTCTTCGACGTAACTGGAAACAAAGCATATCAGCCAGGTGGATCATACTCTGGTATGTAGATTTTGATTTGTACTGTCGGTAGCTTGCATACTTGCAAGTACGCTTGTAGAACTTTGGCATCCTCCCATCGCTAAACGTGGGTTGAGCCGTTGCTTCAGAGACTATGGACTGCCACATACTGACTATTTCACATAGTATTCGTTGGCAAAGACGCTTCCCGTGCCCTTGGTAAAACCTCAACAAAGCCAGAAGATGTATCCGCCGACTATTCGACACTCGATGATAAGGAGAAGCAGACTTTGGAAGATTGGTACACTTTCTTCTCGAAGAGATATAACATTGTTGGAAAGGTGTCATCGTAGTTCTCTTAGGCGACAATGAAATTCAAAAAATGAAGATGCATCTTGTGATGCTTAAATCATAACGAAGCTCAATGACATGATATGAATCGTTGCTGGAGGAATTACTTGGCCGAAGGTGCGAAATGGTGACCTTTGATGATATAATGAATTACTTTCACAGTTCGAACTTCATATTATCATTGTCTTCACTCTCTACTGGACTCCGAGCTTTATCTGATTTTGACAGACTGCTAGAAAGAGCAGTATCAGCGACTCTTGATTTTGTGGGTACTTTTGATGTGAAAGGACCAATCTGGGATGCTATAGGTGCAGTATTAAGCAAGATGTTGGGTGGAAATAATTGTACAATTCTACATGTAGCATATCGAGAAGCGGATACATTTATGTTGTAGACTGAACTTGATCGCGGTTGTTAGTTTGTAAGACGTCCTAACGCGGGTGGCCTGTCATGCAAGTCTCAATGTATTGTGCACCACAATCTTTGGGAAAAAATGCAAAGTGCAGAACGATTACCGCCCCTCGAGCTCACGGACAGGAACGATTTAGAGCTCGCGAGAGCGATAAACATTTCAGAGAGCAGTAAATGTTGATGGGTCTACCTCCCGACAGACAACAGAATCCGTCACTTGCCATCATAACGAATAGGTAAACTGCGATAGTGTCGATATCTTACTGAGATGGGAATGCTGGGAGCAGCCATCGAACCACTTGACACAAATCGTGTGGAGTATGATGTGAAGGAGTCAATGGCTTGGGTTTGCATGAGTTAGACCATAGTTGTAGGCCTTCTTCTTGGAGAAGGATCACCCTCATGCCAATCACATGACATATTTTCTCTTCTTTCTTTTCTCTTGAACTCATTTTGACATAACATGTTCCTTCAGCGTCTCAACAAGTTTTTGTATACGATCGGTGATGGATGTTGTTTGCAAGGTTTCGATCTTTCGTGGTATGCCAAATTGCGAACCATTCGCCTTGTTTTGGTTGCCTGTTGACGCTCTCCTTTGACCGCCTAACTTTCCACAATCCGCCTCATCAATTAACACATCATCATGTCTACTTTCATTGTCTGATAACACGCTCCTTCATATCTATGCTCTCTTTCTTTCTACTATCTTTGATATGGTACATCAGCTATCCGTGATACTCTTTTCAGAACGGCGATGAAATCATGCAAATTTGATGATGGTGGTTGAGGGAGGAGCATCGCCTCAACTGCTCACCGAGCCCTAGCCACTCACAGCACTCCTGGCTCTTTGGAACGACAAGATAAAGTCAGGGCACTCTGCCTTATCGTCTTGTGTGCGAACCAGCTTCGGGCGTCACATTTTGGAAGGAGTATGGTCACTGCCCGACCACAGTGAGTACAATGTCGAGAATGGATGTTCAGCAGAACTGATCACGAGCATGCAGTATCTCGGATATAAACATCTTCACTTCAAGCTCCACTTCGATTCATGCCAGACGGAAGTGAGGCGAGATGTCCCAGCTAAATTATCACAATGACGGTCGCAACTTCTCAGTATTATTAATCCGTTCCGCTTTGCATTTCAACACTAACGCATACAGAACCCTCCATCTCGTACCTTTAGGACTCGCGGCGATTCAGAAGTGCAAGGGAGAACATCCCTAGGTTTCTCTCCGCCTCAACCTATGGATATTGATTTGTCAAACAATGGCCATTTATTGCGCACGAGGACTCTGCCATATCCACAAATAGGACAGTTCGAAAGAAACCATGCTTATGGAGCCCTTGAATATGGGAACCTCCCTTTGGACCATAGGAGTATTTTTCGACAGTTATCTCCTGTGCAGAGCTATGTTCAATCAAGGCCAGAAGATCCTTTCACCTGGGTTGCTGGTCCTGATGCCCCATGGACAGCAATAAAACCAGTGATTGATGGTGTGCAAGTACCAGACTTGGACTCTGCTAACACTTCCACAATCTCTAATGGTAGGAATGATGGCCTGAGTGAGCGTCGAGTAGTGCCGTCAGATTCTGGCTATGGTACTCGCCAAAGTGTTGGCAACACTTCCGTGTTTAGCGGTGACTTGAATGACCTTGATCATGAAATATTCAGCTCAGTCCGGAAATCTAGGTCCCTACGACGTCCATACCATGAGGAGTCTTTATTGAGAGGGAGTGCTTCGTTACCCAAGAGTGACAACACAAAGGAGGCCACAGAAAAGCTTCAGACGCAACAGCGTTCTTCATTGATCTGCCCAACCTGTCGGACGACGGTTAAAACGCAATCTGAGCTAAAGTGTGATATCTGTCCTTGGTTGTGAATGAATACTGATTCGTCTAGTAAACACGATCTCCGTCATAGAAAACCCTTCAGATGCCAAATACCTGGGTGTGACAGAACTAAAGGATTTAGCACCAACAACGACCTAGAACGACATATCACGAGCAAACATCCTACCGCCTTTGGACAGAAAGTTTCAAGAAAGCGATGGAGATGCCCAATATCCGGCTGTAAATCCGGTCTAAAATTGTGGCCAAGATTGGATAACTTTCGAAGCCATTTAACTCGACTTCATGGGGCTCACATTACTAAAGAGAACATCGAAGACACCTGTCGTCGGTATGTATAGGTTGAGACATATACTTTCATATCATTGACACATATTAGTGGTGAGTATCAGCACACTGTCAATCCAGACATTGATGACTTGCGTCTCCATGACGCGGATGTTGACCCGACGGGACAGCTCTTCACTGCCGGGTCTGGATCATTTGCTGTGCCAAACAGCCTGGATTGGACGACAAATCCATCGATTGAAGATCCAAGACATGCCTATGGTTCGGCACTTAATACCCTCTGGGCATCCACCAGATGGGGAAATCCACAGGATGAATTGTCCACCTTTGCGAATGGTTGTAACAATGATGAGGCGTATCCCGCACAAGTCATGGTCTTCCAGGAGGCTCTTGATT
>Ga0181470_100120_pt1 | contig 17484 bp, 15 predicted proteins | sample InSIn5SAF170_FD_119082 | JGI IMG/M metagenome (GOLD analysis project Ga0181470, IMG submission 119082) | Clean room microbial communities from NASA Spacecraft Assembly Facility at Jet Propulsion Laboratory, Pasadena, California, USA -... ...
AAGACAACAAGGTTGTCTTGCACCAAGGTCTCGTAACAGCACAGATGATCAAAGCTAACACCGCAGTACAAGTCGACTGCAAACCCTGGACATGGCTCAGAACGGAACTGCAGAAATTCCCAATCAAGAGTGCATGGACCGTACCCGTAACATGTTTTGGGACGATAGGAGAAGACCGCACTTGCTTCAGATGCAATTGCATCCAGCTCACGAATATCACCGATCTTTTGTCTTTCCTGCCATACTTCGCTCTCGCTCGGGTAGCAGCGATGGCGTACGCCTAGTATCGGCTGAAGCTGTCGAAGTCGGTTATAGATCCGATCCAGATCGACTGGCTCCTTTGACGTCCAATGCAAAAAGAAGATAGTGTTTCTCGGCTTGTCATCTACCTCATGTAAGGCGCGATTGATTGGGAATTTCTGCAGTTCCGTTCTGAGCCATGTCCAGGGTTTGCAGTCGACTTGTACTGCGGTGTTAGCTTTGATCATCTGTGCTGTTACGAGACCTTGGTGCAAGACAACCTTGTTGTCTTCCTGCACGATCAGCTCAGCGCTGAAGGACGTGCGCATTTGTTGAATAGACTCCTCGTCTAACCAAGCATGTCTTGACCAGATCAAGTGATCTTGTTTGAAAAACTCGATACCCAAGGTATCCGCATCTGCAATACTCTTTAAACCATCCGAAGCTGCCAACCATACGACTCTATCCCACTGACTCTTGGCTATACGATGTATGATAGACGTCCTTCGAGGTTTTGTGACTTGGTCGATCTTGCTATGATCGGCAGCTAACTTTGAGCGCAAGTTAGTAATAAGGATTACGCAAGTTTCCTCGTATACTCACCTTGATGTTCCGATATTTTTTTGCCAAACGTATCTCTGCTCGCGCCAACCATGCTCTGCCATCTGGTATTCCCGAAATGGTTCTGACTCTGTCAAAGATCTGAGGATTACCTATAAAAGCTTTCCAGGCTTCTAAATGGCCAGAAGTACTGCTGCCTCCTTTAAACAGGTACTCATCCACGTGCTTCTTGTAAGCTTTCCACAAGACCTTGAAGTCAGGCGATGTGATATCTAGGCCACGGGCAAAATAGTCATGTGACCAGTTTATATTGTTGTTCGGGTCGTGTTGACGGTAAACGGCGTTTGAGAAGAATTCATTGTCCATCAATCGAAGAGTCTCAGCGAGAGGCATCTTCGTGTGTTCCTTGACGCGCGTTTGGTGGATGAAGCAAGAGTAAGTAGGGTAGGTTTTGAACACGATACTGCTAATTCTTTAATGGGAGTTGAAGAGGCTGCAGCAAACTTAAAGACCAAAGACTGTGTCCAGGCGTACGGCATGTGCAATTTCTGAAAGCGCGCACACCTGTTGTCATCCATGACATACTGTATCATTCAATGCACATTTCTCAGCTTTCGGCAGTGCTAATCGCACAGCTATACCGTTCAATCTCATCAGTGTTGCCATGCTGTATTTTAGGAAAGCCTGCTGAAGGAATACAAGGGTGCGAAGAAGTGGAGCCTGCACATTTGAAGCCGCTCACCAAGGGATCAGATCATCCAGTATGTGCACATTCCTGAATTGGTATTAGTATAGGTTGCCCACCAGGAATTCCTAATTGTCTGAAGCGTTGCTTGTATGAGTCGTGTGCAGCTTTCATTCTGAGCGAGCTGACAAGTCGAGCAGAGATGCCAAAGCATGTGGAATTGCCCACGTTGTGAATCCAAGCGCTGTTTAATTCTCCACAACCACACTCGCGCTATGGCTCTTATGTATCTTTGATCGGCTGTCATAACGGAATTCATGAAAGGTCAATCCATATATTCCAGGGGTATACTGGTGCTCTCAACTTTGGTGCAGTACCATCAACCCAACCAGAGGGAATGCTTTGATCAGTGACGACTTCATCAACGTTCGTATCATTTGAGGTGTAGTGTAGGCATCCAGGAACGATGTATAAACGAGACCGTAGCCATGGTCGAGGCTGCTTCTGAACGTTGTGGCGGCTTTTGTGCTCGTACATGATCTGGTTACGGACGAAGGCGTGGCCCTGCCACTACCGTGTACCAGCGTTCGATCGTCGTCCGAATACTTGGTCAAAACCGGAGCATATACTGAAACGTACAGTACTGTACTGTTGAAGGGCAGTGTGAAGGACTGGAGACAATGTGCATTGGTCCATGCTGTACTGAGGGATTGCTTTGGCAATCTCAATGCCATCATTGGGTTGAGTGCAAAATCCTGGACAAAGCCGCGAAACAGCGTCCAGGACATAAACTATTCTTGAGCAACTGATCAGTTCTAGGTCAAGAGCTGATCTGAATGACGTAAGACCCACAGATCCGCGTCTGTTCTATAAATCTGATGGCTTTGGTGGCTAGCTTGCGCGTGTTCAGGATTACGCGCAGGTTGTTTCGCCCTGGGAACCGGCCAAGTTCCTGTCTCCGGAGGTCTCTTTGGTTCCGGCAGTCCAGCAGGATATGGGCAACGGTCTGCCTCCTGCTTCCGCAATCAAACCTCGCATCCGGATAGCCTGGTACGCGTCGTCTGGAAAGGAAGTCTCTCATACCGATCTTTTCCGTCCCATCTGGACGAGTACTGCGCTCTCGCGCTTGCTTGCCTCCTCGTGTAGTCGGAGCACTCACTTCGTTGGTGTGGGAATGTGTCTGCGTGTGGCGCTCCCCCTCGTTTCCCTCGTCCACTTCAACGCCCATTATTTGTTCACAGTCTTCCTCGTCCAGTCTTGAGTGTTGTCTTCAGCGCGTAGAGCACCTGTGGCGTCTCCGCCCTCGGTCCTTCCTGGCCGTTTTCGCGCCATCCCGTCGCCGCTTTAGCTGCTATCTCTGCTGCCTCATTTCCATCTATTCCTCATGTGCTGGTATCCACCGGGGAGTGACGACACGATCTGTACGCGTCATATCCCGTGCGCACCATGTCCCGTGCGGGACATAGCCTGTTGGGGAGGTGTTCACTTAACATTCATCCAGGTTTCGAACCATAACCAGGAGTGTCCTAAGCTGCCAATGAGATATGCGCAAGTAACCGCATGCACATGTATGAGTCACATCCTGTAGAAATGCGTGGAAAGTTGTAGAAAGGACAGATTGTCGGTTCATTGCGCGTGCTCTCGATTGTCACAACCACTCTTTCACTTTTGCCACGATGCCTCGCGTGAATAGGATGCCCTCCTTCAACATCTACGGAGGACAGATTCCTGGTTCAGGCTACGGTTAGTCCGCCTTAGGAGTACTGAATTCCATCTGAGCAGATCTGCGTACAAGCGCCACAATTTTAGCGCCCGATTTGGCAGCGGATCTGCGAGCCAGGTAAGTCTTATAAGCGGCACTGCCATCGGCTGTGAGACCACGCAGGAAAACGCTGCCCTTACTGCGCCGCGTATGACGACCTGCATCAACTACGCGGCTGGAGTGGAGTGTCAACCCGGGCGGTTAGAACATTGCAATAGGAAAGGGCAGAATCTTGTGCTCGCGCCTAGCGACCAGTGGGCTCTGATTGCACGGTACGCTTTAGTTCTGACAACGTGGTGTATAAACGTGGTGTATAGAGCGCCCATCTATGAGCATCAATTTGTCGGTCAAACTTTGTGCAGAGATATCTCAATTGGTACGACGGCAAACATGAAAAAGTCCATATTATTCACGCGAGATCCGCGACAGAAAGGGACGAGCGCGCTTGGGACGAAGGAGAGGGCTCTGACGTGATGGGTTAAAGTGCATTAGGGCATTGAAACTGGCAATCTGTCCTTTCCACGGCGTTCTACGTATTTCTACGCTATTGACTCACAGATGTGCATGTGAGCACTTGCGCACCACATCATTGGCAGCTTAACTGGCTTCCCGGCTGGTGAACACCTCCCCAGACGGAGCCAGGGTACAAAAGTGGACTAGCACATATTCACACGGGCTTTGCCGAAACACGTGCTGTGTTTGCAGATGTTAGAGGCCCGTTTTCGCTCTGTACTTAACAAATCGCTCCCCACGACCATGCGCTACTCATGTCTTCGACACAGCTTTCATTCTACACCCGTTAAAGGCATCCTATTCACGCGAGGCATACGTGGCAAAAGTGAAAGATGTGGTGTGTGACAATCGAGAGCACGCGGAATGAACCGACAATCTGTCCTTTCTACTACTTTCCACGTATTTCTACAAGATGTGACTCATACATCTACAAATTTACACGCATTTCTACAGGATGTGACTCATACATGTGCACGCGGTTATTTGCGCGCACATCACTGTGCAGCTTAGAACACTCCCTGGTTATTGTTTCGAAACCTGGATGAATGGTAAGTGAACACCTCCCCAACAGGCTACGTCCCGCACGGGACATGGTGCGTACGGGATATGGCGTGCACGGGAAATGGCTGGCACAGGACGTCACGGAGTTGAGCCTATTGATATAGCATGGACTCGTGCACGGCAACGTCAATCTGCAGTTGTCTTTTACAGTACTTGACTTGAATTTGTACTCCGTTTTGGCCGCTCTTTACAGCTGCTGTTTTCAGACGGGTATTCACGTGACAGTCCTGTCGGAAAAAGAACTTCTCAGCCCTCATCGTCCCGTTCACTCCCGATGCCACCTTTCTTGACCTTTCGTCGGATACCTCAAACTTCAGTCATGTCTACGTAAAGTCGATCTACAATACTTGTTCAACGAAATGCTAAGGGAGGGCACTCCAGTTGGAATCAACGACCTTCAAGGACTCCTGCAGACTCCATGACAGGCGGATGTCAATTTAAAAAGATCAGATGCAGGATTTGCGGCAAAATAGACTCGTACCAACCAAGTGTAAGCACAAACCAAGCACGACTCTCCAAAATAACTGGTACCGCTGAAACCTTGGAAAGCTGCTCATCGTTCTATCAATCAATCAGAATGAATGGCTCATCGAAATTCAAGCTACAAATTGCAGGACCATAATAAAGCAAGGTCCTGTACACAGAGCAGAATGACAAGATTTCACTCGCTTCATCCAGACCATAATCAAGTCTACGGCCTCGTGCTCTTCCAAGGGCATGCGGTGTCCCCTTTGGATCCGGGTAGCGCGCTTTTGATAAGATTGCGCTTTCTATTGTCATCATAAAAGCGCCAATGATTTCTACTTGGTGGAGAAAGGGAAATGAAGGTAAAGTATAGTGTCTAATGAAGCGACCGCGCATGGTGATGAGTGCCAACGCAGCCTATGTGACCGTTTCACTTTAATGATAGTGTGTGAAGTTCGGCGGATCCCGCAGAAGCATGGCAGAAAGAGACTGGGCCACGACGCAACCAAAGCAATATTTCTTCATGGATGGAAGCGAGAACCTTCGAGGAAATAATCATATTGAACCGTAGCTACGTTAATAGCCAGCTTCGTAGATCACCATACCATAGTGGTGGCTTGGATAGGACTATCAGAAAGTGGATACCCGATCTTTCGAGATTACATGACCTCGGGATCTTGACCTGGAGCAGTCAGATATTCACGGCGTCAAACCTGGAAGAGACAAAACCCTATCTTTGTGTGGCAGTGGACAAGGAAGACTACTTGTGGGCTGTCATTCAAAGTCTTGAACATCAACAAGGTGTTACGATATGGGCAGATCAAGTTCATCCGCATCAGGAGATAAGGCGCGAAGGCCGTCTGGCCGTTACACGAAAGAAAACAACGTCCACGAAATGGACTAACTTGAAACACATTTGCAATTGTAGTTTGGAAGCCCATGCCCTGTTCCGATTGCCAGCTATGCGAAAAAGACTATTCAATCTTGACATAGCAGCAACCAATTGGCACCAGGAGCTGAACATCGCGAAAATTCTATTACAAGCTGCGGCTCATGTTTCAATGAATGGTTCTCCCAAAGCCATCCTAGGTGATACAAACTCATATCTTGACAAGTCCCACGGTACAGAATATATTGAAGTTCTAAACACTTCGAGTTCGAGAGCAGTAGGGGTACCTCTGAGGTGGGATGTGGAGAAGAGGTACCTGTCAGTTCTTCTAAAATGGTTTAAAACGAAGATCAGCGAGGACCACTCCATCCTCTATAGCGGCTCTAGGGGTAATGGAATTGATCAAATCGCGGAAACGTATGCTCAAGTCAACAATCTGGCATTCTATCCGGTAGTCATGGAGGGCTTGCCTAAGAAACTGACCTCTATAAACTACCACGGAGTGGATAGGGGACTCGTTGATGATTACGAAAGCGCGGCGATGGCTTTCGCAACCTCTGGCCGAGTGAGGATATTCTTACCTGAGGAAGGTTTGACATCGGACTACGTTCACTCGTGTAGAATGGCCCAACCTCATGCCGCCTAGAAACAACACGGTGTCGGAAATCTATTGGATTGATAGTAAAGATACAACCAATATAAAACTTATCTGGCAGCGAGGTGACTCTACAGAGTTTCCGATGAATAAGAGAATGAGTATCTGGGCAGCGGAGAGAGGGAAAGCGATGACGCATAATTGAGATTCTCTCTCTTTCTCTCCCTCTCTCGCTATCGCTATACCAGAACTTCGACATCGAGCAAGACCACAAATACGGGAAATTTGAGACGTAGTAACTTACCTCGAGAGATTCGATACTTTATCTATAGCTATTTCATCAGCGAAAAACCTCTGATGCACTACTATTTTCGGGGTGAACACCAGGGAACCGGCACCCATCGTAGCTCATCCGACTTTGGAGCATCCTCATTCGAAGAAGGGCAAGGAACGTTAGAATGGAGCACTCACGAATGGGAACATCGACCGTTCGCGTCGTGCTCTTTAACATCAATTTGCAGTGAGATACGTTTTAAGTTTCTCAGCGAGTTCTGGAGGAGGAAATCTCTTGTCATTAACTCTACGGATGAGTTTTGGGGTTTCGTATAACCCTAACCTTACATCCGCCCACAAAAAGATTGTCTTGCGAGAATATCGACGTATCATGGCAGATCCCACATCCGAATGTGATGATCAATCATGCGCATGTATGCATGCCGACTTCCTTGGGAGTCCCTCAGAAGTCTATGATGATGAAATAGGCCACAATGTCATTCTAAGTGCTACACACGATGCACCTCAGGATCCACTATGCAGCACACGTACCCTTCTACATGATGAATCTGTCAATCCTGTGTACTGTAGCAACCACCCGCTTTCAATTTGCCCATCAGATGGCTTCCCTAGTAGGACTGATTGAGAGATCCTGCAGCTGCTCTGCTGACAGGAGAATTGCAGGCACAAACTTTCCTCCTCACATCGGAGCTGGCACAGCTTGGATGATGTGATTTTGCGTTCAAATTTGGGATCTTCAACAAGCTGTGGCGATCTGTTATCCCAATGTGCTTTACGGTGAACGAGCTGAGGCCGGATGAAGCTGAGGAAGAAGACATGTACATGTTTGTGCTTCGTACGGCACTTTCGCACATCTCCGTACCATTCTGGAGAAAGATAATCGTGTTACCGATATCGTCCTGGCTTTGGGTTTCAGCAGTACTACCCGGTTTAGCTCTTGCTTCAGATGCAGCATTGTCGTTGGTAGCTGGATTCGGTATGTGGTCGTACTTAGATGCCGGCCGTGCCATTGGCTGCGTTGCCTGTCAGGAACTCACGTATGTGGAACTCAGTAAAAATAATCAACCATTTGACTCTGCCTACGATGATATTTCTGATGAACGTGGTGTCTTCATGTGCTATATATGTGAATCTCTTTCCGACTGCGTGCTGATATTGGTAGAGCGCAAAAGTCCGCCTCACAAGCCTTGTCGCACGCCTGTCCCACATGCCACAGCCAGATCCTTCTATCGTGTGAAGCCGATGCCATCAATTTTTCGTCTGATGAAAATGCCAAGGCGATAACTCCATTTGAATGACCTTCGAGGAAGTATGCACGTTCCATGTCCTTGGAGATATCCCACAACGTTAGCATTCCGTCGTCGTATCCACAAGCCTAATCAGGCTATCGGTACTATATCACCTTCCTAGATAATTATACAGTTTATTTAGAAGCTGCGTAATATACACGTAATCCAGGAATTCATTGAAAGAGCTGAGAGACAATCACCTAATAAGGAAGTTTGTTCATTCCAAAGTACCAATAACTACCTTATTATGAAGGGCTTAATAGTTGCTTATTCAGCTCCTTATACGCCACAACAAAATGGTATAGCAGAACGTATAAATAGGTTAGAGCCTTTTTATTTAATGCCAATTTACCTGCTTACCAATGGGGAGAAGCACTATTAGCAGCAGTATATTTATACAATAGGACTCCTAACAGTATACTGAATTTCAAGACACCTTTCGAAATTCGAAACAACCAGAAACCTGAATATATTACCTGATAGGGTATAGCTCGAACGAGTACAAACTACTTGATCTAGACCTAAATAAGATAGTTTGGACTCGTGACCTAAAAATAGTTGACAACACTTTCCGAACACTTCCTGAAATAATACTCTGAAGTATTACGTCACTATGAACCCTAACTATCTAATTATTTTCTAGCCCTTTCCAGTGGATGACTCCTGCTGTCAATGTCTCTAATCAAAGGCCTAAAGAACGAATACTTCAGTTACAGTAATGGAAAAATACGAACTGTGTTGAAGCGATTGCTCGATCTTTGTGAACGGTGCATTGCCTCTAGCTGCATCCGTGACTTTCTGTCCCAGTATAGACCCTGGCTACGAAATTAAGGATGCACTTAGCAGCAGTATAGAATAAAATCGCCCTCCCTAAATCTCGAAAGCTACGAGGAGACTTAACTTACTCATTTCTCCTCAGGTCATACATAGTACTGTTAACATATAATAGGTATTACTATACTTAATTAGGTCTAGTAGTTGCCTAATTAAGGTAAAGCCTATTATATAAGCGGAAGTGTTGAGTAATCTTATATAGAAGAAAAGATATAATATCTATTAATAGTTGCTTATTACAGGTATTATAATAGTATAATGCTTTTTCTTAGTTACTTAAAGACAGGACCTAGCCTACGCTTATATAGACCTTCAAAACACCTTATTAAGCTATTAGTAATAAGCTATAAATAATATACTTTATTATATTAATAATAGTTTATAAACTCTTGTTAATATATAGCTATTATTTAATAGTCTTATTAGTATTGCTAATATATAGCTATTGTCAATAGTCTATACATGAATAAAGATAAGTTAGTTTCCCTTATCATTTATACTAGAATAACATATGAATCAACAAGTACACCTTGATAACAACGTTCTGTGCCTATAGTAACGTTACTTTCTTGTTACTTGCAATAGCTTTCATCAGAGCAACATACATCATTGCATTCGACACCCGCTCCATCACAGAGCATTCAATTCAGCGATTGTGTCCTTTTTGGCAATCAAGGATGTCCATTGGTGACTATACAAGTTACATGTCGCAGATTACATACGACGTGCAGCTACTACTGCTGCAGCATTGTATTATCGCGAGCGAAGAAGACGAATCAGTTGAAGCTGTTGGTAGAAATCAGAGGTGAATGGCTGTTGAATGATACACACAGGCCAATGAGCGAGATTCTGTCGTTAAGACTGCATGCTGGCCGTATTGCAAAGACGACCGTTCAGACCGCTCAGATACGATGATCATCTACAAGGATATTGAACTGCCTATGCAGAGTATCCGCCATCTTCAAGCGAGACCTTTGTTTCAATCTGGATGACATTCGAGATAGTCGAAGTCCAGGTGCTTCTTTTCAAGGATGGAATCTTCTGGCTATTTAAGAGAGCTATAGTCTTTTGCCGGTATCTGCAGAAGGAAGATGTACCTAACCAGCTCCAGGTTAATTTCTGGTAAGAAATTCATTTAGCCTTGATTTTCTCCATAGCTAGCTAACAGACTGTTCTTGCTGAGACATATGATGTAATTCCGGCCTGTAGGCAACCACATCTCGTCCTTTGAGTTTCATCATCCACGTACTTAATATGAGATTAGATAATGATGGCCAGCATCCGATCGCAAGCCTGGAAAAGCGACCGACAACTTTAGCAGCGGAAAGAATTTAGTTCTTCAGGTTTGCCTTTTCTAGCCTTCTTACGCAAGTTCTGCCTGTTCAACTGTATGGCATTTGTAGCGAGATAAGTTTCACAGGGCCGGGTCATTCGCTCTCCATAACGACGCCGTTACACTCACGAGCGTTTCTGGGCTACGTCCATTAGTTGCGCGGTCAAGTCTATTCTGTTGCTATTCGATTGTCTATCTACGATAACTTCCTTTGCTACTACAGATCGTACATTGCCATGTACAAACATGTTTCGGTTGCGTTGCGCGCATCGGCTCATAGCCTTCTCGCGTGTATGGGACGAAGCTGGTCGGCAAGCGACAAGAAGTGATGAAAACACTTGGGTGGATGTAACGCCTGTCAAATCAAGATTCTGAATGGTAGTGTGTTGTGGTTGCACCATGGATAAAGCGAGGAAACGATGAGAAAGCACTACAGACATGATAGTAAACCCCAATTGTTCTATTAAAGCAAGGTGTACCTTGTTCTGAATCCGAGACTGGGATGCTGACCAAGCGTCGGCCAAGTCACGATTCCATTCAGACTTTACGTGCATCTCAATTATTGCTTCAAGCACAGTCACACTGAAGTGTATTGCTGCTCCCTGACTCGAGTCCGCAGAAGCTTGATCTATGTATCAATATCTACTAACCCTTAAATTACTTCTCCTATTCACCACTAGCATTCAAAAGTGAACTTTCACTATTTAATAGACGGTTAGTTGATGATTCATCTGGTGCTCGCTCTGGAGTTTACCACGTGTTCGTTGGTTGTGTTATATCTCGATCGGTTATTAATGTTTCACTGCAAGTCTGCTGCATAATTTCTGAACTTCATCTGAGTTTGCTCGCTCGAGTATAAAAGATTGTTCGCCGCAAAGTATCAGGTTAAATTAGACCTGGCTAGAAACACAGTTTCATATAAAGAAGATACTAGACCGCTTTAGGAAAGACAATAAAAGATTTAGCACTAACCGCTTCCTAAAATTAGTTCCTAATAATATCTTTAGATAAAATAAAGTAATTTCTTTACTAGGCTAGATCTCTCTTACTAGAGTAATAACTAAATCTGTACAGCATCGAGAATCTCAGCGAGTCTCAGATTTGCTACGAATCCAAAGAGGCGCAAGTTGAAAGTGACACAGGAGAAAAGTACTGCAGGCAGTCTCCAACCCATAGGTGCAATGACAATTCATGGCTTCATTGCAAGAGGACACCGATAATGATGATGCCGACATACCAAAAGGCACAAAATAAAATCAGGAAGATTCTGCGGTCATCGGTACTCTCTGACAACAGAATTACCATAGGCTCCAACGGTCACCAATTCACCAACAGCACCATTAAAATGCGTTTGCGGCTATAATCATAAGTATGCAGACAGTCATTATCTCAATCCATCGAGTGCACCACCTGAGTGGGCACCAAGCGTTGGAATCCAATCAAAAGTCATCTCAACGATCATCGAAAAGAACCTGCGCAGAAACAACATCACCTTGCCAGAGTTCTGACAAATCTAAGAGACAACCAGACAAGACGCTGAGATCTAGAACTATTTCAGCTGAAACTCCGAGACCGTATAACACACGAGCAGCTCACGCCACGTCAAAAGTCGCATTCAGTACCATGGCGCACGATGAATACGATGACTATTTCCGGCTTGACAATTGCGCAGACACACATGTCTGCAACGACCTGTTTCGCTTCACTGAGTACAAGCCACTACATAACGAAAGAATACGTTTTGGCAACTCAGATACTCATATCGAGGGCACTGGAAATGTCACGGTTCACGTGGACACACCATCAGGACCAGGTCTCATTAATCTTGAAAATGTCGCCTATGTGCCAAATTTTCACTGGAACTTGGTCAATACACATTCACTTGAGAAACAGGGTCTGTACTTCAATACAAGAACCTGCTGGATGGAATGCATTTAATGCAACAAAGCAAGGCGCGTTTCGTGTTATCGAACCACACATCAATAGCTCTGTTTTCAAAGCAGAAACACCACAGGCGGCTGCACGAGCTTTCGCCACCACCAGGAAATCGCGAACGCCTCATGTTGCTACACCATCTATGGATACTTGGCATGCAGGACTGGGACACATCCGAAAAGATGCCCTAGAGCATACACCACAAGCAGCTGAAGGAGTAGCTCTGAGCACCCACAACTTCGAACGTACCACAGACCTTTGTCCTAAATGTCAGCTCGGGCAAGCTCATCAACAGATCTCGCGAGTTCCAACTTGGCGAGGCAGTTATCCATTCGAAAAGATCCATTTTGATCTCATTCATATGGAGGAAGCTTTCAATACAGACACGTGGGTAGCTCACTTCTACTGTGACTATTCAGCGTATCATATCTCCTTCAATCTGCCGTTCAAGACACAAGACGAACTTGTGTCTGTGATAAAAGAATTCCTCGTCTTGACCAATGATAACTGGGGTTTCACTACACGATACATTCAGTCAGATGGTGAATCAGGCTTACGCCAGAAATGGCAAGAGCTCATTGGATTGAGAGGAATCACACACAATCCAACTCCACCAGAAACGCCAGATCAGAACGGTCTTGCAGAACGTTCTGGGGGGGTGATCATGCTCATCGCGCGCAAATTGCGTATTCAGAGCAAATTGCCTCACAAGCTCTGGCCATACATTGTCTCTCATGCGACGCGTGTACTCAATCGTATTCCCGTCCAACGCAAGGCATGGCAGACACCATTTGAAACGGTTCATGGCCGAAAACCAAACCTTTCACATTTCAAGATCATGGGATCTTTCGCCTACGTTCTCATCAAGAGCAAAAGCGAACGACCTGCCAGAATGAAGCTAAACGCTAAGGCAATCACCGGGTGGTTGGTTGGCCTAGATGGTACCAACATCTACAAAATCTGGATTCCACGATTCGATCGTGTCGTCAGATCTCGGAGTGGATGAGAAAGTCATGTATAATCCACATTTCGATGCAAATCCTCCTGAGACGGGACAAGCACTATCAATCATGATCAATGAGATCGACCTTGACGAGGATGATAGTCAGCCATTCCCGACGATGGATGAATCAGCAGAACTTAATCCTGACTTGGTTCAATACGAAGTACCACCTCAGCCAATTCAACCATCACAGTTTCCACCTCCGCAGATAGTCGAGAGACAGATGATCAATCGCGATGAAAGGTCACAGCTTCAACCACATCCAACCCCTATTTCCTTAGAATCTCGGCAGCAGAGTATCTTGACTCAGAATGCCCATGGGAATTTTCCGGGACAGCATGTGGTACACTCAACTCAGTTGCACTCAAATCCTCTTCAGCCACACAAACTTGCCAGACGCCAAGCACATGCACTCCGACTGCAATGCGCAAGATCAGGGCAGCAAATTATTCATGCCTTTGCGTCGGCACGATCGATTCGAATTCATCGCAAAGATCTCATGCCACCACCAGACTTCTGGCATCAGCTTAAGCGCCATCCAGAGCGTAAAGGTTTTCGAAGTGCAACAGAGGCTGAAATCAAATCGCTCAAAGAGAAGAAAACGTTCGAATTGGTTGACTACCCTGAAGGCAAGCAAGTTCTTCCACTCAAATGGGTGTTCACCTATAAATTTGATAACGCCGGATACCTTGTTCGCTATAAAGCGCGAATTTGTGGAAGAGGCGATCTTCAACATCATGAAAGTCATGACATATATGCAGCAACCGGAACGTATCGAAGCTTCCGCATTCTCATGGCACTCGTCCGTGCGTTTCAGCTTCTGTGTCATCAAATTGACTTCAAGAATGCTTTCACAAACGCGGATATGGACGAAGAAATCTATACTACCTGTCCACCAGGGTATGGCATGCCAGGTAAGGTATGGAAGCTGCGAAAGGCGCTATACGGGCTTCGTAAGTTGGATCCTAGGTCACGTGATATAGGACCTCCTACCTGGTAGGCAGGGGCGCCACCATGGCGACTGCCTATGGTGGCGTTAGGTAGATGAGGAGGAGTAGCGACTATAAGTAGCTACGTTGCCCCCAGCACTTAATAGATTATCACACTTGTTCTCACCTCAAGGTTTCTACTTCGTAAGTCACCCAAGTTGTGGTTTGATGAATTGGGGTCATTCCTCAAGGAACTTGGCTTCGTTCACTACCTAGACGAGACGTGCATCCTCATCAATCACGTAACAGGACTTGTTCTGTTCCTGTACGTTGATGATCTTCTTGTCATTGCACGAAAAGAATGCATTGACCAAATTACTCAATTCAAGACAGCACTAAACGGTAAGTACGGGATCAAAGATTTGGGTGAAGCAATGTCCTTCCTCAATATCAGAATCCTTCGTGACACCAAAGCTAAGAAGCTTTGGATCTGCCAAGATGGCTATATCGACAAAATATGCACAAAGTTTGGCATTGATGAGAAAATAAGGAAGGTTGCAACGCCTCTCCTCTCATCTTATCGGTCACAACCTTTCGAAGGACAGGCCACAATCCAACAAATCACAGAGATGCAGGAAAAGGTAGGTTCAATACTGTATGCAGCAGTCGTTTCAAGACCAGACGTCTCGTTTGCGGCCAGCCAGTTGAGTCAATACGCCACGAACCCTTCACCGGAGCACTTGCGATACGCAAATTGAGTTCTCTCATATCTCCAGACAACAAAGTACTATGCCATCGAGTTCTCAGACTCTGTGGAGAAAGCCACAGAAGTCGACACAGCCGATGAAGAAGTGCTGCAATTGTCGAGCGACGCATCGTTCGCAGATGATCCAGAGACTCGAAAATCGACGCAAGGCTACCTGATGAAGCTGTTCGATGGACCTATTATGTGGCAGTCGTCAAAACAAAAGACTGTAACCACGTCTACAACTGAAGCTGTTCAATGGGTACAAACAACAGAAATGCCTTCGGATGGCTTCACAAAGCCTCTCGCAGCAGAGAAGCACTCTCACTTCGTCAAACAGTTAGGCTGGTTGATATCTCCTCAAAGATTGATCCAGAGTACATATCTGATGAAGAAGAGGTCATTGAAGACGTTCAGATGTCATCTGAAGCAGAGTGAAATCGGGGGGGGTGTGTCGCAGTCCAGGCCTTGTAGCCTCGGGCAACTACTGTCTTTAAAGCAGTCATCCCGAAGCTTGCTAGCTAAAAATAATCAATCACATTTCAACCATTCTCAGCACAGAGTGCACAGTCCCATTCCGCACCCTAGTGCGACATCGTCCCGTGTCACGTGACTCGCTTAGGGCCAAGTCGGACTTGATGTTCAATGGCTATATGGTCAGATCCGTGGGTTGTGTCATCTGTGGTGCAATTCAGTACTCTTTCGGTAAGTCCGATCGACAGCGTTTTCACTGTTCCGATGGACCAAATATCAAAGGTGGGTTCTGCATGGTTGCGAACTCTAGCCCAATGCCCATAAGGCCTGCCGCCATACTCTTGCGACACGGAGCTGAATGGTGACACACTCTGGCTGTTGTCTTGACTGGGAATGCAGGACTAGTTGCAGACGTGCTGCCCACGACAGAGGCTGCAAGGACAAGCTAGACACATCCGCAGCTATCCACGCCGATGACGCCTCGAGCGGTTCTGCCCCAGGCTACAAGAGCTCCAGCCCGGGACACGCCCCTCAGCATTCATTCTGTCGCTCCGTCTCTTTTTTAACGTTGGCTCTGGAGATATCACCTCGTAGAGTCGTCTGTTACTAATCCCTAGCTTTTGTGATTGCAACACAAACTATGCCACCAACCTCACGGGGTGCGATCTCCTGAGGCGGCCCGGAATGGCCCCTACAACCTCTGCCCGAGGTACAGCGAGCTCGGCGGAGGACGCACTAATCGCTCCGCGTCGAGGACGACCGCCGAAAGAGTACTGAATTGCACCACAGATGACACAACCCACGGGGGTGCGATCTCCTGAGGCGGCCCGGAATGGCCCCTACAACCTCTGCCCGAGGTACAGCGAGCTCGGCGGAGGACGCACTAATCGCTCCGCGTCGAGGACGACCGCCGAAACAGACAGAGAAGATACTTGAAGCGCAGGCGACATCAAGATTAAGTACCGTTAATACGAGGGTAACAACGCACCGAACGATCTTACCAGTATTACTGTTGTGTCGACAACGCCCTACAAAGCCACGATGGAGCTGAAAGAAATGCATCTGGGGGTGACGGCACGAAGGAGCCCATGCAGAATGATGTGGCCCACGGTGTCCTGGTGGAAGATATGAAGGGCTACAGAGCAGTCGTACAAGCGCTCAGTGACGAGCTTAAGGAGGCCCAAAGAGACAGAAATATACAATGCGCAGTCATCCAGGAGATGGAAGGGCACATCCAAATCATCAATGAGAAACAGAAAGAACTTGGTGTGGAAGCAAGAAAGGGTTGGAACGAGGAGAGAGAGATGGGCGAGACGGAAAGGGCAAAGAAGGGAACGAGACGCATGAGAGACGTAACTTAGTACAGTTTGCCAGTGCTAAGACAAAATTTGCAAGAGAAGAGGTACAACTAGCCAGAAATGAGACGAAGCAAGCCAAAGAAGCTGCTGAGGCACTCCAGCCCAGAAATGGCTACAAGTCGGAGGCACCATAACATGGCATTCGTCACGAGGACATCATTCAACTGTAGACCTGACGTAGTGTCCACCGGACTGACGGAGGGCTGCTGTGGGTGCACTACGGAGGAGATAGCGCACGGGTCCCATCATATGGCCATCAAAATCGACTTCGACGTGCCCCGTGACCGAGTCACGTGAAGCGGCCGGAAAACTGGAAACATGCAAGATGGGAGAAACTAAGGGAGATGGTGGCAAAAGAGATTGAGGCAAGACCAAGGCCGGACGACAACAAAGATTTGGACGGGTACGCCCAGTACACGCTCGACATGACGACCGCAGCCGTACAAATGTATGTGCCCATATCTCGCCGCTGCAAGTACGCCAAGCGATGGTGGACGGAGGATCTCACGAAATTGAAGAACGACTATACCATACATTCTGGAGAAACCAGGCATGAGCGGCGAGGAGGAACGGTTAGCGAGACAGTGGGCTTGAGGAGAAAGCCAAGGTGTTCAAGGAACGGTTCCATGACGCAGCACACAAACAGAGGGATTTGTGGAAGACGCCGATAACATATGGAATATCTCGTAGTACATCAAACCAAGATGCGATCAAGCAGTCAAGTCGAATACCAGCCCTGAAAACAATGGCAGGCAAAGCGAAACCACAGCAGAGATCGCACAAAGCCTACTGAAGAGCTTCTTCCCACCTCTGCAGGAGGTGGTGGCATCTGAACCAACCCGAGCCCATGGGGCGGAGCCACTACCGCACGTACCACCAAGTAGAGATGAGGTGAGGGCAGCCATATTCTCCTCGCACCCGTGCAAGGCACCAGAAATGGATGACCTACCCCTCTATTGTGTAGCAGAAACTGTGACCGGAGCTCCGCGACCAAGCTCTTCGAACGTTTTCTTCTCTTT
>Ga0181470_100127_pt1 | contig 17234 bp, 17 predicted proteins | sample InSIn5SAF170_FD_119082 | JGI IMG/M metagenome (GOLD analysis project Ga0181470, IMG submission 119082) | Clean room microbial communities from NASA Spacecraft Assembly Facility at Jet Propulsion Laboratory, Pasadena, California, USA -... ...
CATGGATCTGCCAAACATTTGATTAGCGGCCTTTACGTTGCTATACGAGTACTTATGCCCTGTTGCCGCACTCCGCAAATATTATGCTCCCTGCTCCACCCTGGCTCCATCAACGCTTGGAAGTTCAACTATCATTCAAAACACAATTGGATCGTACTCTATGAGATCTCGCACACTATTGGCCTCTGTCCGACCTTTTGCATAAAGTTGAACACCATACGAGCTCAACAAGGTTGTTCATTTCGATGCACTCTCGCAACAGTTCCTCATTGGGTGCGTTCTCAAACTCAAAGGACAGCGGCTCGCTACTAGTTCTTATGTAGGTAGGTACCCCAGCTTCCGCATAGGGTATCTTAAAGCATCTCACTGCTAGATATAAATGCATGGCAGATCCATGTGGAAAACCCGAGAATTTCACTGCGCTCTTCCATTTACTCGTATGAGCATAGTTGCAAGCTGGAAAGCTGATATGCTTCTAATCGCTGAGAGCGCAATGTAAGCGCTCGCAATGCATTCCTCTATTTCTCTGCATCTCTGCCATTGTCATCGTTCGAGAAGTCGCCATGGCTAAGCATGCGGAATACATGGACCCGATAGGTTCTCAGTCGGGCAAAAAGAACGAGCTTAAAGGCATGACTGATATCGTGGACGACGCAGCTAGCATTCGGCACAACGCCAAATCCAACCTCAACACAAGATATTCTCGCCACGGCAAGCCTTTGAAAGCACCAGAACTACGGCACAGACTGTTCAACAACGCGCTGGTCAGATACTGCATATATGTGGTGCCTGTGGCAGCAATACTGATCATACCCGTGGTCCTCTACGCGACCACATGGCGACTAAGGACGATTAAAGGCATACATGGACTCGGTGTTTTCATCTATGTGGAGATACTTTGGATCTCACTTTGGATTGCCAAACTGCTTGCTGCAGCACTACCATACGTCTTCCAAGGTTTTGGCGACCTTTTCAATGCAAACATCAGGAAATATTCTCTCGTGCTGGGGGCTACCGAAAATCAAGTCTCGGCCGTCCTCTGGGCTACTATGGCATGGGCTTGGTTTCCCATCATCTGTGTCTTTGAGGGAGACTCGTGGGGAAACCATGTCGAACCAGGTCAGCCACTCAGGTTGTTTTACAACTTCGTGAAAGCATCGTTCGGCTGCTCTGTGCTCGCCTTCGCTGAGCAATTGGCGATACAGTCCATTGCGATCTCGTTCCACAGAAAACAACATCGAGGGAAGCTCAAATACGTCAAGGCGACCACCAAAGCCATCGAGTTGTTGTATGATGCTTCTCTTCAAAAGTATCCGGACAGTTCTCCCGAAACTGCAGAGGAAGATTCCACCATCCACGATACTACGAACGTGCAAGACTTACGCGAGAAGAATGCTGTTCAAAAATCGTTGCGACGCATGTTTGGAGATCTCCACTATTTCGGCGAACATCTGGTGTTTGCTCTGGGATGCATGTCACGAGATATCTCTGGCGATAGTGGTGCCAAGAACATGACCGCGACGCACGCAGTAGTAGCAGGGGCGCTCGAGAATCAACGAGGATCCGAAGCATTAGCAAGGCGCATTTTCAAATCCGTGGTGCCTGACAAACAGACAGTCCTTGCTCAAGAAGACATCGCCAACGCTTTCGACACTGACTCTCCTAGAGACGACACCTCCTAGATCTTCTCCTGCCTCGATCACGACAAGAACGGCGACATCTCTTCCGAAGGAATGGAGATGCTCTTGGTCGATTTACATCGCACTCGCAAAGACATATGGGAAAATGCCGTCAACATTAAAGACGCGATCCACGTACTCGACAGAGTCTTCACGTCCCTAGTGCTCATCATAGCCAGCTTAGTCTTCGCTGCCGTTTTCATCCCCTACGTGGCCGCGAATCTTCCGGAATTCGCTACAGTATTGTCAGCACCAGCATTCGCCCTCAGCCGAACAGTCAGTGAATTCATATCTTCAAGCGTACTGGTATTTGTCAAACATCCATATGACGTTGGTGATCGAGTCATCCTGAACAAAATCGAATACCAGATTGTCCGGATCTCGCTATGGTACACTGTGTTCCGAACCATCGACAATGATGCTATCTCCCAGATATCCAACGCAGGGATCGGCAAGATCTTCGTGGACAACATAACACGGTCTGGTCCCATGAAAGAACGATATCAATTCTCCATCTCATCGAGTACTTCATTCCAAGACATCGAAAAGCTCCGCATTGAGCTTGAAAACTTTGTGCGCGCCGACGAGAACTGCCGTGATTACCAGTCCGATGTCGACATCCAATTAGTATCAATAGCTGATATGAAACAACTCGACCTGCGGGTTGAGATCAAGTTCAAGGTAAGCCGCCACCCTACCACTACGAACATCCTTTGCTAATAGCTATCTAGTCCAACTGGTCCAACGAGAGACTTCGCGCCTACCGTCGATCAAAGTTCATGTGCGGTTTATTCTCGGCAATTCGGAAGGTTAACATCGATGGACCTGGGGGTAAATTTCCCTTCAGCGGCACCGCTGACGCGCCAACATATTCTGTCACCGTTACTGCCGAGGAAGCGAAAGCGGCCAACCAAGCGTGGTATGATAAGAAGAAAGCCGGACAGACGACGCAGGTCATAGTGCCGGAGGAGCCTAGTGTTGTGTCCAGTGGCCTGGAAGTATTTCCGAATTTGTTCTTGAAGCATCGATAGTACGACGAAGCAACGTAGCGAAGGTGCATCTTTAAGTGAATTGTTGTTGATCGTGGGTCAGGTTGCTCAGGTCTGCATAACCTGAACATTAAGAGCTCGAAATCATACTGGTGATTTGCACCATACCTCGTACGCTCCAATCATCAGGACAAACGCAATGTCCGTTACAGCCCATCACGCAGCCTCATTTCCACAGTGTCTAGTCAGCTCTGATATCGTTTATCTCTAGTCACCGCCAAAAACGTCAGGCTCCACAGCTGCCTTACATTACTCTCCGTGCCACCACTCACACCTGGAGGAGGCGGTAAACTTCCCAACGGGACAGTCGTGAAGTTTCCGCTAGTATATGTCCAGCTCCAAACTTCACTCTGTAACTGAGCTGCATTTGCCTCAATGTTATCCCATAACACGTTGTATGCTGTCTTGGTATTGTTCAATACATATCGATCGGAACACCATTGTGGCTCAAAGGTCGAATTGCAGGTAGCTAGTTGTCTTCTCAATCCTTCTGCCATGAGTGCTAACTGCCAACTCCACACGACTGTCCCATGATATGCTGAGTTTGTGAAGTTGGCAATCAACGTACTATCATTGCTCAGAGCTGGGTTTGCAACTACAAGCCCGCTTGGTGTCAGCAGTCCTGCCGGAAACGGTCGAAGAATACTTTGAGCAGTACTGTTAAGTAGACGTGCAAATGATGCTTGGTACGCTGGAGTAGAGGTGTTGGTAAGGTTCAGAAGGAAGAGGTGGAACGCTGTGTCGGTATGCAATATTGGAATGGGCTGCGAGTAGAATGATGTTTGGTTGATCAACGATGCTGTACCGTTGAGTGCTATCGCATGAAGAGTTGTGTCTGTGAGTGTCTCGTTATGAGTAGGTCCATTGTAGAATGTAGATTGTGAGCTAAACTGGTTCAGTCGTGCTGCTGCTGCTGCCGCTGTCAGGTTTACCTCGAAGAATGGCAGAGTTCCTTCCTCCCAAATTCGCGCAGCAGTTAATGACAGATTTCCCCAGTTGCTGTAATCTGTCAATTCGGTCGTGGATGTTGTGTTGGGAAAGACTCCAGGTATGGCCGTGAGTTGCGATATTGCTCTCAATGCAGCCGGAGCAAGCGCACAATTCACGTCAAATGGTACTCTACCATTTGCGAGCCCATAGGTCGAGTCCCTCCATTGCCCAACTATCTCACTGCTCTTGAGATGTAGCAAGTTCTGTGCGGACTGATTTGCAACAAATGGTGCAGTGATATTAATGATTTTCTGTGCATTCAAGAGCGCAAGTTGGGCGTACGTCAAGTTTGTATTAGTAGTATCAACCTGACCAGCTTGTCGAGAAAGCAGAGGCTGAACTCGTGAAGGATATTTACTGAAGTAGACGAACATCAACACGGGCAGGTAGAAATCTGTATCAATCATGGGATAGGTGAAGCCAGCTGCAGTCGATGTGATGTTGTTTTGCAGGTTAAGATACGTGGCGTAATCACCGATCGTCTCTTCATGACAAACAGAACCATCTGCGCGCATTAGCAATGTCAACATGGTCCAACACACTTACCTGTTCGATTGATCCGCTCAAGCACCGCTCCAATCACGGCTTCCATTGCTGACGCATTTCCTGTACTTAGCACTGGCTCCAATAACAACGCAGATATCATGCTATCTCTCCCAAAGTATGTCAAGAACCTCCACGCACCAGCAAGTAGTTTTTCAGAGTACGACAAGAAAGACAGACTCGTGCTCTGACTTGACTGCTGCGTGATCAATGCTTGCGACTGGTTGTTCAAGACTTGCTGAGGAGTCAACTGTTGCAATTGGGGATAATTGAAGTATGCTTGAAACTGATAAGATCCTGCACCGAAGCTGATCGTTCCATTGCTAAGATTCACCTCTATCTTAGCATTTGAGTCTTGCCATGGCACGAGATTGAAGGTTGATACGGTCTGGTTGTCCAACCACAATCGTGAGAACGATGCACCAGTTTCGTTGTATTGTCGAAGATTGACAGCATTTTGGATGCTCGGCTGCAACAAGCTCGGTCCTTCGGTGAAGTCTCGAATCGTTCGCACACTTCCGAGAATGGGAATCGTCAATGTAGTTGAAGCATTGAACGAGATGGCACCTTGTACTCCAACATTCGGATAGCTATCACTGGATCCACTGCGATAGGCAGTCAATGGTGTACCTAGCGTTGAGTTGATGAGCTGAATGCCCAAAGTACCGTTTTGTCCGTTCTGAGGTTGGAAGAATGTGCAGATGCCACTGTTGCCCGCTGGCCATGCTACTATCAAGCGTGGTCCAATGATTGTCAGGTTGCTGCCCGACAGTGGACTGGTAACAACGACTTGCGCATCAACATTGCAATCGGAGTAAAAATAGTTCTCATATGGAGGATCGGTAAGATGTTGTGTTGTGACTAAACAGCTTTGCGTGCGAATAAGCTCGATCAAGCTGAGAAGCACAAATAAGAGCAGCATGTTAAAGTATGGAGTCGGATGCTAAAAGAAGCTGAAACTCTGGCGCAGGAGCACAATGAATTGGGTACATCTTTAAGTAGTTGTTGTACGTCGCGGTAAGGAGAGATGACATCAATGGTACACTGGTGGTGTTGAGAAAGTACCTTGATACTTGTCTTGGCCTATGCGGGATAGTTGTGCTAGGATGCATCAAGAAGAGTGAAGCGAAATCTGCGGGGTCGAACTTGGTTGAGCTGCCTGACTGCCAACTTTCGACTGCCCATGGTCAAGCGAGGTAGTTGCATCGTGGGACTTGAAATTGACATTCCCATGTGGAGGAGAAGAGTCAGTGCTGCAAACTAGGCAGAATAAAAGATTAACCGCAGCCATTAGATTTCATCCAGTGTCAGGATCAGGTGCAAAGTCGCCCGTCAAGCGCTGTGACAGCAACGCCAAGGAATCGAGCTACTCGCCAAGATATTTGCTATGAACGAATTGATATTCTACCGTAGCGCCTCTCCGCCTGCTCGCCTCCTACTTCGTTCTCAGTTTAAGCTGTCATCTTCCTCTATGAATACATTCTCATCAAGATTTTGTTCCAGACTATGATTTTAATTGTCCGGGACCATCTCACGTCTTCGTAGGAAGTATCGAATTTAGAATGGATGTGGATGGAATGAGCTATGATATGATTGAAGGAATAATGTCTTCCACATCAGACTACTACAGTAGGCTACCACGCGGCTATAACACTCGTCTGGTGGTAGCCCTTTGCAAGAATTTGTGCCTTGCGTCGCGTCTCATCCTCTCATCAACGTGCTACTATTCTCATTTGTTGTGTCATCCTCGACTTAGCTTCACCTGCTCCGAGGCAGGCTGTCTTCGTCATCTTCCGACTCTAGGAAAATGATCTTTCTGTTCTTGTTCTGCTGTAGGTATGTTCTCGGGTCCACCCTTTTCCCATCGATATGAACAGGCCATGCGGGTACTCTTGAGCTCACCCATTGCCTAGCCTTGTCTATGTCAAAACCATCAAGCAACTCAGGGTTGTCATGCGTTACCTTTTGGAATGGTTGCTTGGTTCTCTCGGACAATTGGTTTGTTTCTTCCGATGCCTTGAATTTGCCGGGCCTGTTAAGATCGAATATGCCCTTAATATATGGAGAGTCGACTTTCGATCCGTCGTTCAACCAATCCCCCTCTCCTGCTTTGAACTCAAGCTGCTTGTTGGTCTTTGGTGTAATGGGACCGGCGCCCCAGGCAGGTTTCTGACCTCTTGGGTTCTTTCTTGATGTTGGCATCGTGGCTTCAGCACGGTTCTGGCTCGACAATGTTGGTGTACTAAGTCGTTCAAGGACCGTGCTGCCTCGGGGCGACATAGATTTCAGGGGTTGGATTGTTGAAGAATCCAGATGGGAAGACCTTCTTGCAGTCATGGACAGTCTCGTCGAACCTGGCAAGCCGGCGGAAAGTGGGCTGGTTGGTGCTGTAGATGTTGCACTGGACCTGCATGGAATAGGTGTGTCTCCGCAGACGATTGAGGAGACGCGCCTGTGTGACAGAGGCCGCTGGACAGGCGTCATATGCATTTTTTGGCGAGCTTGGTTGAGAGGTTTCTGATTCGTGATTGTTGATTGTGTTTGACAGACGGGGGTTGAAGCCTTGAGATGATGGAGGTAAACGTGTCATACTCGTTCTCCGGAAGTGGCTTTGGCTCGAACTCTGCGGATTTGAGAGTGTTTTTGTTTCGGAGGCTCGACATAATTGCGGATCGAAGCCGGACTGTCGACCAGGAGTTGCATTGTCGGGTCTTCCTGCTGATAGGACGCTAACATCTCGACCAAAACCCTCGACTTGAGGGCTAGGTATCGGAATAAATGATCGTGCATTACTAGAAGGAGATTGTAAGGTTCCAGAGTGCTGACTTCTGGCATAGTCCGTCAAATGTTGTCGTGATATGACGCCAGCCTGGTCAGCTTGTAGTGAGGATCATCGGTTCGGCTGTGGTATCATGCTTCGTTCAATCGAGCGAGGTGTCATGACAGGCTGTGTTGCATATTCAATTTGAGCTAGCTTTGGTAGCGCTTCACGCTCAATAATACCATGATCGACAACGTTGTCGCCTTTCCACTTCTCCTTGTACTTCACGGCTCCGTCCTTCATTTCTGACACAAGAGTCGAAGTCGATTGCGATATCAATGTCGAAAGCTCTGAATTTCCTGTGTTTGATGTCGTTGACCCTGAATTGGTAGATGATGGACTATCGGGTGCATTTTCATAGCCTGCAAGATGGCCGAGTTCGCCAGAGACTTCGGAGCGGCTGACTGACAGTTTATGTGATGTCTGTCCCACTTCGCATAGCATCGCAATGGAAGGACGTTTTGGCTTTACAGAGACTTGCTCAACAGAAGCCTTCCGCAAGGGAATGAGCGAGCTGGAAGCTGAGGACAATGAATCAGTCTTCCATGAGTCCGAATCGTTCCATTCTTTGCTGAGTCTACCTCAACGTCTGGTCGTTGATGCTTGAATTGAGTTAGAGACGCAACTGTCAGAAGAAAAGTATGATGTTGTTCAAGTACATGCCGGGAGCTGCCGCATGATCGCAATGGATTGAACTTCAGATCAAGTACATTCACAATTCGTGCCGAGACGGGCAGTACAACGGTAGATCACCTAGACCCTGGAAGAAGTGTAGCAAAATGGATCAACATCTGTTGAACTTTGAAGAGCATTGTGGTGGATCATGGAGGCGCATCGAATAGTGTGGCACGTCGAGTCTTCTATGATCAACGAACAGTTTGCAGACGAAGAAATGCGGCATCAAGAAGTCGAAGCCAAAGATGTGTATTATGATCGCCCACCGTCGCTACCGAGTCAGATGAGATTGATGTTGAATGTGTCAAGACGTCAGGACGTCAATTTGAAATGTTTTGCTTGCACAATTTACTTAACCAGGCTCCTTGGCGTCCAAAATACTGTCATGAAGGATCACTTCGCATCCTACCAGGGGTAAATTTCGTATGCAGCAGGACCTCTTGCTTGTTGAGTTGGTCGTTAATCTTACATGCAGTTAAATAGTTACGTTGAAAGAGCCCAACGCAATGTGGTTGACTGGTGAAATGAATTTCATGCTGTAATTCTCGGAAAAGCTCCCATAAATCAATGGTTTTATTGATCCCTAATCTGTGATTCGTGATCGAGTCTCTAACCTAGACACCAATGGAAGACTCTGCAATACTTGCGTAGTTGTGCTACTTGAGTATCTATATCAGATACGTGTGTAGAGCCATACAAGCAATATCTTAAGCATTCCATTTACAAGATACCTTGGTTGCAGACCATGCAAGCCAATCTGACTTTTGAGCACAGCCATACATGAGCGTATTCCAATAACAGCACGACTGTTCTTGCTCCTAGCATCACCTTTCGACAAGCTGGAAGCCTATACAAGAGCCTCTTTTTACTCGCAAGATACGTGGCGCACTCCGCACTAGCGCATTTCTCAACCGCATCTTTAATCGATGAGGTTTTCCATACCCCTAGGAAGGTTGCCTTTCGGACTAATCGTTTGCCTGCGATCGGACAACAGGTCGACTGGACTGTTTCGAGCACATCCATCGACGAGCACATGCCGTGAGCCCATCTCGTCTTGTCTCATTCCATACATCGCCGCCAATCCAGCATCAGGATCTGGACTGACGCTCGTCTGGGGTGTATTGCTTATGCTCGTCTCTGCCGGTGTAGGCATCTGTCGTGCACCAAATCTGTGCAGTAACTGTTTGCCTACAATCTGCTTATCCGGCTGAACTTCACCATACTCATCCTGAAAGCCTTTTGCAGGTGTCTTGACCTGTACCTGACAGGTGACCTTCGTGATATTGCCTGCAAGCTTACTTTGCCCGAGGTTCTTCGCTTTCTCCTTCCTCGATCTCGACTTGACCGGATTCGTGGTCTTTGACTGCCTACTTTTCGAGACAGTCTCTTTCCCAAGCACATCATTCAGTTTCCTTCCGCCGCTTGCCGGGTTCTTCATCTTCGGTACATTGATCTGTATCTGCTGTTTCCTTTCTTCTGCCTTTTGACTTTGTTCACCGACCAAGAGCTTGATCCGGATCGGACTCTCTTTGACCGTTCTCTTCATGTATTCGGTTGATTCGCCAGTCTGACTCCTCGGAGGTGTCATCACTTTCAATGTCTTCGTCTTCGTCGGACTTGGTGGTATGTTAACCTTCACTTGTCCTCGTTCCTTTATGATCTTCTCGTACTCTCCGTCTGAATACTCCCATGCAACGCTCTCGTCATCAACGACCGGATCATCCCAGTCTCTCAGTCTCACCATATCTGCTACATCATCACTGGTTCCCTTCACAATCAAATCCCAGCTGTTCTCGAACTCGTAACCCTTTGGTTCAGGATCGGGGTTAATCCAAATCGTTGTACCCTCAACTCTATCACGCACAATCTTGGTGAACTGCGCGACAAGCCGTCGTACTCCTGGGATTTTCATACTCGTTCCAACAACTACCACAGCGTCGGGTCTTGTTTTGGTGTCTGCCACGCTCACAGCGCCAATCGCATCTCGATCCTCGTTCTCCTCGTTGTACAACACAATTCTTGGTCGTAGCCTACCAATACCATGACTTCGCCTACCAAGCTCGTTGGTGCGGATGTCATCTGTCTCGCGACACTTGTGACAAGTCGGAGTTTCCTCACCCTCGAAGAGCATGGCCTCAAACTCGAATATCTGCCTGCATTTTTGACAGTACATTTTGTCAAGTCCTCCGTGCAATTGAACGGTTTTCGGCCAAGGACCTTTGTGAGGGAGAGGTACATCCGTTTGTAACTTTTCAAACCGAGTCTCGAGACCATCAATATTCTGTGTGTACACCCGCAACAGACGCTCTTCCTTTGCTAGGCGTGCGAGCATGTTGTGAAATTTCGTTGGTTGCGCTGTTGAACACTTTCCTGACAAATCCCTCAACATGTCGTGAAACTGACCGGTCAACGTATTGTCTTTGTAAACACTGGCGTCGAAAAGTTGCTTCCCTGAACCTCCCTTCAATTTGTGCTCACCCTTCAAGCTTGCGAAAAGTCCATTGCTCGAGCGGAAATCTGGTATGCCTGCACTGACGGATATTCCTGCGCCTGCGATGACGACGATTTTCCTTCTTTTCCGGAGAGCTTTTACCAGAGTTTCTATTGAGTCTTTGCGATCGTAATCAGATTGCGCAGTATCTGAAGTCAAGTCGAGGTATCTGGTAGTTCGATCTGGTCGCTCGATTCTCCTGCGCTTGCGTGGCCGTGGCATGTCTTCGTCTGCATCTTGTGACGGAGGCGGTGTGAACAGCTGAGATTTGAACTCTGCTGACACTGAAGGTGTCCGACTTCGGAAGCTCAAAGGTGAGCTAGATCTGTGCTGAGGGGAGGACAATGGACTAGGAGGCGGCGATGAGAGATCGCTGATGGTGGAAGATGACATTGTAGTGGATGAATAGGTGTTATGAGCAAGTGCGCATCATCACAAAGAGGTAGAGTAGAAGGTGCGACCTCGATAAACAGCTGAAAGCCTGATGACCTCAACGGCGCTGACCGGAATTGATCCGGTGACAACAGAAAATCGACCAGTGAGCAGGTGTGACTGAAGCGACAGAGGAACAAGAAATCCAGAACGAAAGACAAGGCGACGACAACCACAATAATGACACCAAGGTGAGGGCGAACATCCAAGGACTCGAGGGGAAATGACAACAGGAATCGACCTGGGTGGTGGACCTACCCGGAAAATCCACTCGATGATGGGGTGGATCTGATGAAACGACCGCTTTGGGCATAACCTGGCCGTGGCGCATAACAAGCTGCATGGTAGACGAGGTACCTGTCGCTTTATGCTGACTATCCCCTGTCTATCTTGCTCATGCAGTCATACCACACCTTTATTCTGGAGGCATCATACGGGATCTAGGATTGTGCGTAAGGCAGAGGTGGAAGCAGACCTAAATCAGACACACCACAAATATCAATCAACCGAAGCATGAGTTCGTTGTATGAGCTCTGTGCACCTGTTTCTGCTTTATCCTGGTTACCCTATCAACCTGCAGAATTCTTACTCGTATGAGTTTCATTGCAGTTTCTGTTCGCACGTGATGTTCAGATCCTCCTTTTGATGCACCAATCACCCTATTCTGACATTAAAGGACCTGCTACAGGAATCTATATTCGCATGTGTTTGATGGTGAAGCAGAACATGCCATTCTAGCCGGGTTTGACCATTTATCCGACAATGGACCAGCAAATGGACTCAATAGCAGGGAACGACATTGACGTGAACGCCTTCGACGACGTCTTTGCCGACGGCAATGATGCAAACCTCACTGATGGAATAGAAGGTGCCGGCTTAGGCATTGTTACCGGCCTTACAGATCCAGATCCAAACAACACAAATCTAATCCTTCAGCCATCACCCCTGGTCACTATATCCGCTGCCCAGATTCAGCAGCAAGCAGACTTCAGCTTTCATGGCTCTTTCAGCAAGATAGTGTGGTCGCGACAGGGTCACATAGCTCGCATTATCGAAGATGGTAAGACAGTAGAAATCACAGGGCAGCGCTTCGACACCAAGTCTTCCAGATGGATCACACTCGCGCCATATCGGCTTGCTCCAACCTTTGATAATGCAATCGCTTTGTCATGGAGTATCAATGGCTTCGAGCTCGGTGTTGTCGATAGCAAAGGCCGTGCTCATATCTTTACTCTCACTCCAACCTGCTTTAACCGCCTGATTTCCTTTCGTGATGGAAGCACTAGTCAGGATATCCCTAATGACATGTCTCGTCCCGTTGGGATCTTCTGGCTGTCACAATATCGCAATCCTACCGACAAGCGCAAAACTATTCTGGAAAGCAGTAAAGTTAATGAAACATGGAAGAACGAAAACCTCGAAAGCAACCCATATCCACCATACTCAGTTCGAGCTTTGTGCACCATAAGTCGTGCTGGTGTCTTTTCACTCTTCTTCGTACCACCAGAAGGTGGTGCGTATCGAGAGACATCCATCTCCTTACCAGTATATTGTCCAAAATATCTGACACACGCCGCAATGGGACAGTCACCCAGTGGTCGAATACTAATCGCTCTTCACAACACTGGGGAGACAATCAGCACGTATCATGTGGATGTAACATTCACGTCAAATGAGCCACTACCGACATTATCAATCGAAGTCATCGACGAGCACATACCATCTAGCCCCCCGTACTTTGACAATCAGGACATGGCAGACAGTATGTCGAGATGGATACTCACACATCTGCACATCCTTCCAGAGTTTGAATACAGCATCGAACATTTACCGCACAAACCTCCCAAACAACCACTCAGCTTGTTCGCAGTATACACTCCTGTCAGCCCGCAGGTTCCCGCAATCAGTCCTAGTTTTTTTGGATCGAGTATCATCAAGAAGTGGCAGCTTATCCGGACTCAACTTGAACTGCATCCATTGTTCGGTGATGGAGACGTAAACAACCCAGCTCAGCTACTATTCCAATTCGTGGGAGATATGCGACTTGCCGGAACTGTTTCCAGTATGCAGGTGCTTGATCCTGGAAATGCATTAGCAATCACAATGCTTGACGGAACAAGCACATTTTGGGATCCAGATACGATGATGCCACTTCCTCCGCCAACCACCTCGAATCCCATCACTGTTTCATCGACCGGGCAAACAAGCCTTGCATACCCAATGTTAGAGATGTCTGTGGAACAATGTCTCTCACCACAAGCTGTCGTGATGGCCACAATCGATGGCAACGACAAACTGCAGCTTGTCAAAGCAAAACATCAAAGTCTTCTTCAAATGCGCGGCCATAAGCACGAACTAGATGTCCAGAACACAGACGACGAAGCACTAGTAGCTGGGCTTATACTCGGCTTCTCCAGGTCTTGCTGGTCTAATTCCAATTTCGATGACATTTTGTCCACAATTCATGACACTTTGACAACATCAAGCTTGATCATGATTCGGCGCCAGATGTACTTCACCCTATTCCTGGCTAAAATGTTTGTTCCAGGCCCCACAGGTAGCAGTGACCTGGAAAAGGTCAGCCACAGCCCAATTGTGCATAAGGCAGTAACGTTCCACCTGGGACTCTTTGATCTGCATTCCTCTGACTCTTCACGTTCAGACCAACTAAGCTACTTATGGGCATGGATGGTAGTGAACATGAGATTCGTGATAACCATCTTGACAGAGACGTGGAAAGCTGCAAACCCACCAGCAGCACAAGGTCAGAAGATCCCAGCAATATCACCAGCCTTCCTCGATGCCGTGGGAAAGAACGTTGAATGGATGTTCAGCGTCTTCAATTTCATCTTTCAAACTGTACTCGAAATTGGCGACCGAAGCACTCATCCACATATGTTCAAGCATTCACCAGCAACATTCGATAGCATGCTGGGTGATGAAAATGCTGACGGAACTCAGGGTGTGGTTGCGTTGCTATTGAACTGTAATTGGTCGAGGGGATTTTTCATGACATTCGCACGACTATGTCGTGCATTCACCACAAGAGCGAAAATGAAGCCTGTGACATTTGGCATCCTCACTGATGAAGAGAGAAAAGAGCAAAGACAGATGGATCAAACAGTAGAGGGCACACCAGCTGGTAGGGTGGCTGAGAAGATCCAAAACTGCATACTGAGGCATGGTATCAGTGTCATTGCAATGGAGACATTGGCAGACTCGAAATGGTACCCCGATACTTGGCAGGATGAAGCGGGAAACAAGGTCGTGCTTGACAGGCAGGTTGAGATGATGGTAAGCGGAGTCGTGACTGAGCCATACCAAAACAGCATCCAGAACATCCTCGACAACTGTCTTAACAGTGATGACAGTCTTCGAGCCAAATGTGAGATCGACCGGCAGAAGCTGCTTGAGGAAATGCCGGACAGATCGTATGTATTACTCAATATGGATGATATCGCCTTTCGACAGCATGTTCCGACGATCTGGAGGCAAGATCTGGCGAGGTCATCTTTCGCACAACCATCCTTGCTGTTCCCGAATATGGACGCGAATGGATTGAAGAAGAACCTTCCTCGCTTGTTGTACGATGTACACAAGAAGGCGGCTTTGTTTGGTCAGTCATCCTATCCATCGCAATCAGCCTCATCGAGACAGAGAATATCAGATCGAGACGAGCTATTGATGGCGCAAGTAAGAAGATGTGCGAGATGTGGAAGCCTGAGCGATGAAATTGACACCACTTATCGAGGTTGGCCAAAGATGAGCCTGCACCTTATGAATCGTTGTGTTTGTGATGGGGTTTGGATACTTGAAGCTGTTCGTGACGGATTTGACACTCCGTGAGTAGAGCTGAATTGTAACATGGTCAAAGATATCTCAGACTCAAGCACACCACGACGGTAGCAAAAATACCCATCTATCGAAGGCATATACACATCAAATCATAAAACACACGTGCCAAGTATGCTCCTGAACCACATTGAGGAGTACCTGATTAGACAATTTGCGTGATCACACCTTCCTGAGTCGTTTACCTAGGTATCAGTGCTATGCAGGATGTCACTGCTCCAGACTATATCTACGGAGTCACTGAAAAAGGGAAATGTCATGACAGGATATCTAACACGAGAGGCAGTACGCACGTCAGATTGAGTATCAGAAGCTCTAGTGGGCAGACCACGAGTTTCTGGCAAGGTTAGAAGCAAGGATCGAGGGCCAAGCTTTGTTAAGACAAGAGGTCTCCGAGATTCGAACTTGCGATGCGCTTGGACGTTGAACGCGAAATGGATGTTGATCGCATCCTAATCTCGAAGTTGCGAAGCGGTGTTCGTAAGGTTAGTAGACTGGGCGACGGCAGGAAAACAGGGTAATGACCGTCACGAAGTGACGGTCAAACAAAATGATAAGTCTTCGACTGAGGGAGAATGCATGATGCAGTGTAGGACCACCGTAGAAGAAGATGCGATGAGCGTAGCCAGGAAGACAGCAAAGTGCATAACACAGTCGGTCAGAGGCTTCGATTGGAGAGTAGTATCGGTTCTGCATTGAAAGGTTTGAGGCCAGAGAATAGGAATTGCTTCATTTTGAATTTTGTTAATAGGCCACCGCGTCAATACCAGCGAAGCAATGTGCTGCTCCGACGTTATACTGCATGACGTGAAACATCCCAGCAGGTCCGGTAGATTCATGCACACTATCCATCCTCTGACCACCGATGTGCCCAATAACAATCATGCCGATGCGTGTTGATATGCCATGCGAAGTCACACCTCATCACTCGTCTTCCTACATCCCTCCCCACGTCTTAACGTCAAACTATAGTCAATATCGCATACATGAGACTTTTTTACTCCGCCTTGACAGCAAACTTTCTCGCTGGGAAATGCGTCTGCCTCTTCTTCTGCTTCTGTGTAACTCTCTTCGCATCCTTCTCGCTCAATCGTCGTCGGATGGCTCTTGTTTGCTTCGATCGGAGATCAAGTGGTAAATACTTCTTGTTCTTGTAGAAGATTCGGAGCTGGTGTCGCTGGTTGGCGTTAATCACTGTAAGAGTTCTGGCGATTGATTTTCGGAGATCGTGACTGCCACCATGTTAGCCTCTGTGTACTTTCCTCGTATCTTGTCGCGATCGGTGAATGACAAGGTATTCGAAGGTTGTGGGTGCCGTACATTCTGGTCAACTTGCTACTTCCACCACCAGCAATTTTCTGCACTCTCAACGATCCCAATTCCGACTTGAGGTCGTCGAGTTGCTTAGCGAGGTCATCTTTGTTCTTGCTCCAGAGTTCCTTGGCCTTGACTCGTGCGGTGTTCGACTACAGGTTCGTCAGCTATAATTCAGTGTCGCAGTTTAGTGTTCGTACCATAGTTGCGGTTGTGTTTGGAAGGAGACGTCGAAGATTGTGTGTGTTCGACGTATTGTCGTCGGTTGCGAAGTTAGTGCCAAAATTTGGTCAATCCGCAGTTTGTGGAATGCCAAGATTTAAGATGATTGCAAGGCTCCTCTTCAGCCTCAATTTTCGAGACCGAGGACACCACCAATATCAGGCAGGTTTGCCGAATACATCCCGGCCTTCCATGAACATGTTGGTTTCAGCGACCTTGCATTCACGAATTGGAGGACTAACTATATCACCAATCGACAGGAATACAGATTACCACAGGCGCCAGATTTTCACATCCTCTGTCTCTACCGCGCCAAATCGTGGCCTTTACTTGCGCCAAAGCGCCCTTGCCATTGTTCCTGATCCTTGCAGCGAGAAGCAATTCCACATCTTCAACGCACTCGCCATCCAGACACACCGTTCAAGAACTGGTTCACCATGGCCACCCCCAGCTGGGCCTCCCTCCGCCAACAAATCCGCACTCTAGAATCGCAGACAGAATCAAACTTCCACACCCTCTCCCAATACACTTCCAGCCCATCACTCCCTGAAAAGCCATCCCCCGAAGAACAAGTCACCGAAGAAGCCATTACAAACCTTTTTACACAGCGTGAGAACTCCATCGCGCAATTATCACGATTACTAGACTCCGAGTCTGCGCTCAGCACATCGACATTAAAACAGAACAACCTCACGCGCCATCGCGAATTGCTAACAGACCACAAGAGTGAACTGCGAAGGTTACGAAGTCAGATCGCGGAGCAAAGAACAAGACAGCACTTGTTAAGTAGTGTACGCAACGACATCGCCGAGTCACGGACAGCAGAGGAGCAGGAAGCAGAATACATGCTACAAGAACGAGGCCACCTGGATCAGAGCCACAGCGTGATTGACGGGATCATATCTCAGGCGTATCAGATCAATGAGAATTTCGGAATACAGCGAGATACATTAGCGAGCGTGAACAGACGGATTACGCTGGCTGCTAGTCAACTACCTGGCGTCAATGACTTGATGACAAGGATAGGGAGTAAGAAGAGACGGGATGGAATTATTCTGGCGAGCTTCATTGCGTTTTGTTTTCTGGTATTTTTGTGGTTCAGCTAGATCTGAAGACAAAACCTAGCGGGGAGTTTAACGTGTTGTAACGGGTGGTAATACCGGAAT
>Ga0181470_100128_pt1 | contig 17231 bp, 17 predicted proteins | sample InSIn5SAF170_FD_119082 | JGI IMG/M metagenome (GOLD analysis project Ga0181470, IMG submission 119082) | Clean room microbial communities from NASA Spacecraft Assembly Facility at Jet Propulsion Laboratory, Pasadena, California, USA -... ...
ATTTGAGGGTAGATAGGCAATGTGACAGAATATTAACTTTTCACGAACGAGGCGAAGAGCCGAGATTTCTCTATACACTTTGTGCTCCGCAAGTATTATTCTAATTTGTGATTGCGTGCTATAAAGAAGATCCAATATTCAAATGCCAAAGGAACACGTTGTTCACAAACTAAACCTGTATACATGTCCCACAATTGAGCCAACTTTTATTCATTGCAAAGGCCCGTCATAACGCTCAGTATAAACAGGCTCACAAGCCCTCTCAAGAGCAATCGCGTCAGCATCAGCAACTGTCTAGTGAGTATAAGACTTGGAAGGCATAGAATGAACGTCAGCCTCCTCGCCCACCAACTTGGGGCTCTCCACGACACCAAACAGCTCATCCATCTTCTCAAGAGAGATACCTTTTGTCTCGGGAATCAGGAACCAAACGAATATGAACATAGAGAAACAGAATGAGCCAAAGATGAAGTAAGTACCATATCCCGCCTTTCCCGCGTTGGCTAGCATGTGGGGTACGGCTTGGGCGACCACAAAATTAAAGAGCCATTGCACAGCGGCGGCTATAGCGACATTCATGGCGCGAAGTCGAGCGGTGGGAATCTCGGAGACGAGGATCCAGCATACTGGATCCCAGCCGAACTGAAAGAAAGCAGCAAAGAGGAAGATGCCTTTGTGAACGTTAGCGTGCGATCAAATGTTATGGGAAGAGGTCAGGGTAACTTGAAGACCAGAGCGACATATCCAAAGGGGGGAATGTCAGCGCCCTTGACAGGTGGATTGGTTCGGACGTAGATACCAATGAGGAACATGGCTATACCCTGTGCAATAGATATCCAGAGAAGGGACTATCTACGTCCAAGAGAGTTGGCAGCAAAGAGGAGAAAGGTAGCGCAAGCGACGACCTTGGCAATGCCATAAATGCCAGTGGCGAACAGACCGTTAGATGGACCAACTATGCCTAGGTTTTTGAAGATAGTAGGGGCGTAGTAGTTGATAGCGTTTGTGCCCGTCATTTGCTGGCAGACCATAAGACTAATCGAGATAAGTACTCGCTTTTGGTTTGCTGGTATAGTCCACATTTCACGTTGAAGATCCATGAAGGTAGCACTACTAACAGGACGTCTTTCATTTTCAAGCTGCTCAGACATCTCTTTCAGCTCTATATAGACATACTTATGATTAGCAGGAAGGTTACGAAGTCTTACTAAGACAGACGTAGCCTCCTCCCAGTTGTCTTGTTTAGCGAGGAAACGAGGAGACTCGTTACAAAAGAGCATACTAATAAACATAAAAATAGCCGGCAGCATTTGCATAGCTAAAGGAGCTTGCTATTGAGAGTCTCCTAGATTGTGCTTAAGGGATCCGAAGTTAACCCAGAATGACATTATAATGCCAATAGTAACACTAAGCTGGTAGATTCCAGTCATACCACCACGAATACATCAAGGGGCGTTCTCAGAGACATATAGAGGAGTTAACGTAGAAGCGGACCCGACGCCGACGCTAGCGAGGAACCTACCGACGTAAAGAGCTGCGAGGTGCCCGGAAGATGCGGTTTGGACCTCGATACCCAAGGTAGCCATTGCGGCAGCGGCAAGAAGAGATGGTGGGCGAGGAGGCTGACGTTCATTCTATGCCTTCCAAGTCTTATACTCACTAGACAGTTGCTGATGCTGACGCGATTGCTCTTGAGAGGGCTTGTGAGCCTGTTTATACTGAGCGTTATGACGGGCCTTTGCAATGAATAAAAGTTGGCTCAATTGTGGGACATGTATACAGGTTTAGTTTGTGAACAACGTGTTCCTTTGGCATTTGAATATTGGATCTTCTTTATAGCACGCAATCACAAATTAGAATAATACTTGCGGAGCACAAAGTGTATAGAGAAATCTCGGCTCTTCGCCTCGTTCGTGAAAAGTTAATATTCTGTCACATTGCCTATCTACCCTCAAATTATATAGTAATACTACATCGGCACTAACAGAAAGTTTAGTATGCTAGAATATCCATTGAGTGCCATTACTCTTTACCTGTCTCTATGATTATTCCTTCCTTACGAGCGATTTGATTAATTGACTGATTTAGTTATAAAATACCTAGCTGCTCTCTACAGATACAAGGTAACACTACCAAATCTGACTACTAACTATTTCCCTAGACTTGTGCTCCTCTTAGGGAATAAATTGCACTTTATTTACAGTTCAACATATCCACATATATACTACCTATAAGTAATGCTTTATCAAATAAAGAAGAAGAGAGGTAGATAGAAGTTAATCTAATTTATATTTTATTATTTTACAAAGACCCCTATTTTTAAGCCTATATACTACTTTGATATGATAGGCTGCTTTGTTGCTGTGCCCTTATATCGAAGAGTCCACTTAGCTCGTTGTGCAGTGGGTTGTCGAGTTGCGGATGATTGTCGTGGACCGCTCAAGTGCAAATGCTTGTGGGCGATCACTCCATCATGTCATAGGAGACGCTGCTTTCATCACGGCATCTTCGGGCTCATAACCAGAGACGACGGTGCGAACATTAACCGATCGGCTAGGCAGGTGGTGTTTGATGAATGTATTGATGTTCGCGTGTCGTGCAAAGGAATAATCATGGAGACAGGTAAAGAGTAATGGCACTCAATGGATATTCTAGCATACTAAACTTTCTGTTAGTGCCGATGTAGTATTACTATATAATTTGAGGGTAGATAGGCAATGTGACAGAATATTAACTTTTCACGAACGAGGCGAAGAGCCGAGATTTCTCTATACACTTTGTGCTCCGCAAGTATTATTCTAATTTGTGATTGCGTGCTATAAAGATGGAAACGAGCGGGCAATTGCAATCGTCATGTATGCTGAAGCGGCAATTTAGATGAACGAACGGATCGTTCCATCTTTGAGGAGATTGACCAAGCGAGCTTCCCACATTTCTTAAGATGTCATCATAACTCCTCTACTCTCAATGTCATGAGCAATCGTAAACATGTCATCTCCCCAGATTACTTTTGTTAACACCACTTTCACCTCGCCAACATTCCTCAGCAGACGACGTGACACAGTAAGGAAAACCACCCTGCTATATCAGCTTGAAGTTCTCAAGTCAACTGGTCGCTACGATGCATTCAAGCTTCAATGGCATCCATCCTACAGCGATAAACCTGATGTCCCGCCTATACCCAATCATCTTTTCTGGGACTCTGATGTCGCGAAATGGATCGAGGGTGCTTGCTACGCCTTGAGAACAGATGATGTGAAAGATGTCTCCAAGGCGGTGGAGGAACTTGTTGAGATGATACGCTTAGCCCAACAAGAAGATGGGTATCTGAATATCCATTATACAGTGGTTGAACCGAAATTTAGGTTCACAAACCTCAGAGATATGCATGAGCTGTAAATATCGATTCCCGTGAAAATGTAAGAAATATTGACATCAAACAGATACAACGCTGGTCATTTGATCGAAGCCGCGCTTGCTCACCAAGATTGTTTCAAAAATGATCTGTTGATGGAACCGATTCTGAAATATGTGGCTCTACTAACCAAGAAGTTTGGGCCCGGAGAAGATCAAAAACATGGGTATCCAGGACATCCAGAGATCGAACTCGCTCTACTTAGGTTGTACGACCAAACAGGAGATTCATCACATTTGGAGCTCGCAAAATATTTCCTTGAAGAGCGTGGCAACCCCAAAGGCCAGAGTGGCAAGCATTTCTATGATATCGAAGCCGAGGAGCGTGGAGAGCGTGAGAACGAAAGACCTGTACCTTGGCCTAGTAATAGGAACTTTTCGTAGGAACGCTCGAGCCTGTCTGAATCAAAGGTTGACGGAGAACAGGTATATGCAAGCACATGAGCCAATTATTGCACAAAAGACAATAGAGGGTCACAGCGTACGTGCGATGTATCTTCTGACCGCGGTGGCGGACCTTATTCGGCTGGGGCACGACCATGATGGGAGCTATGAGATCGCGTTGAAGAGACTATGGGATAATATGATCTCACAAAAGATGTATTTGACAGGAGGTATCGGTGCACAAAAGCAATGGGAGGGGTTTGGAATTGACTACTTCCTTCCGAGTGGTACTGATGAGGGTGGGTGCTATGCAGAGACTTGCGCAGCCATTGGAGTGATGATGCTTGCCGAGCGCTTACTACAGGTACAATGCCAAAATCCACAAAGTGGATCGCTTCTGACGACGTATAGATTGATCTTGACGGAAGGTACGGCGACGTTATGGAGCTCTGCTTATATAATGCAGTGATGACAGGAATGTCAGCAAACGGACGAGAATTCACTTACGTAAATCAGCTGGCTTCATCTGATAGAGATCTATCACAGAGAGCCAAGTGGTTTACCTGCGCGTGCTGTCCTCCTAACGTCACACGACTTCTTGGCTACCTTGGTGGATATCTATGGACAACCAATATTGACTCATCAAGCTCTTCCGCAGAAGTGAACATCCACATGTACACGTCAGCTCGTCTGAACTTCACCGTTGATGGACAAGACGTGACGATTGAGCAGACAAGTAACTGGCCATGGGATGGAGTGATTGATTTCAAGGTCGAGAACCCGTCAAACGTACCACTCAAGATCCGGTTGCGTATCCCCAGCTGGGCCAAGAAATGGAGAGTATGATAAGCCTTCGATACCCAAGATCCATTTGCTGACATATAGCAGATACAACCAGAGTTGCCAGAAGCTAAGGTAGAGAAAGGCTACTTGATACTGATAGCAGAATGGTCTCAAACCAACCCAAACTTCACGCTTACTTTTTCCTTGACACCAAGATATCTCACTCCACACCCTTACTCCAATCAAGATATTGTGGCCCTTGCACGCGGTCCGATCGTATACTGCGTCGAAGATGCGGATAATCGATGGGTCAATGATCACTTCAAGTCACTGCTGTTGGATATTCAAGGAAAAATCGAAGAAGTCACTAGCGACAACGAAATTATCTCTGAACCCTTTGTGGGTCTCAAGCTGCATCATGCTGCTTCCTTCCTCCGCATCCAAGATTCAACACCACCAGCTCTTGGTCTAGACGATATTCGAGAAGAGTCTTCTCAACATGTCAAAGAGTTAAACTTCATCCCGTATGCTTTACGTGCCAATCGCGGAGGAAATGGTCAAATGCGAGTTGGAATCAGGAGAAAACGCTGATGAGGTAGACGCAAGCTTCTCGTATGCCGTATTACTATCGACAATTCACTACTCAAAACATGATTGGGGTGATGCCAAGTGATCTCCTAAACTGACCCCTTCCATTGCCAAGTGTCCCCTCATTTCTTCAACCTCCAAAATCCCGGTGGGGTCGTCCCCCTCATCCACCCTTTAATGCCAACCCATCATCCGTCCCGCGACCATTCATGTCTTATTCTCCACATGCATTATAGTTGTGTTCTGAAAAGGTTCCGGTGGGCGAAATCTCAAAGCGGAGGAGTTTGGGTAGACGCCCGTATCTTATTCAATGGCCGATAACGTTGTTGGCCAAAGTGAGACTCGACCTCGAGCTTGGGCTTTTTACTCAGCTAATCACGCATTAGATACACAGGCTCCAAGTCCCAGTGAAGATTTGATTGTAGTGTCAACTGAGCGTTACGCTTGTAAGGAGTGCTCAAAGTCCTTCGGGCGCTTGGAGCATCTCACTCGCCACTCACAAAGCCATACAACCAGAAAATCATTCCGATGTCCACAATGCCAGAAAGCATTTTATCGATCGTGAGTCGCTAGCTATTCATGTCAGGGATGTATCTCAGTTTCTATCGTTGTTGCTACTAACGTTGTGAAGAGACGCTCTGATTAGGCATCAAAAAATACATGAGAACTCTACGCAGCAACCTACTAGTAGATCCGCTCGAGCCTGTATACCATGCTCTTCGGGTCGGAGAAAATGTGATAGACAGTCACCTTGTGGTGGTTGTAGTCGTCGCTGCATACCGTGCGTGTTTCCAAGCTCGGCAGCAAATGGGAGGGTTGCAGCGTTAGCACTTACTCAAGATGCAAATATCGGAAGCAATGACAATTTTCATCAAGGTAGACTTCTCGGACCTGCAGCATTCCCTGTGTCAAACGAATCTGTTCAAATGGCTGAAACAAGCACGAACGAACATTCTCTTCCACAAGTTCCTATAGCATCTGAGATCAATGTTGCGCAGCAGGGCAATGATTCCAATCAATCCGGGGCGGGTAATCTCTCAGAATCCACGACTGCTGGCAATATGTTCACGGATGATACCACACAATCAACCTCACAAAATCAGTGGGATCCCAATTTTGGACCAGAGACATATCGTGGGAGTTGGTTGGAGCAGAACTTCATGTCCATCAATTGGATGCCCGACGACTGGATGCCCGTCTTGGATTTTCAAGGTCCTCCTAGAGGTTATATATCAACTCAGTCTCTACCTCCGAGAGATGTTCGCCATGATTTGGCATTCGGAGTTCCTGGGGTGAACGACTCAACGAGCCCACACTCTGGGCCCATTTCTGTAGACTCTCGGCGCCATTGGTCGCAAATTGATACACCAGGTGCTTCAAGCAATAGTGATGTCGGCCACTCTGTACGTTCACAATCCAGTGCAGGCCGACTGTATGTCGACAGTGATGGCGCGAGATTGCCCCGAATCCGGAGGGCTCTTAGCACATCTGACAATTCTTTTGGTGAGGACAATGACTTTGTTCGGTTAAAGCGTCAGACCAACTTTGCATTCCCTCAGACTGGCAAACGTGGTAGCTTTCAAGACACATCCATTCCCCAAGCAAACCAGATTCCTCAACACAGCTACGATCATATTTATACAGATTTTCAGAACTTGTGCGTTGTATCAAATGTATTTTCGCCGTACGAAACTTCAATATTTCCCGAATTGGCGACAATGAACGAGTGTTTGAAGTATTGCTTGCTTCACTTTTTGCCAATTTTGCCATTCTTACACCCTGCATCAATCGACGTAAGCTCTATGCACCATCTTTTGATACTGGCGATGTGTGCAACAGGTTCAATTTATCATGATGAGTCATGCTTTGAAAGTCGAAAACTTACTCTAGCTCTGCTTGAACTGCTCCGCCGGAGTATTTTGATACATGTAAGTGAGACTGACTATATATTTCATACTACATTAAAGTTACTCGTTACTAAGTGCCATCAAGGAAGAGCAACGACCATATCTAACTGCGGATTTGTCATACCTTATGGCACAAGTACGCATGTTGAGCTCCATTGGATCTATGTATTGTGGAAACACGCATCTGCTCCAGTCAGCAAAAATTGGTCATTATAGTCTAGTACAATATTGTAAATATGAATGGAGTTCCGCATCAATTTCGGAGCTGCCTTTAATCGACGACGGCGATTTGCAAGTTGGAATTGAGCTTGCATGGAAGACTTGGTATGAAGCCGAGAGCCATAGACGACTTGGATATTGTATATGGGTAAGGTCATGACCAAGAGACCAACTCGTCCACTAATGCACTTGTCACAGCTCATTGACTGTATGTGGATGTTTCATTTCGGCATTCGACCGTTATTGTCACTGGAAGATGCCACCGTGGCCGTGCCTTGCCAGGAAGTGTTGTGGGAAGCGGCAACTGCTAGAGAATGGCAGCAGACTTATAATGTCTCAATTCGTAAGTCTATAGCAGCAATTCACATCCAAAAATAACGCATGTTCCCAGAGCTTGTGTCTTTATATGAAGTCACGCAGAAAGCTTACCTCGAAAAACAAATGCAATCGTCCATGGGAGAATTTAGTCGCATCCTATGTATTCATGCTTTGTATCACCAGACCTGGCAAGTCAAATTCTATCTTCAAAGACCTTTAAATGTATGGATACCTACCGCGGAGAAGCAATCGGTGGAGAAAATTCGTCAATCGCAACCTACATGGCTACCTGGGATACCAAGCTTTTCGAAATGGCGAAACTCTGCTTGTGATGTGCTGGATATATTACACTGGCACGCGAATAGCGTGATTGGAGCTGCTTCTGGAATGGAACATCCAACAGTACTACATCTTCACCTCGCCAGGGTCGTTTTGCTTACGCCATTTCAAGAAATACTTGATTTGGCTCAAAGCTTGGTACGACTTCCACCAACTGGGCGGGACCTAGAGAATATCAAAAACTTGATGAGCCATATTAGGAGATGGGCATTGGAAGATCAGTATAAAGCGCGCCTCGCAATGATTCATGCTGGAGTACTCTTCTGGCACGTGAGGCGCTATTCAACTGACGCTTTCTACGAACCATCTGCTGTTCACCTTGCTACTTTAGCTTTATGGGCGTACGCGACATTTGCACGCCAATTTACAAATAGTGATGCTGACAATTCGGACGACCATCTGCCGGATTACATGCAGCTCGATCGTCCTGCTGATGATGAACTTGTACAGCTTTTCGTCAAGAGAGGTTCGGTCATGAGAGCCCAGATTACTGGTGTTGGAAACATCTGTAGCGAAAAAGGACCAACGAAACTACTGATAGAGGGCAAGAGGCTCTTAGGAGGCTTGAAACGATGGAATATTGCGAGACAACTTGCAATTGAACTTGGCAAGCTACTCGATATTGGATCAGATACGTTGTCGCCGAAATGATGATGGAGTCTCTAGAATCCTGGAACATGGGTAAACTATCCAAAGAAAAGCATGAAATTGAAACGTCATTACAAGTATCTGACTCATTTTATTCTCTAGCACTCATTTAAATTGATAGAGTGGTCATTTGTCATTATGATCACAAGAGTTCAAGTGTTCTCCGACGGAGAAATCCTCGATGAGCTCTATTTGTTACACACTTTTCTCCACGTGCTCGATCTCTTGTGCCTTGACATCAGATGCCCTTTGGTGCGCGAATTCTGTGCAGACTTCGTTAGACTCTTGTCACGTATTTTGCTTCAAACTACTTACGGTCGACTGTTGTTGATTTGAACTTGCGAGCAGATACGCGGTTATCAAACAATAAATCAATCTCGCCAAATGTGCGATCCTTTGTCTCTGGTAGTCGGAATATGCACCAGATATTGCACAAAAGATTCGTGCCAGCATAAAAGAGTGCTGTCTTGGCTCCCCAACCCCATCCTGGAGCAGTGTCAGAGACATGTCTACACGAAAACTAGAAGACCCTCTCACCTGTGGTAGAAATCATACGCGGTGTAAGAGAGTTGCTGAAGATGCCAGTGAGATTGTAGACAAATCTACCAATCACAATAGTCTTGTATCTCAATCTGCCAGATGGTGTCTCTGCTACGATTGGGTAACATGCTGGTCCAATGGTGATCATGTTGCAAAGTGTCGAAATGACCAATAAGATACCAACAGCAAGTTGTGAACTTGTTCCTTTCGCAAATCCTAAACCTCCAATGGCAATCAAACAGAAAAACATGAATGTTAGGCCTCCTATATAAATGGTTGCCCTACCTAGATGGGGGAACAAGAACCAACATATGATTCCTCCAACGATGTAACATGCTGAGAGGGAGATGTTAACATTGAAAGACTGGACTTCCGAGAAGCCAGCTGCTTGGAGAAACACAACAGAGTATCCTAATATAGCATTACCGCACAGAATCTGAGCAGCCCATACGATGCAGTTCTACGTGTCTTGTTAATAGGTGACAATAATGGTACGATTCAACATTAACATACAATCTCGGTTCGACGAAGATTTGTGCCTTGAAAGCATTCCCAGAAACTAGCGTTTGCAGTTTCCGCTTTCTCGATAGCAGTCGTATGCCTGATGTAAGCAAGAGCAGCTTCAACTTCTACTGTCTTGTTGGAACTATCACTTCGTAGTCGCAGCAAGCTCGTCCTGGCCTCATCGAGATTGTTCCTGCGCACCGAGTTCCAGGGCGACTCTGGTGCTAGATACGCAGCGACAATGAGTGGGACAGGCCACATCCATTGGAGTGCAAAGGGAAGACGCCATCCGAGATCACCGTTGATGTCTACACAAGCTCTTACCACTCCAGACGAGAGTAATATACCAGCACCCCAGCACATGCATACATATGCTGTGACATAGGGCCTTAATATCGTAGGCACAACTTCGCAAGCGTAGGTAGTTGACAGTGTCTGCCTCCTAAATTAGACGTTGTCTATGGCCGCGACATCACTCATATATACGAACCTGAAATACGCCCCACGGAATGCCACACATAGCTTGACCAAACGCCAGAACAGACAAAGAAGGAGCAAAAAAGGTGATGAAAATGGTTACAGTCAACCATGCCATAAAAGCCATCATCGTCACACGGCAGCCAAAACCTGTGCAAAGGCTTTCGTAAGTTTCTTTATTCTTATTGCGACTGCCCTCAAGATGAACGTGTGACATGTTGTCGACATGTTCCAAGCGAAGAGGCAATTGACTGAGGAGTAATCAAAGTACTTACGATCTTGAGTGTATGCATTGATGAGAAGGCCAGCTAATTGTCCAACAACACCTGAATTTGACAGACCTGATTGCCATGCTGGAGAAATCGACTTTTGTCCAGAGGTCCGATCCAAAGTGCCAAAACGATTGCGAAATTGTGTTTGGCCATAGAAGGAGGTAATCTGATCGATATAAGTAAGAATTTTGGTTTGAAATGGAAAGCTTCACCTACAATAACAAGATCATAACCCTCCATGATCAAACTCGTTGACAGAAGCATTGCCCAAAACACGGCTATCTTGTACTTCTTCAGAGCTGCTCGTACAGTCAAGAGCCGATCTGCTTCATCACCTTGTTGTGCATGGTGTATCAATTCTATGATCGAAGGATCATTGAGATCAAACGCAGTCAGCTCCCGCTCATTGGGAACAACCTTGATTTTCTCAGAGTCCATGATGTTGAAGTCTAGAGACACTTAGGGTCCCCTTGTACTTTAGTCATGTAAGGTAATCACGTTTTCGATCGAATCGATGCCAATGGAGATTCGCCATCATGTTGGCCTCAACAGAGTATTTGTACGAGAGTCGGGATGGACTCTGAACCGGTGGCCTGTTCAGTTCTGTCAGAGACAAGGTGGTTTGCATGTTCGAATTGTAGAATGTTATTGACCCCTCCGCCCCTCCGGAAACTAAATCATCTTGGTCGAATGACCAAACGTCACGCCTCACCACACACTCCAACGCTTGTCTTCATTAAGGTAGCTCCCAATTGAACTGCATATATATGCTACCGAATCAGCATGGGTATGGCATGCAATTTGTATCTGGGTAGGATATCTCTCGATTGCCAAGTTTGCGGGGTTAGCAATTGTAAACACATTCCCGAATCCACAACTGCATACAGGAAAAAAGTGTTATTAATGTTTCCGTTACAGCCTCTGGTTTTGATCGTCAAATCTCCCGTCTTTGCCACTTTTTAGAGCACCTAACAAAGCAGTATCACATCCGAAAGAGAATATGTAATTGACGAAGTACTGACATACCTAAGTCTCCAGCATTTTGACCATTGCGATGCCCCACCGGATTTTAATATAATCGTTATCTTGTGGTTCTTATTTCAATCATTTACTATGAACTTGACGACGAGTATATATAGAATAAGCCATGTCTGGGTGAAGAGATCAAACTCCACGCAGCACATCCGATCCAAATCCTCAAAGCAGAATGAAAGCCTACATAGCTACTTTTCTTGCCTCGTCAGTCTTAGCTTTGCAGCCTCGACAGGATGGGAGGACGGCAGTTGTAGACCTGCGAATCACCACAGGTCCAACTCTCCAGCTCGCAAGCGGGGTTCTTTATGGAACGCCAGACACCTTGAACCAGATTCCTGACATTTTCTATACGGCTCCCAAGCTAAGATACTTCCGCGCTGGCGGAGCTCAGTTATTTGCAGCAGGCCAGAGAGGCTGGCACTGGAATGAATATGTTCCTCGCTTTCAGTCTACATTGAGCAATTACAAAACTGCACGTAAATATGGAGGCGAGTTCCAACTTTTGCCCCATGACATATGGGGAACAGACACTGTCAACTCCTCTACCCGGTGGCCAGGAGACAATGGTGACTGGCGATCATATGACTTGTTCATTGATCGATTGATTGCCGACATCAAGGCAAACAATATGCTGCCCGGCCTCAAGATCGATATCTGGAATGAGCCTGACTACCCTGCTTTCTGGACGAGGTCACAGGAGCAATACTTCGAGCTATGGAGAAGAACTTATCGAAAGTTCAGGTGTGCAATTTCCATTGACCTATGGACCGTGACTGGAACTGACATTCTATAGAGCGGATGGGGTTGCCAAGAATATCCCCATCATTGGACCGTCATTTGCTGGAGAACCTCATCCTTCTAATACATGGTGGACTGGTTATATGCCTTACATAGTTGCCAATAACGTGGTTCCTGATCAGTATACATGGCACCTCCTTGGGTCAGCCTCAAATGCCAATGTCGACCTTCAAGCTAACGTGGTAACGATGAACAACTTCTACTCACAATACAACGCACCAAGCCGACTTTACAGTATCAATGAGTACATAAATGCTGGTGAAGACCGCATGAATGCTGCAAACGCATGGCATATGGCAAGACTCGAACGATATAATGCGACAGGTCTTAGGGCAAATTGGCTGAGTCGGGGCGAGTTGCACGACTTTCTCGCAGAGCTCGTTTATAGACCGAATGCTCAATCTGCTTACCAACCCAATGGAGCATGGCAAATGTACAAATACTACGCCCAAGACATGACTGGCACGAAGTACCAGACATATGGCAGTGGAGATCGTGCTTTTGACATTTTTGCGACACGTGGTAATGACGGGAAGGTGAGGATTCTGACAGGCGTCAGAGCACAGACCGGCAACTGGGAAATTGAGGTCAGGAACTTGGCTGCTATTGGATTGCCAGCATCTGGCACACTTACCATTCAAACTTGGGGTTTTGATGATGTCGGTTTGAGAGGCGTGTCTGGTGGACCCAGTAACAGAGGCCAGTATACTCACACCTATACTGGCGGTGTGCTCCGATTCCCAATCTTTCAAACGACGCAGGATGCAAAAACCGCTTGGGCTTTCGAATTCAGCGGAAGGTGAAAAGTTGTGACAACTGCAAAACTGTGACGATGCTGTGATATGTGTCATGCACATGTGTTACGTATATACGGGAATGGAAAAGTACAAGATCTTAGATGCTAGGATATTTAATGACAAACTATATAAGTCTTTCGCTCATGATATTTTTGTAAAGCCCTAAATATATATTATCAAATAGTTAGCATATAATATAGAAGATGCTCAAGTAGGTGATTATAGTATGTTATAAGAAGATTGAAAGTTACTGTTTAATATATGATATCAGGAGTAATTTCTATAGTTAAGACATCGCTAATGCAATATTCTAGCGCAAGAAGAAGACTAGCAAATGTGATTTAGTATAAGACTAGCGACAGGGTGAAGGAGGAAGTAAATATAGTACGGTTAAGCGTTGATAGGATTTATAGATAAATAAAGATCTTAATAAGCTTGATTGATTGATTAATTGATTAGGTCTTACTCTGATCTAGCTAAAGCTATATAGGCAGTCTATGTTATATATATATATAGGAAACCTCTTTAGATAAAAACCTATACCTTATCTATCTGCCTTCCTGCTACTTATTAATATGCTACTAGTATTCTAAAGCCTAGTTTCTAATATAGCCTTCCTAGGGTCTTACCTATCCTTATAAAGTAGTTCCCTTATAAGGGCAAACTATTATAACCTACCTATCTATATTATCCACCTCATTACTATAGCTATTATCTAGGGATTAGTTAATAGCTAGCAGAGGTTTAGACACTTACCTAGTAAGAGTCTCTCTTCTAAGGGGCATTCCTCTATAATATACCTTACTATCTCTATACTAATATTATACTAACACCTCCCTATCTTAATCCTAGAAACTTATCTTTGCCTTAGAAATAGCACTAGTCTAATACAGCCTATTCTTATCTAAATAAGGATTAAGCTCTCTGCCTTTTTTAGCTTTTAGTATAGTTTTAAGATACTTACCTTAGGTTCCTAGTCTATCTTATCTACTCTTAGTAGCCTATCTTTAGCATACTACTAACTAACCTAGTCTCTATATCCTACTTTCTTTACATCTCTTATATCCCTTATCTATATCCTAGCCTAGTGTCTCCTTACTTACCCTAGCATTAGCTAACAGCTATTACTAATTAGTTTTTACCTAATTACCTTATAAGCTATCTTTATCTCTCTTACTAGTTAACTACTAGCTAGCTAGGTTTAGGCCTAAGCTATTAGTATCTAAAGGTAAATATTAATTAGCTATATAAATGTCTCTATTCTAAATTTAGCTATAAGAGTAGCTTAAAATATATTAGTAACTATCTAGAGGCACTTATTTTAGGCTATTCTTAGCTTCCTTAATAAGCTTAGTAGTTTAGTCTTTTTATAATCTAGGCTAAACTATATATTTACTATATAAGAGAGAGCTAAGTATACTATTATAGTATAAATATATCTATCCTTTAAGAAGGAGGCTTCTTATATAAATATAACTACCCTAGATAGTACTTCTATGAGGGCTAGTCTCTTACTAGTAACCTATTAGATATATAGCCCCTATTTTAACTTTAAGTCTAGCTATACCCTTAGTACTTAAACCTCTATACTAAGTAAGAGTATTTCCTTATTAATCTATATTAACTCTATAAGGTTAAAGGCCTTATACTACCTTATAAGGTATATTAGCTTATACTTCTATAATATAAACCTTATATCATATCTCCTAGCCTAGTTAGTATACTATTAGTAGATCTCCTATAGGACTTTATAGTTATACTTAGTTATTATCTTATAAGTTAATATATTTATATTATCTATAAACCTAACTACTATTATTTATTTTAATATATTAGTATAGATTTTTAGTAGTTCTATATTATAGAAAAGGTATAAGATTAAGGATAAAGGTAAGCCTTATAATATATTAATATCTAGCTAGAGTACTACTATTTCTTATCCTTAGATAACTAATAAGGTCTATCTTTCTAAGATAAATGCTTTTACTTAGTAAATAATCTATCTTAGTATCCTTCTCTTCCTTAGGTTATTAAGTAATTAATAAGGGTCTATTATATTAAAAGCTCCTAAGATATTTAGAGATAGAAGGGTAGTTATAAACTTACTTAACTTCTATACTATATAGATCTATTCTATTAATAGCTTTAAGGCTATTTCTATTAACCTCTCCCCTCTTACTCTTATCTACTTATTAGGAAGTAGCCTATAAGTCTTTATTAAGTTCTTAATTCTTATTATTATAATAGATTTTATAACCTTACTTAATATATTAAGGAGTATAATTAGTCTCTAAGAGCTAATATTAATATATAACCCTTTACTTAGCTTTTATAGTACTATTATTATCTTAACCCTTTAAAATACTACTAAGTAATATCTAGTCCTCTAGTAGGTATTTATAAGTTATATAATTACCTTAATTAATAAGTCTCCTATTACTTATAAGAAGCTAGTTAGTATCTTATCTACTCTTAGTGCCTTTTATAGCTTTTAATAATATAGTGCTTATACTACTTCCTCTTCTATTACCTTATATTTAAAGCTAAGGGAGTTAATAAAGGTATCCTCTTTAAATATTAGATCTTAGATATCTTATATATCTATTATAATACTTAGGTAGAACCTCTACTAAAGCACCTCTGCCTTCTTATTAACTATAGTAGTAAGCCTTATTATAGTTTAAAGTAGTAGTATAACTAATAACTTTAGCATCTTAATACCCTTATCCTTAGCCTATCTAACTAACCTCTAGATACCCTCTAATAAGTTAATAGCCTTATTAATAGCTTCCTTAAAGCACCTCCTTTTACTATCTCTAATCACTTTTACCTTCTTCTCCTATATTACTATCTATATATATTTATATCTTCTAGAGCCTATATATTATTAGTAATCCTTTAGAGCCTCCTTACCTCCTTTACTAGCTTCTAGATCTCTACTATCCACTATAGAGCTGCCCTTTTAGATAACTATAACTATTATATTATCTTATTAATTAAGTCCTAAGTAAATACTATTAGGTATTATATATATACTTTAATCCCTCCTAAGGTTTCCCTAATAAGGAGTAAGAGGTGTTATACTCCTTATACTACCTTATCCTTATCTAAACTCTTCTAATTTTATTAGTAAGGTATTAGCTATTCTTTAACTATAACTATTATCTTTATTCTTACTAGATAATAATTAGAGCCCTACTCTAAGTCCTTTCTTATATTATATTTAACTAACCTCCCTAGTAGTTTATTACTTATAAAGTAGAGGTTAATTATACTCTTAGAACCCTTAGCCTCCTATATTATAATCCCTTTTAAGGTTATTAATAAGACGCCTACTTACTTAAGGTGTTTAATTAATTAATCTATTATATTATAGCTAGTTAGGTCTATTAGTATATTCTATTATAAATAATATAAGTTAAAGTTGCCTAGGACTATATATTCCCTTAGTTCCTAAAGGGTGTCTAAGAGTAGTTTAATTAGTATATTATAGTTAATAGTCTAATAGGTTACTAGTAGTTTACTATATATACATTATAGATATATACTATCATATTCTCTATCTAAATAATAATAATAATATAAAGGTCCCTTAAGTAGAATATTATTATTTAAGAGTTTAGGCTTAGCCTCTTATTTATAAATAGACATACCCTCTCTCCCTTTAATAAGAAAGCTAGGTAGAAGTTAGTGTCTTACTAGCTATATATTAAGTATATAAATAAGTTCTACTATAATTCTTAGATAGCTATTATATTAAAGGTCTATATTCTAGGGTCCTTAATAATAGTAAAGAACCAGACGGCCAGCCCGCATCAGGAAATGGGGTCCGTCCGCATCGGGCAAGGCGCCGCACGTGCCCCCCGCTGCTTTGGCGGGGTATAAGAAGACCTCGCGCTGCTCGATCCTGCTTCTTCCTTCTTCACCTGGCCACCCCTTACCAGTCTTCATGCAACGCCCCTACTAGACTCTACGTGTCCATCCCCTCCTTGTTTCATTTGGCGACTCGTCGGCTTCGCCCAGTTTCCGCCAACAGCTGTGACGCATGCACAGAAGGATGGAATTACTGTAAGGCTTTCCCAGAATTGAAGTCTGGATCGCCCTTTCACACGATCGGACATCTCGTTCTTGATAGAGCGTCAGTCACGATGCGATATGGTGTGAGAACTTCAGAATCCACGCACTCACTTACGACATTGATGTGCTTC
>Ga0181470_100132_pt1 | contig 17145 bp, 20 predicted proteins | sample InSIn5SAF170_FD_119082 | JGI IMG/M metagenome (GOLD analysis project Ga0181470, IMG submission 119082) | Clean room microbial communities from NASA Spacecraft Assembly Facility at Jet Propulsion Laboratory, Pasadena, California, USA -... ...
AAATTCAAGTCAAGGATTTGGGTGAGTACATTGTGCTCGCATGCTGCGTAACGATTGCTGATAGAATTCAAGGACCACAAATGTCATGGACAACAGTCTTCATCCTCGAATACATTGGCCCCATCCTCATTCACCCACTATTCCTCCTCCTCAGACCATACATCTACTCCAGCAATCCACCACTCTCATCTTCTCAGATCCTCTCATTCTTTCTGATTATACTACACTTTGCCAAACGCGAATATGAGACTCTCTTCGTACATAAATTCTCCCTGGCTACCATGCCGTGGTCGAACATCTGGTGGAACTGCGGCTGGTACTGGATCGGTGCCGGCCTAAATATCGCACCATGGATCTATGCTCCTTCCTCCTACACCGCCAAGAGCTCACCAACCATCGACGCCATCAATGCCTTTGGAGTAGCCTTGTACATCTTTGGACAAGTCTCCAATTTCATCGTCCACTTGAACCTCTCTAGCTTGCGAAGCACTGGTGGGACAGAGAGGAAGGTCCCAAGAGGATATGGCTTTAACCTTGTCACCTGCCCGAACTACATGTTTGAGCTGATCAGCTGGATCGGAATCTTGTTGGTTAGCAAGAGCTTGGGAACGTTGATCTTCTTTGGTCTTGCCGCGTGGAAGATGAACCAGTGGGGTAAGAAGAAGGAAAAGGCTTATCGTGCTGAGTTCCCAGAAACCTATAAGAAGAAGAAGTATGCTGTTATACCGTTCGTACGTTTCTAAGCAATGGATGGTTAGATGAGAGGGGAAACGACGAAGGAGGACTGAAGATGTTGCACAAGCATTGCGTCTGAAGGACTGAGGAGAAGACGCCAGACTCTAGTAGCTGGGATGTATCTGACATCAGATCGAGGTATTAGGCTGCCTTATGTTACACAGCAAAAGCATGATAGACAAAGATAGATTTATGTGTTGTGCACGAATAATAGAGTTCAAGGTTGAATTGCACATCTCGAGTGATGCAGCACTTATCATAATATCTGTGATCGTCTAAGAACGAGTTCAATTTAAACTCAAGTGGCTCCTACTGTAGGCTTGGAAGAAGATCTTTCTGAATATCATATTCGTGTTCTACTGATCTTCCCAACCCTATTCTTGCTGTCACCTTTTTCCCCATAATACCACAATTCCTCCTCCCCATTTAACGAATGCGTGTGTAGCTATGCTCTCCATAATCGATATACTCTTTCCATACTTGAGAAGATTTAGAGTCATGGATAACTCGAAGATGGCAAAACGCAAGATGAAAGTACTAGGGAATAAGTTGCTTGACATGCTAAGGAACAGCTGCGTGGTTGATGTGAGACGGGATTGTAAAATCAGAAAAGGGAATAAGAGTTACTGGCAGCGGTGTGTAGCATAGTCTTAACACCAACAGGTTGGCTGGTTGAAGATAGAAGTGTTACATATCATCACAACATTTTGCTGAGAAAGCATGTAGAACGTGGAAGAAGTGATATATGTTCCACCCGCCTAAGCTGTGCGCCTCGAGATTTCCTTGCCGAGGTCTCGAAGGCGAGCTAGATATAGCCTCATATCTTCTCAAAGTGCTTGAAGGTGGTAAGTGAGGTAATTCGCTCCCCCCACATTGTACTCTCTCTTTAAGACCTCATCGAAAAGAGTAGTCGCCTTTCAACAACCTGCTGGACAAACTACTACCACCGGCGCCTTGCCCTTAGCAGTACCTTCTAGCGGCACACTTTCTTGTAGCAATATGCTTCCTTGCGCCTTTTTCATTTCCTGCCTTCTCTTGCTCTTCCGTTTCTCACCTCCCGGCCCAAGCGAACGCACCACCACCACTCCCTCGCGTCCCCTCATTCACAGGCCGCTTCGCCACCTTCCCCTGCGCCCTCACGCCCTCGACGACCTTCTCCAACTGCGTCTCGACCACCACGCCGCCCACGATCATCTCGCCCAGCGTCGCGTGCAACGTCTCAAAGTTGAAGATCAGATCCAGCTCGCACACGTTCTCGAACAGTCGGTCCAGCGCCTCCACGTACACCTGGATGAGGTCGATCAGCGCGAGAGGCGACTCGGTGGACGTCGAGATGATGATGAAGTAGAGCGTGGCGTAGTGTCGGTACGTCACGAGCGAGGGGACGTCGTTAGATGTGCTGGTGTTGGTCGTGGTTGACGTTGAGGAGGAGGCGAGCAGCGGTGGGAGAGGGAGGAAGTTGCATGATCCTGAGGGTCGGTGGGAGACCAGGTTGAAGATCTCTGTTATGAGACGTTGTTGGATGGTTGTTTCCTATGTCAGAGGGTTAGTGGGTGTGATATAGATATGGGATGGTGGGGTGATGGAATCGTTTACCAGTTGTGTATAGAATTTTGTCAGGCGCGGCTGACCGTTGTTGTTGAAGACGAGGACTGCGTTTATCATGTTTCTTGACTTGTAACTTATCGACAGCTGTGACCAATAATATCCGCAAGACTGATATATCGTTAACTGAAGCGTAAAGACGCGGATGTTTAATGTGGCAGACGTGCCTGCCAAGATATGATCCTCGTTGTGGGGTAGCTCTAGTCGCAGCTTTCTTGTTTGGGACAGCTCCCATTCTTTCGTCATACTTGGACTTTCTCATATATTCATCTCTGTCTGCGTCTCCCTATCTCACTTACGCTCAGTCCCTTCAATTTGACATTGAAGACATAATCAAGATGTCTCGTACAGCTGCAACACGTTTGGCTCAACGAGCAAGCCGCAACCTCTCCTCACGTCTTAGCATTAGAAGCTCCCTCAATGCCAACAGAGCAGCTGCGCAATCACTCAACGCATCGAGATGCATCGTCGCTCAATCTTCTAGATTCTTGAGCACTACATCGGTATCCCGAATTGGACTTCAGCCAGATACATCGGACCCAAAACCCAAAGAGCGGGAGTCAAGCGACACGGCGTCATCGACGTCCAAAGTCGAGGTATCCGAAGAAAGATATCATCAATTGAGCGACTCGTACTTGAACACGCTCCTGGAGAAGCTAGAGGCATTGCAGGAGGAGAGAGAAGATGTTGATGTGGAATATAGTGTAGGTGTAGCGTCTTGGTATAATGGAGCGAACATGCTGACAGTTGAATAGGCAGGTGTACTCAATCTCACGTTGCCGCCAAATGGCAGCTATGTGTTGAACAAGCAGCCACCAAACAAGCAGATCTGGCTCTCTTCGCCAATCACGGGACCGAAGAGATTCGATTTTGTCATTGATAGTGAAGGACAGGATGTTAAGGAGGGGACAGGTTTCGGAGACTGGGTTTACTTGAGAGATGGTACGGCACTGAGCGATATTTTGGTGAAAGAAATCGGTGTGGACATGAAGACGTGGCAGCCGGATGTCGATGCTTCAGAATGATCACGATACAGGAGAGTTCATGATGGACATTGAGAAAGGAGACATTTTTTACAACGAGGGAGATATTTCACAATAGAGTAATTCATTGTATTCACACACGAATCGACATTTAACTTTACGCTACTACGAGCCATGTTCAACGTGATCCTTAGTGTTCACAAAGTAGACATACACTCCTACCTTCAACCTGCTCACGTCTCAACACTTGTAAGCAGGTGATATTCTTGGCTACTATGAGTACGCATCGCGTGGCTCATCCCATGGTCCACCTAACCTTCTCCATAACCACACAGTATGTTACTTGTGTATTCCCTCCACAGATCCTTGACATCCTCCAGGTCGGCTCGTCGTCTTATGGTGGACAGGCTTCAGGGACTGCACATCGATGGGTGTCGACATTCCCAAGTGAGGCATGGTAAAGTGCAATGATGTGCTTTGTACGTTACCCATCATCTATGCCCTTCATATATTGAAGCGACCTCTCGCATGACTCATTGCGCTCAAGCAGCAATTGGCACTTGCTTGACATCCTCTGCCTTCTTCGCATCGAGTTCTTCAGCAGTTGGTAAACTCTCCTAAAATATATGTGTTAGTACACTAATTCAAAGAAATCACAATAGATGACTGCCTGTCATGGAGTAGTCTTGCATGTGAACTTGCTTCTCCTTGCCCTGAACGGTACGGAAAATGAAAGTACAAAAGACTCACCACTTCATAAACAACCCTGATCATCAGACTACAACTCGGACACACAGCAATCTCCTCTCCATCGCGCAGATCTGCGATTCCGATCTCAAATCTGTCACCGCAAGGGCACGGGTAGTGGTATATCTCGAGAGCTGGATCGTAGGTCATGTCCTCGATTTCGATCTCGTCGTAGATGTTCTCTGACTCCATGTTGCGTAAAGGGTATATCGCAAACTCAAAACACTGATTATACGGCTTCTAGAGAAGAAGTTCTGATTCGGTGAGGAAATTTGTCAGCGAACAATTTTGTGTATCAAGAGGCTGTAGTTGTCGGTTGACAAATGTTGTGATGGAGGGGCGATAGGGAACACTTTATGGTGGAGAAAAGAAAGATTTTGGGGGCCTGCGGAATTATCGCCGTTATGGTAGACTGTTTCAGGTCATGTGATCTTATATTGAGCAATCTCATCAACTTCACAGCATCACAATTAGATTTGGCTATATCTTACGAACCAAGGAAACAATCTCATTCACACTTTCTGTACAGTATTTGTTATCGTTAACTTCTCATCATGTAAACAGCTTCAGGATGCATTCGGAGATCCTTAAAGCTAACTGCTAATGCAAAGCTTGTCGTTCAGTATTATACGTATCTCGATAGTCACAGACTTCTTATCTAGAACAGATTTTGGAGCGTTTATAGTACAGTGCAACCTCTAATGCATTGGAGATTCTTCGCGTCAACATGCATTTTATGAACGTCCAGCTCTGTGGAGTCTGACCTGAACACCAGTTCCACTTCGATTCTCGATCGCAGTGTGCAGCTTTATCTCGCCGTCACCTTCTTCCATATTCTCGATCCCATCAAACTCCTGGAGTAGCCTAACGACTGTATAGCCAGTCTCTGCAAGCGCAAATTGCTCTGCATCATATTAGCAATATGACTCCGTGAGATAGCAAGAAAACTTACGTCCTAAACACTTTCGTGGCCCAGCACCAAAAGGTATCCATTCCCAGCCAGATTTTCTTCCATCCCACCGTTCAGGCTTAAATTGTTCAACATCTTCGCCCCAGATGTCAGGTCTGTGCTGTAGGGCATATTGCGGGACGAGGATCTGTGTTCCTTCAAGAACGAAAATTGGTTGCGAGCCATCTTCACCGCCACCAACTGGCAAGACCGTATCTCTCAAAGCTGTTCGCTCATTCATTGGAATCACTGCTGTTACTCGGATTGCTTCATTCATCACCCATTGTAGATATGAGCACTGACGAAGTCCAGCATACGAAATTTTCTCTTGGCCATTCGTGCCGAAATCATCAACAACAATTGCTCGAAGCTTGTCGAACACATCCTTGTGCCTAGCAAGAAAGTAGAATACCCAGCCAAGCAAACTCCCTGATGGATCTCTTCCCGCCATCAGGACATGCAAAGTTTCTCTCCTCATTTCCAATCGATCATTAGTCAGTTTTGCCAACTCGTCAAGCAATACGAAGGTTCTGCTTTCGTCCTCTTTCACATCAGTGATAGCCAATCTTTCTGCTATCAGATTATCGATCACTTCGTGTATCTCCTTGCACACCTTATTCATCTTCTTCATGGGCATCAGCCAATGAAACTTCTGTAAAGCACCTCTCTTATCGACAAGATGCTTTGCCTCGTTGAAGTTCTCACTAAACCTCTTCCCATCAATAAACGCTTTCTTTGTCTGGTCTGTCGCAGGGGATAAGGATTCTACACTCTTCCCGTATAGAAATTGGGTAGCAACATCGATGGTAAAGTAAAAAAACAAAGGCTGTAAGTCGACCTTCTCAGTCCAATCCTCGCTTCCGGTTTGCGCTTTCAAGCAATGAAGAAGATTTCGAACATTCGTCTCAATCATACTTAAATTGCTAATCTGATCATGGGCGAATTGCGGTCTTACAAGCATCCTAGAATGCTTCCACCTCTCTCCTCGACCAGTAAATATTCCCTCCCCTAACAATGGCATGAAAGCTTCAGCACGTAGTGGTGAGATGTCCCAGTCTTCATTTCTAGTCGCGAATACCGCTTGTACATTTCGCGGGTCTCGTGTCACGAGCATTTCGTAGTTGAAGACTGGGACGCGAACAGTATGGATATCACGACCGATCTTGTTCATCGTGTTGACAACGAATTGCGGTCCTCTGTCTTCTTTGGTAGCTTTGATGGACTCTTTGAGGACAGACGTCCCAAGAAGGTTGGTTGAGCGAATGGTTGGTGCTGGTGAACAGCTATTGAGAAGCAAACCATGATTGTAGCGACGTCTTCGAGTTCTTGAGGCTATGAGAGTCTTTATCACAAAGGTGATGAGAACGAGGATAACACCCCAAGATGCCGTTCTGAACATCGTATTGGAAGAGCCTGCGTGACGAGAATTGCTTCAGAAGTTGTGCACAAAACTGAGAACGACGCCCAAAATCAAAAGCTTGGATCAACTATTGGAAGTCAAGGTCTAAATTGGACTTTCCAACAGTGGTCAATGAGCACAAAGAACAAGTTGTTCCTCTAGTCGACAAGGATGAAATGATGAAATGCACATATCGTGTACAAGGACATATGCATGAGCCTGGTGGGTTCGTTGTTTACAAAGTCACATGATCGAAAACACTACTAGAGAAGCGGGAAGACGTAATTCCATAGCTGTAATTCCGAGATGCAGGCAACTTCAAGTAGATCGCTGACTATACTAAAGTGTGATCGGCTAAGAAGATATATTACGGGGTCGTCAAAAACGTTCCTGACTGTGTTGAGCCAAGCATCAACTCATCACGTAGATCTCGCTTAGTCCCTTATTTCCAAGCGAAATCCAAACATACCTTGCGTCCTGCACACTCTCACTCACAATCCCAAAGTGGTGAACAGACCCTGGTCATCTACTGTCTGCCGTTCCCGCAATACTAATGCATACCATAGAGCTCCATTGTTTCCATAAAGGATGAAGCTATTTCTGTGGCTTTTGTGGGTATTCATGAATCGTGCTCATATTCAGTGGAGTATAAAACGCAACGCAAGTCTTGGTACGCTTTTGGTAGAGACATCCCAAGAATCCAACATCAGAAACGCTAGGGCTGAATTAACTTCCGTAATAGATGTGAAGATCTCCCACAGGAATGCAGATCATTTAGTGGACTTTTCTCTTGGTTGAGAATTGGTACTCTCCACCGGAGTGCATGCGCGATTTTTCTTCAAATTCTTGCGATTGCAGATGCTGCAAATAATTGGTTATGCACGGAACAGACCACAGGAACTAGTACCTCTCTACGGAGAATAGCCAAACTCTCCCAATATTGGGACGTCATCGTTGACTGCACTGACAACAAACGTAAGGAGCTTGCCCGGAGCGTTGGCGGTCGACCCATTAAGGGTATACGGCCTGATAAGGAATTGGCGCAAAACATTTCTTTTCATGTGAATGTCAGATCTTCAGTTGTGATTCTTTGCAACATTTCGATTTACCAACCCGCAATCAGTTGATCGAGTCTCCGTCTGTCTATCTTTGAAATTTCATATCACTTAACCCGACGATCTCACGATGCAGTTCAAGTATATCTCTGTGCTCATGCTCTTGAGCATTACCTCTGCACTTCCACACATTGTATGTCTTTGGTCTCACTGCACTTGTAACCAATGCTGAACGATGATAGAAATCACCAAGACAATTGATCGGTGATATCTCACCAACTATTGCGCCCACCATCAATCTCGACCTGCTTAAAAATCTATGTGCTGGAATTGCTGTCTGCAACCCCGTCACTGTCAACTCTAATAACAACAATAATAATAAGGATGGGAGTAGTTGTCAACAAACAACAGAGACGAAAAAGCTGCTGGGAATCTTATAGGATGATGGAGGGCGAACTGCAAGGTCCGAAGATATGGTAGGGCGAGACAGAATGTTGCAGAATAAATGAATTTCTAGGACAACTTGAGTTTCAAATTTTTCATTTGCCTAATATGATAACTGATTTTTCCTGCGACTTCTCTGAAAACTTAACTTCGAACTTGTGAAACTCCTGAACATACAAACAGTCCAAATTGTTCGTGGAAACTCAGAAATATATTTAAGCTATTCTAATCGCCATCCACATCACTTCTTCATATACTTGAGACCTTTAAGGTTACTCCATCCCTGGGTCTCAGCACAAGTCTCCACATCTTCAAAGTTTCTGGGTCTTGCACATCTAGATCACGCTCGAAATCGAACAGACTCAATAGACAGCACAGAATGACCTTCATCTCAGTTTCTGCAAACTTCCGCCCAACACAACCTCTAGGGCCTTGTAAGAAAGTCATGAAAGCATTCGTGGTGTATGAGGAGGGGAGATCGTCCCATCGATCAGGATCGAACTCGTCGGCTGTTGGGCCCCAGTACATAGGTAGTCGGTTGATAGCATTAGCTAGCACATAGACAACTGTGCCGGCTGGAACTTTGTACTGGCCCAAATAATCATCTGCGATAGATTGACGAACCGTCATAGGAATAGGAGGGATGTAACGAAGCGATTCTCGACAGACATTATCGAGATACGGGAGCTGGTCACAATCAACGTTCGCAAGTGCTTCTGAATCGTATCTTGTTTCTGGATCGAAGAGAAATGGCATATACTCCTTGATCTCGGCCCGAAGTCTCGCCTGGATTTCAGGATGGGTAGACAACAAATGGAGAGTCCACGCCACGCCAGTAGCTGTCGTGTCGTGGCCTGCACCTAAGAACGTAGCAACTTGATCGCGCATAGTCTCGAAAGATAGTCCTTTCCCTCCAGCATCCTTGAGCTTCTTGTTGTCTTTGGCAATGAGCGCTATTATATCCTTGTGTTTGGTATCGAGGTTTGCTTGAGATTCTTTCTCGGTGATGATCTCGGTCGCCTTGTTGAAGATTATCTCCCGGGCTTCTTCCATGTCTCTGTTCATCTTTGCTGGTATGTACTTAGTGCTGGGGATGAAGGCTTGGAGGCCATGAAGAATGCGGGAGCCAAGATCGAAACAAAACACGAGGCGATAAGCTTCACGGATTGGTGTCTCCGGATTCTCGAGAGAGTTGATGTCGATGCCAAATCCTGCTTGTCCGATAATGTCAAGTGTTGTACGATTGAGCCATTCTAGAGCCTCGAAAGACTTAGTCTTGACACTTGCTTGTGTCATCTCATCCTTCCATAACTGAGAAAGAAGAAGACTTTTCTTCCAGAATACAGGTGCCAAAGCTCGAATTGATCCGATCGAGAATCCAGGAGCCAGTGCCTTTCGTTGATGGACATGCTCGTCACCTTCTGCCAATAATACACCATCTCCAAGTATTCTGACCATCCATAATTTGGCACGAACAGGCTTGGGGAAATTGTATGGATTCTTGACCGTCATATGCTGAATAGCTTTATCATCTGCGATAGAAAGGCGTTCAGCGCCAAATGGAAAGAAATATCGAATGATTGGGCCATGCTGTTGATGCCATTTTCTCTGCGACACGCCGACCTCGCTTGTGATGATTTCGAGGAAACTACCCCACAACGGAAAGCCAGGAACTGTTGGAACGTGTCTCAATTCTGAGATGTAGTATGGATAAATGAAGCATACATAGAGAATGAGGTATGCAGGAAATGTCGCGATATAGGTGAATGTTAACAGCTGAGTCAAGGTATATGAAGAACCTCTTGAAGCTATATAGGCTATGATGGTGTCTAGGACAAGAAGGTGTGTTGCTGTGAAACCCATCGTGAATTAATCATAAGACACTGGCTAGGAGAAGAAGAGGTTGATGGTTTCTAGATAGCTGAAGTGGTATGAGCGAGTATATACATTCCTGGCGCCCTCTGGACGGATGAAGATTTCAATGGATCCTACCATGCGTAAGATCTTCCGTGCCAGTTTCAACGATCGTCATCGATAACATGCGCTTTGCAGGCTCGCACAATCCCATGCATGGTGCTAAGAGTTGTCCTTGCAAGGTTTTTGAGCTTGTTTTCTTCCCAAGTGCACTCGATACTTTTTATTACAAATTATCTGCCACACTTAAAACAGACTAAGACAATATTACAGTCAGAATTTACTGGAAAATTCATAGCACTTCACAACCCACATTTCAACCAGGGTGCTGTAGTCTGTAGTAGGAGAAGATATTCATGAAGTGGAATGTCCCACAGAACTCCACAATCATTGACACTTACTTGAGTGACGCCAGCAACCATATTCATTACTGAATTAATGCAAAAGAATTACAAACTAATTGACGATTATTATTCTACTAATCTTGTCCGATTTCTAAAGACAACTTCTTAGAACTGGCCGACACAAGTCGACAAGACACTCCAACATGATACCTCGATGTTCTGACCCTTTGACTGTCTTTGGACTCTGTATCGTCAGTTCTGAGAAGTCGTTATCAGCCTCGAGAATTGATGAGGTTGAAGGGTAGCCAATCATGATCGTGGATCACTTCCGAGTTATGAAAACGACCCTAACACTTAGTGCCTCCACAACCCCTTTTAAAGATCTCCATACACTGACGTATCCAGGTTAAGCGTTACACATTTCCACTATCTGAGCTACCGAACACAACTATTCCTGAACTTCCGTCTCGGTACGTCAAAAATGACTAGCCGTACCTGGATATCTATCCCATTTCGTGGATGATCGCCTAGAGGTTGCCAATGTTGTAAGAAATGCACGATCTGATATTGTTAAGTCCTCCACAACAGCACAGAAAGCCGAGTATCTTGTAACTGAATTGAGTCATTGAGTGATGTCACCGACGCTACAAATGAGTGCAAACCGAAAGGCATATGAGTAAAGAACGATATCTTGTGAAAGTGCCTTTTTTCTTAGTGTTTTGGAGTGGATATTGCCTCTTTCGGGAATTTATAGCGCAGATGAAAGCAGAATTTGAACCACATATGATCATCGTTGTCAAACCCCTGATCTACGCGTGAATGCGGTCAGCTATAAACAAATTCTGCGAAACAATACATATCTCACACCAGTCCTCCAACCTTGTAGCTTCTTCATCGCTCACAACAAATCATAATTTTACAATATCCTTTACAAGGGCATCATGTCGTCCACTTTAGCACCTATAGAACATTCTTTCCTCCTTGGTCCAATCAGCCTCTCACCATGGACGAACCTTGACAGAGCCTGGACGGCGATTGCTGGTTATCCAGCGAAAGATTTCAGATTCGTTCCAGGAAAGACACCCTTGTCAACATTGAAGGAATCGCTGATCATCAATGCTATATACCTTGTCGTTATCTTTGGCGGTCGAGAGGTTATGCGCGATCGTGCACCTCTCAAACTCAATACGCTGTTTAAAATCCATAACTTCGTGTTGACAGCAGTCAGTGGCGCATTGTTAGTTTTGTTCGCTGAGCAACTGCTTCCACAACTTTGGAAACATGGGTTATACGAGAACATCTGCGGTGCTAGCGGTTGGACTCAGCCACTTGTTGTACTGTACTATCTCAACTACTTGACAAAATATGTCGAGCTTATTGACACTGTCTTCTTGATGGTGAAGAAGAAGCCATTGAGTAAGTATAGCATTTGACATATACACTGAACTGTTACCTGAAACACTACTAATCACTTGTAGCGTTTCTGCACTGTTATCACCATCCCGCAACAGCAATGCTTTGCTATACTCAATTGGCCGGCAAGACCTCAGTTAGCTGGGTACCGATATGTCTTAATTTGATGGTTCATTGTGTCGTAAGTTGATCTCACCACAAGCTAAGACATATTTAACCCGTTGACAGATGTACTGGTACTTCTACCAGGCTGCTCGCGGAGTACGTGTTTCTTGGAAGGAATGGATTACACGCTTCCAAATCATCCAATTCGTGTTGGATTTGGGTGAGTAGAATGCATTCGATCTTTAGACCCAACTGATGATTTCTCTCAAGGATTCGTTTATTTTGCATCATACGACTATTTCGCTTCAACGTTTGCTCCAAACTTACCACACTACGGGCGCTGTGCGGGAGAGCCATGGGCTGCAGCTGCGGGAGACATTATACTCAGCTCGTATCTTGTTCTATTCATCTCGTTCTATATCAACACATATCGCAAGATGTCAAACAGGAAGAAAACCGCGAGCATCGTCGCACAAAAGGCGGAGAGAAATATGGAGAAGACCGAGGTACCTAGTCTTCAAGAGACTGCTGAGAAGACTGCATACCTTTATCAAGCAGCCAGCAAGGCCCAGCAATGAGAAGCATAGCCTTTGTCCAATGGCAATGTGTTGCTCCAAACAGCAGAAGAGCTGCCACATGACATTTCTCTTCCTGCAGTACGTCTTAGCTAAGCTAGATCGTTTTCTGAGGTAAATATGTAGGGCACTTACAAATACAACTAAGACAAATAATAGACTCACTTCACAAAATGCATAGGCTATAATCGAAGCTGTGAAGCTGAAGTGACCTAAATGGTGTATATGTCTTCTCACGTAGAACTATGGGGAAAAAATGTAGTTCAGCTTGCCGCGCCAAGCAAAAATCTCAAAGGTCGAGCACTTGCTGCCATTGAACATTTGATACTGCAATATTGCGTCAATTACTATCATGCCGCGAACAACAGTCTTGTCGTATCTTCGTGAGAAATTGAGCACTAATGATTAGGCTTTGTGCATTCACATTTCAGCGAATCATATCAGGTGAATGAATCTGACTGCCTGATTGTCACAGCAGTATGGGTTATTTTCTAGACATGGTCTGTGCTCTCTTGCTTTCCATGATATATGATCGCCGATGTCTCACATGGGATTCTATAATTCTTTGACAGAGGGTGGAGTGATCGTCAGGACCAAGAGGTTTGAGCAGTGGATACGGTGGACACTCTGACAAGTTTTGTTTAGATATCTTGGCAGACCCATATACTTCAATCGCTCTATCGAGTAAGGTCAATTTTCATTTTCAGGACGCGATGTGTTTTTTATGGATATACCACCTGCAGCGCTATGGGATCTCGGTCACTCTCAAGCAAGGTGTCGTAACATTTCATGTGAAGAATCTGTGCGAAGTATTAGCTGTGCACTTGAATAGGACGCCAGACAAGAGTGAGAGCAAATCACAGTAAAGTTGTATTTACAAGGGATGGGATTGGTGATATAAAAGGTTAAGTTGACTATTTGATCTACCACATGTAGGCTAGTCAACCTCGAAGTACTGTATGCATGTCCCTTCAAAGATCATTTGGATCATTGTTGTAGTAAGGAAATACTTTTACAACGATTCAATGATTAACGTCCTTGACACCGGCTAAACAACTCGGCAGCAAAAATAAATATTCTTCGAAGCATAACGATGGAGGCGAAGGGCAGCTCTGTACTACCAAAGAAATCTTGAGATACTAGGACAAAATGACGTTGAGGCAGTGATCTAGCTAGTACGACATCTATTGCGGATCAAATCTGGCTGCTTAAGTCTGTCACAGCTTATAAACATATTTGTCGTTTGAGCGCATAAAACCAATGATCCGCTTCTTCACATCAAAGCAGTGGGTCCCGGCCAAGGTCCTCTATCACAGGGGATTTCTGCTATGTCCTCATGTAAGGATGCTTGGGTCTTGTATCAACGATTGCAAGTGATCTTCACAGTATAGTGGACCGGAATCCCCATCACTCAGAGATGCATTAGTACAAACGATTTGGACTAACACCTTGCAGTAAGATGCAGAGCTGATGAGTAAGACTCAAGACAATGGCTTTTTGTTAATTGCGATGCGGAAGCTGAGCATTCCGAGCAAATGAGAGAGACTTTCATACCATGCGAAAACTCCACTAAACTGCTATGATTCGGTGAGCGGGATTATTCCAAAATCGCTAATCGGCTCTAAATAATACGGATTCGCAAAATGATCATCATTGCATGATCTCTCGCCGTGGTTTAGGCTATTGCCATTTCGAGTTCAAATCCACAGCATGCAACAACATAATGGATTCGCTGACATACGTCACTCGGAGTTCAAAAGGATGAATATGTGACTGTGGAGATTATGATATCTTGTGGTAATCTTTCATGCTATTTCAGTAGTGATATACAACCCCAGATAACATTCCTAAACTACACTGGGGCCCGCAGAATCTTTCACCTAATCTCAGCTGTCGCCATTCCTCCACAATATTCAGTCAGGTTGCGATCGATTCCATCTAAGTATCTGCATCTTGAATGCATCTCAGCATGGATGCGATGTTCACAAGCATGTATGAGGGTATTCTTCGTCAGGCAACACAATCCTCGAACATATCAAACGATAGAAGAACTGCACCCACGTCATATGTTCGAGATGAGATTCCTATCGGAGATCGACAACAGTCGCCATACACTCTCTCTACAGTCATTGACTCCAAGAACATTCTGTTAACACTTTGGTCATTTATCACAATTTCTAGAGTACTATTGGTGTTGCTGGCATGGTTCAATCTCAAAAACATACCTTTCATCTGGACTGTATGTTTCTTATGCAGATGTGATTTTTGTGAAGCTAACAAAACTGTTCAGCTACGTATCATCAACGCTTTTCGGTTCTGTACCAAGACGATGAGACCGAAGACGACACTTACTTCGGCTCATTTATTTCAACCACTGATCACTTCATCAAAGCCTCCATTGACCGAGATCGATATCTATATGCATAGTGAGTTCAATATATTGACAAAGACTAAGATTTCATGGCTAACGACATGTTTCACCAGAATCGAACTCAACGTACTTTTCGGACTTGGATATAGCGCGAACACATCTGATCTGTACACTCTTCTCAAATGGCATCGAACATATTCGGGGTGGCACTTCTGCCATCAACAGGGACGGCTCGAAGAAGCCATTTTTCGGGGTCGCACTTGGTGCAGTGTCATGCAACTTTAAACGCGAACTCAAGCCTTACGAGCCTTACGACATGTGGACTCGAGTTCTATCCTGGGATGAGAAGTGGATTTATATCTTAACACACTTCGTCAAGAAGGATTCAGTGAAGCCGGAGGAATTCACATTGTATCCGGAACAGAATGTTGGGTTGAAGAACAGCAAAGCAAAGTCACAAGTCAAGGACGAGAATCACCACAGTAATGGCGTGGATCTGAACAAAGCGATCGTCGCGACCGCACTTAGCAGATGTGTGTTCAAAGCAGGTCGGCGCACTATCTCACCAATGTTGATGATGAAATATTCTGGATTACTACCGCTTGACTCTATCGACGAGGCAGTCAATGCCTCAGCAGAATATTACAAAAGCAAAGATTTGTTCTCATGTCAACATGAAAGTTCATCACGCCGGACGTCCTCAACCGAATCATCCTTTGATGATCGTTCTTCTTTCAGCGCTGATGCTGGCATTGGCTACGACGTTGTGGAGAATACAGAAGAAAGCAACCTCACAGAAATGGAAGTAATCGAAATGAAGAGGCAACGAGGGATGAAAGCTGCACGCTTGCTCAGTTCCACAAGTCAAAACGCATTGGAAATGGAGTTCTCTGGGGAAGATGACCCAGCTCTTGGCAAACATACTGATGGTGCTGGAATTGTAGGAGTAGTTAGTACCTTGGCTCAGCTGGCAGGTCTTAAGACAGCTAAGGTCCTATGACACTGTATCTCTATTTGTGTTTGATCGTTCTCCCTAATGGAAATATATATTAGTCACTGTGGCTCAGAAGTTGGATTCTGTTTTGAACGCGCGGGAAATTTGTTATTCATCGTCAGGTTGGGTTGTGAAATCTATGCAAACTTTGACAACGCCAAGCCTCAAGATCGGCTAACATATTTTCCTATTTTTATTATTATTATTATTATTGGTGATATTGCACATGCTGTGAATGTCCCATCAAGTGAAGTAGTCAAAAATATGGTCACATGACAAGCGTGAAGAATGACTCGTCCCTAAATCTCGGCCTATCTAGCTCCATCTGCGGTGCGCCGTCTCATGCACGGTAGATCGCCGAAGCTTCTGCCTTTAGACCCCCCAAGCCGTGGGAAATGTCCTATTTCCCGAATATTTGCGAAGATTAATGACTTCATTTTCCTTTTCAAGTCAAAGTGATCTTCACTGCGTTAGCTCCTCGCATGGATACAAGAGCCGCATTATTCGGCATCTGGTTGTGGTGTCGGATGTGCAGATCGATTCCATGGCGCAGACCAATCTATCAGTACTGACGTTCTGAGCTATTCCTATTGTAGCAGTAAGAGGGCAACCCAGTGTTTACTGTGGCTGCCATAACTCGGCAGAAATTGTGAAAAAATACCTCCATCAACGGGTGACAGTCAGCTTTCAGATTCAAGAAATTGAATTGCATTCACAAGCACCATCTCTGTTTGTGTTCGTTCACGGCCTTGACTCTGTTCCGGCGATACGGAGACGTTAAAGACAGATGATAGTTTTTAGATCAGATTAGTCAAAAAACGTCACATTACTGCTCCAAGCAGCTGGGCAATTCGTCTCTCCTCACTAGACCTCAGTGCATATGAGGTAACAGATCTTGCAGCTATCTCATCACATTCTCACCTGCTTCTACCATGGAGGAGATCAATAATCCAGAGGCAAACGAAGCGTCAACATTGTTCGACGCGGTCCTTAATACTCCTCTGCGTCATCTAGCTTCGCATTCTTCTTTGAACACCGTGTCTAGCAATGGAAGTCTTCACTCCAGAAGCCATCGCTCGACAAGCTTGGATGCTCAGTCACGAAGGTCTCGACGAACACAAAGGAGCTCATTCCGTCCATTGTCAACAACCTTGGAAGAACAAAGACATGAAGGAAATCCAACAGTCAAATATTCAAAGAACTCTAAGCCATTCGAACCAATCATAGAAGCTCAGATAACAAACTCTGCTGTCTCAAGTGCCAAACCTGCTGATTGGGAAACACCTTCTTCCACACCTGATGCGGAAAAGGCAGTCGAGGAAGAAGATCAAGATGATACAGTATATCCAGGTCCACTAGGTCTAGCTCTGCTGAGCATTGGACTCATGCTTTGCGTGTTTCTCATCGCTCTGGACAGGACCATCATAACACCAGTATGTACCAGAAAACATCTGGCTTTACATTTATTAATGCAATAATAGGCGGTGCCATATATTGTTAATGATTTTCAAA
>Ga0181470_100118_pt2 | contig 17142 bp, 14 predicted proteins | sample InSIn5SAF170_FD_119082 | JGI IMG/M metagenome (GOLD analysis project Ga0181470, IMG submission 119082) | Clean room microbial communities from NASA Spacecraft Assembly Facility at Jet Propulsion Laboratory, Pasadena, California, USA -... ...
GCGATTGCCACTAAAGTTGAGGTTTAGACTTGCTGGGCTTTCGCTAGATGCAAGAGCCTGGAGGATGGTTTGGGTTGATGGACTTTAGAAGTCCCAGCTGCAAGGTATATTCCGCGTGCGTGTCAGGTGAAGAAGTGAAGGTTGAGATGATCAGCGGCTGAAGATGACATGAAAGTCTAGCACAGCGCGACTAAGAATGAAAGTTGACGATGCTTTAAGACATCGTGATTGCCATGTCCCATCTGGTTGGTTTTAGGTGACTGAAGGCAAATAAAGCAACGAGAAGATGACATGGCCCGGCTTGAAAGAAGAACATTGAGCTGAGGGCTTCCAGCGCAAGCTGTAAGGATGATCTAGTCGCACTCAGTTTGACATGACGCTCTCGTATAGCGGTCACCGCTGGTGACACGAAGCTATCTAGCACCTTCCATATCAATTTAAGAGACAGCATTTTCGCATGCCATGGTGACACCAGAGCGAAGACGCCCAGAAGGCCGAAAGCACGACTGCTGATGCCGCAATAACGACAGGCTATCTGATTGAGGCATCACGGAGGGAAGAGCTCTGAAGAGAATAGAAATCAGAACTCAACCCAGACATGTTGTCGGCGATCCGCTAAGGGAGACCTTGTTTCGCAGCTCGGATCACTTTCTTGAGGTTGTTTGCGTTTGCTTGAGCATGGGTTCTTCGGCCAATGAAGCGGAGTTATGTCCGACGCTGGTTGAGTCCATCTTGTCTACAAAAATTATCCTAGAGTCTCTTCTACTTATATTGCAATTAATATCCATGAAGCACTCGAATCCTGAGCAAGAGATACAAAGTTAATCAGGATTAATAGATTCCTAGTTTCTCTGCGCTCATATATCGCGAAATTGCAGCGAACAAGACGCTGGTGATCACAAGTCATGGCAAACTATGATTCTGACTCCTCTGGAGAGCTTGACGATTACACTGAGACGAGCACGCTGCTTGGATATGCTTCCAAAGAACGAACAGATGATGCATTCAGTCAACTTGGAGGCCAGCCAGTATGTCTTAGACCTCTACGTCGGATCTTTCGGTCGGAAATAAACTAACGCATATTCAGACATGGCTAGACAGCAAGACAGCACCATCTGCAGCCCTCGCGAAATGCAAAGTCTGCAATGACCATATGAGCCTTTTACTTCAACTCAATGGGGATCTACCAGAGAGGTTACCAGGCCATGAGCGTAGGCTCTATGTCTTTGGATGCCGGAGGAAAACATGCCGCCGGAAGGAAGGTAGTGTGCGAGGTGTGCGGGCAAGCAGGATTTCAAAGACGCATGCAAAGTCATCTCCGGGATCGAAAGTCCATCAGGTTGAGCATAAATCCATAGCATCGACAAATATTGGTAATCAACTGTTTGGCGGCGCCTCAAATGCTGGCAGCACAGGCGGGAACCCATTCTCATCGAATCCCTTTTCTGGAGGAGGAGCTTCCTCAGCAAATCCGTTTGCAAGCGTTTCCTCTTTGGCTGCAAAAGCCCCGCAAAGAGTGAATGCGGCCGATCTCCCAGAGACATTCGCCGCGAAGGCTCGCATCTCAGTCTCTCAGCCACCATCCGATCCCGCGTTCTTTCTACCAAAGGCAGCTGAGAAGCATGAGCCATGGCCAGAAGCGGAAGAACTTCCTTCACCGTATCCAACATACTACCTGGACGCTGACTACGAGACTCTTGACAAACCTAAAGCGACTGAAACATCTCGTCTCACAGGCACACTGGAGGACACCGAGATGAGCGGCGGTTCCTCCGGGGGCGCTGAGGACAAACAACTTTTCGAATCAAGCATGGATAAGACGTTTCAAAAATTTGCAGACCGACTCGCTCAGAATCCTGAACAAGTTCTTAGATACGAGTTTGACGGTCAGCCTCTGCTTTACAGCTCCACGGATTCAGTGGGCAAGCGCCTTGCGCCTGAGCATACGGCGGCGGCGTTATCACCTAAGGTCAGTTCTAAGAAGCAAGGCAGCGGGATTCCCAGATGCACAACTTGTGGTGGGGACAGGGTGTTCGAGCTGCAGTTGGCACCATATGCTATCACGGAGCTGGAGGCGGACGAGATGGGCTTAGAGGGTATGGATTGGGGAACAATACTCATGGCGGTCTGCTCGAAGGACTGTGTTCCCAACGGTACGAATGATGGAGCGGTGGGGTACGTTGAGGAGTGGGTCGGGGTACAGTGGGAAGAACTGGCAGACAAGATGAAGTGAGCAACGCATTTAAGTTGGGAAGTCGACATTTCATAAAAAACCTCGCATGAGAATTGCTCGCTTGGTTCAATAACTGACCGGATTATGCTTCTTCCTGTCAAAATCCGAGTTATCATTCACGTAGATAGGATCGCCTAAAAGCACAATTTCACTTCTTCCATCACGCCTTTGGTGCATCGAAGAGGTCTATGGTGATCAGTCCAAGCCCGTCATGAGTACATGTCATCATCAACTAATATGTTCGCCCCTCAAGCTGGCTGCTCATACGCCCTCTTGATCAGTCTTGAGAACTGGTCAAACTTGACGTTCTCTCTCACAACAGTACCCTTGGCCTCATTTTCTTTGTTAAGTGGCACTTTCACAGTCGTGCCTTCGACCTCCCATCCGCACACCTTGCTCATGAAGTTGTCAAACTCGCTGCCCTTGATATTCAACCACTCCTCCAGGACGGTCCTCTGGATCTCCCGCACGCACTTGCCCACCTCGACGGCGATTTGTATCCGCATAAGCTCCTCGAAGCCAACAACGTCGGCTACAAGATCTGCATAAAGATCGTCGCCGTCGAGGGTTGACCAGAAATTTGAATAGTCTGCCGATGAAAGGCAATTGTTAAGCACATTCAGCTTCTGCACCATCTCTGAAAGTGGCGCATCGCCTGCTGCCGGCGTTGAGTGAGAGGTCGTTGAGGTTGCGGCGAGAGTGTGTGGTGGGAGGAGGGATAGGCAAAGGCTGAAGTCTGGGGAGGGGAAGACGGTAAGTGCCTTCGAAAGGATGTTTGTGATGGTCTCCTCTCGGGTAAGGTGTGGATTGAATTGATATCTAGACCAACATATTAGCCTTTTCTGCACGTATGGGTTGAATCAAGCACGCGAGAAAGGAACAATGCGTATTTCAGATAGAGCTAATGTTTGAAACTTCAACGGGGAGTGAACCCTCAGGTAATAGGAAACGTTGTGGTAAATTTGATCATCATAATACGAGGACCATGGAAAATCAGTCTTGGAATTACTTACAGCTTCAGCAGCGCCAGGTTGGCGTAGCAGTCATAAGTTTGGTTTTCGCACTGCTCCATGACATATCGTTGGAATATTTCAGTCGTCTCTGGATTGTATCGGTCGAGTCCGTTGAGAATGTTGTCAATGTGCTCAGGTCGCTCCACGGCGGCATCGAATACGACACCCATGATTGCGTTGTCAAAGTGGAATATTGCTTGGTCGTTGGCGCGTCGCAATTGTTCTGGTTGTGGTGGTGGAGCATTTGTGTGTGGTCGAAGTTCGTTGTGGCGCAAAGTTTGATGTGGCTTGACGTGGTGTGGCTTGCTGTCCCACCTTTCACTTATGTAAGAGTTTCTGGGCTTCAGCAGCTCTGACGATTTCGCTGTGTAAGTGCTGACGAGTGACTGTAGATGTCCCGTCTAATGCAAAGAATGTCTTCAGATTCATCAAGGTCGATCCATGGCATAGCTCAGTACTATGGCGGCCGCGACTATACCGATCGTTGACTTCGCTGCGTTCGATTCAGGTTCAAATAAAGCACGCAAGGTCATAGCACAACAAATTGATCAGGCGTTCCAAGACCTTGGTTTTGTGATCCTACAGAATCATGGACTATCATCAACAGACGTGAAGCAAGCCTTTCAACGGAGCAAGCAGTTCTTTGCTCTTCCGACAGATGTGAAGCAGCTAGCACCGCATCCCCCCGGTCATACTCACCATCGAGGCTGGTCTGGAGTAGGCCGGGAGAAGGTCAGCCAACACGTATACGATAAAGACGAGCTCAAACATCTCAGACACGTTCAGGAGATCAAAGAGACATTTGAGAGCGGAAACACGACGGACGACATGCAGCCTAACATTTGGCTGTCCGAGCACCACCTCCCAGGCTTCAGAGCGTATATAGAGGTCTTCTTTCAAAAATGCGCAGATCTGATCGAACAAGTCCTCAAGGCATTAGCAATATCTCTCAACTCTGACGACGAGACGATCCTGAGCAATAATCACTCCCGACAGTTGTACCAGCTACGACTCGCGTACTATCCTTCTGTTGCAGCTTCTGTACTTCGAACTGGCGTTCAGGACCGATGTGCTGCCCACTCAGACTTTGGCACCTTGACTCTCCTCTTTCAAGACGCCAATAGCGGTCTCGAAGTGGAAGATCCCCAGCGTCCAGGCAACTTTTTCCCTGTTCCGTCGATCGCTAACACGGTGATTGTCAATTGTGGAGATCTGTTGGAGCGCTGGAGCAATGGACGATGGAGATCGGGCGTACATCGTGTTGTTGCTCCTCCCGTCGATAGAGCCAGGACCGATGATGCGGGAGAAGAAATCCTCAGGAGCAGATTCTCGATTCCATTCTTTGCAGCGCCCAATCCAGACGCGCTAATCGAACCGCTGCCAGGCTGCTGGAACGATGCAGACAAGCCCAGGAAGTATGGACCGATCACAGTGCACGACTATGTAATGATGCGAATGGAAGCGATTCGCTGAACGGGGTTTGAGATATGCCTGTCCCGTGGAACGAGCTGGCGATCAAATTTGGACATCAGATCTCTAGAATGTGCTGATAAGGCACCCGGCTTCAGCCTTCTGGGCCCGGAGATAGAGGAAACGAATGCGGGGCATACTGGAGGAGGATACGACAGCTGTGCTCCTGTGCTACGACAGATATCCCTCAGCGATTGAGCTGACAACGTGAACCTTAGCGACATCGGGTCAAACTTTGCGATAATCTTGGGCGCCGGCATTCAGAGGCTACGCTGGAGCGGCTATGGCATAAGATATTTAATCCAAACGACCACAGACTGATTGCCATGGCTAAGCAACACGATGCTGCAAGTCTCTACCTGCTATACCACTCCTCGGATTTCTGTGCTGAGTTGTTCTGGAGGATCTATCGGAGCAATAGCGTCCTCCAAGTAAGTTGACTTATCGCAGTCACGTCAAGGTCTGGAACAGCTGGGTAGGATCGACATTTCCGAGCATTTGATTTCATGCTATGTGCTGTGCTTGATTGGGAGTTTGGGCGCTGATAAGCTTGCTGCCTCATCGCATGGCGCTAAGCTAGATCAAGACGCTTCTTCAAACCTCAAGTCTTGAGCCGCGAAGCATAAGAAAATCAAACAACACCACAAAGAAGCACATGAAGGTCCAGGCCTGGCCCATGGGCCATAGTATCTCCCGCAATATAGGGCATAGCATGAAATTGAGCTGAGCAATAGTGACAAGCTTTCTGGAGGCGTCGAGTGTCCACACGCGCTGTATGCAGGACATCACAAGAAAGGAGCGACACGAGTGCATTCCGGAGTGATCAAACGCCCGCGGAGAAGGAAACATCGCGACTTTATATGGAGAATTGCACATGGAGAGGCCAAGGCCAAGACACGTCAAAGATAAGGAACTGTGAGACAGCCGCAATTGGACCCACAATTTTTTGCGATAAGCAAAAATCCCACGCTGTGCGCTGAGGACCTGGATGCCCATCTCATGGTTCAACCAATGATTGGAGCAGCCTGGTCAGCCTATATTCAACAAATGGAAATCATGGTGAGGAAGTACAATTCACTGTGAATGAGCTTAGAGAAGACAAAACTCACAGTCAAGCCCTGCACTCTAAATTTTTCCAGAGGCAATTTGCGATAAAGGACAAGACCCAGGCTCCTCTACTCAGCGCAGCCTTATCTGTCGCTCGTTGCAGATCTGCAATCGAAGGATTTCTCCGTCATCAACAAGCTCGAATCAGAAGCGCCAACAACGGGGGCTGCAGGAGGGCCGGGACCAGATCTGCGCTAACGATCGACCGCGGATTTGTTCATTCGGGATCTGAATCTTAGCAGCGGAGAAGCTTGTTCTGAATCTCGTTGGTGAGATTATGGAGCAGATATAAACCTGGGGATGCCAGTGATTTTGGGAGTAGACATCACAGACATCGAACAATAACATCTCATAAGCAAGTGCTTTGGCAGTTTGCGATCTTCTAAACCTCAAGAATATCCTGCCATCTAAATCCTCAGCACATATCTCACCATGGGTTTCGATATCACGGTGCTATGGAAGGCACCACAAGTCAATCCTGTCAACAGGAAAGCCAGGTCTATTCCTGCTCTCAACCCCTTTGACCGATATGGTCGCGTGTTCTTCTTCTCATGGTTCGGCGTTAGTATAACCAAACCCATTGCTCATGTATGGTGCTAATCCTGTGTCCAGTTCATGATCGCCTTTTGGTCGTGGTATGCTTTCCCACCGCTTCTGCACGATGTCATTGCAGCAGACTTGGGTCTGAAGCAATACGAAATCGCGAACTCCAACATCATTGCCTTGACCGCTACACTCCTTGTCCGTCTGGTTGCAGGCCCCATGTGTGATAAGGTCGGACCAAGATATACCTTTGCCGCGCTGCTGTTCGCCGGAGCTATTCCTACCTTCCTTGCCGGTACTGTCAAGAGCGCGTCTGGCCTGATGGCCCTGCGATTCTTCATCGGTATCCTTGGTGGCTCATTCGTGCCTTGCCAGGTTTGGTCGACAGGTTTCTTTGACAAGAATATTGTCGGCACAGCGAATGCTCTTACCGGTGGTTTTGGTAACTCTGGTGGTGGTATCACCTACTTCGCTATGCCAGCAATCTACCACAGCTTGACACAACGTGGTCTTACTCCTCACGTCGCATGGCGTGTTACCTTCGTTGTACCAGGTATTCTGATCGTTGCAACCGCTGCACTGATGTTGATCTTCACCGACGATTGCCCAACTGGAAAGTGGTCGGAGCGCGAGGCTGCCACACAAGCTAATTTCCGCGCTCATAGCGTTAGCGAAGGTGCCATTGTCAACGTTCCAGGCGCTTCCAGCGGCTCAAGCAGCGATGTTGGCTCCAACAAAGACGTCAAGGTTGGCCAAGCGGAGAAGTACTATGCCGACAACGAGGCACACATCGGCGCCGAGCAAATGATGGAAGCTGCCAAGGGCGAGGTCATCCAGAAGCCCACTCTTCGCGAGATTGTCAAGGTCTGCTTCTCGCTGCAGGTGCTCGTCTGTGGCGCGTGCTACTTCTGCTCTTTCGGCGGTGAGCTCGCTATCAACAGCATTCTGGGCAACTACTACAAGAAGAACTTCCCGCAACTGTCGCAGCAAGAGAACGGAAACTGGGCTGCCATGTTTGGTCTCCTCAACGCTGCATTCCGTCCACTCGGTGGTGTTGTAGCTGATCTGATCTACAAGAAGACAAACAGTGTATGGTCGAAGCGCGTGCTCCTTCACACCTACGTCACCATCACAGGTGTCTTCCTCCTCATCATCGGCAAGCTTGATTCCCACAACACGAGCACCATGTTCGGGCTGATCGCTGGCATGGCTTTCTTCATGGACGGCTCCAACGGCTTGAACTTCGCCTATGTGCCGCATGTCTTCCCTGCATCGAACGGTGTGGTCTCCGGATTCACCGGTGCTTGCGGCAACCTTGGTGGCATTGTCTTTGCTCTCATCTTCAGATTCAACCTGACACCAAAGGGCACCCAAGACTTCCCCAAGGCCATCTGGATCATTGGCGCACTTATCATTGGAGTCAATCTTCTGCTTGCCTGGGTTCGACCAATCCCCAAGGGTCAAATTGGTGGTCACTAAATGGCTGGCTTTTCTTTTTATGTTTGATTATATTGCAATGCTTGAGATACCAAAGAACGATGCCACATACAAACATGAGCAGGTTCTACCTTAGATGAATACAAAAGTCTGACTCAATATTGAATGCAAGAACTGCTTTCGTGATCTTTATTCCTTCGCGCACTTCACGCCATTAAAGAATCTTTGGAACTCATCCACTGCGGATTAATCAGCTGCTCAATTACATATTGGATGCTAGTGACCTTATTGTTCAGAACACTGCGCCTCCTATGATGAAGACACGCTCCTCTTCTCTCCGAACCCATCTAACAACTTCATTCGCCGCGCCTGCCAAAACACTCCTTTCAATCCCTCTACCCGCTACAAGGTACAGCTCGAATACAGGCGTGCTCCACGCCAAACAACTATGTGTGGTCGCTGTGGCATAGTGTATTTTTGGTCTGCCGCCGGCAGCAGACGAGGCGTGTAATGCAGCTTGTAGATGCGTGTATAGAGTGAGCAATTTGCGGCGTGCCAATGTTGTTGGGAAGTGGGGAGAGAAGGAGGGCATGACAAATTGGACATTGCCTCGGGATTTGTAGAGGAAGTGGGCTATAGGAGTGGCTGTTTGATTAGTGGTGGGGCTGAGCATGGAAGAGCAGGATTGTCGGCCTGCATGGATGGCCGTACGGATGAAGTTTAGGGAGTGGTTCTTGTGGAGGAGCTGTCTTGGATGTTAGCCGGCCACATCTATTAGTTTGGAAAAAGATTGTGCCTGGGAGAGGCTGTACGAAATGTACACGAACCTTGACCAGCTCGTCGCGCATCCCACGCATTTCATAGAACCCTTCCCTCTCAGCACTGATCAGTAGAATCGCCACTTCCTCCTCACCCATTCCCAGTTCTCCCTCTTTACTCCTCGGTCGTTCCGTGACCTCTTCAAAGGGATTGTCCAGATTCAGGAAGCTGACATACATGTACAGATAACCGGTATTGTTGAAACCAGGCAAACACAGCGGGACCCAATTCTCGCCTTCACCTGCTTTGACCCCGCCAGCCTCGAACAGCATGTTGAAAATGAGATGCAGGTCACCCGGATGGAGACTGTGTTTGCGAGGACGCACAACGCTGACAAGTCTACCGCCAGCAACAAGGAGTCCGTAGAGAAGGGCGGGTGTGCGTGTCTTGAGCAAGGAATTATTGATGGTGTTGCGATGAGCTTTTCGCAGCTTCAGACATTCTAGTGCACCTAGAAGAGTGGAAGGAGAGCCACGAGTGAAGCCGTCAGCAAGGGCAGATAGCAGAGATTCTGTGCCCTGCAAGGGCCGGCGCAAGTCAGTAGATGCACGCGCGCGGAACATTCGCTCCATGACTGGCAATGTGAGGGTTGATAAGATCTGCATATACAGCGCTTCAAGCTGGGCACGCAACTGTGCATCGCTCTCACCTATCTTCGAAATGGTGACCAGGTTCAGGGAGGAGCGTGAGAGCACAACGAACCTAACGCCTCCAGCGGTAAAAGCACGAAGATTCTCAGCGCTGTCCTGGTAGAATGAAATGAGCGTTTGAATGATGCCAATGTAGGATGTGATGAGCGTGTCAGTGCCGTGACGGGACCAAATGGGCTTGCCAGCATTAGACAAGATCATGTAGTGCTTAAGCTTGGATTTCCACTGGTTTATAACGGCTGTTTCATTCAGTCCGTCCGAAGTGAGATCGTCCAGCTCGTTGAATTCAGCGTCAAACGCATCGTCAAATTGCGGATCCTCTGGGAAGAACACCTGTGGCTCCACTGTAGTATTCGCAGCAGCAGGCGTCATTGGCTTCAGACCAGCTCCTGTGTTCTCCTGTAGCACATCACCGAGCATGCTCTCTCCACCATCGCCTGGCTCTAGTGTTGGCGCATAGCTGCGCACACTGTACGAGTCGTCTCCTTCGCTCGTGCTGCGACTTCTGCCCATTCCTATGCCGAATCTCAACCCAGCCAGGCTGATCTGCCGGTTTGCTGGCGTCCGTGCCTCGTCATGTCCGCGAGATTGCACATGTATGTCCGCGAGGGAGAGCGCGGTGGTTGCCTTGCTCTGCAGCGTGGGCCGTATCGATGCACTGGTGCTAGGTCGTGACGGGCTGACCCGTAGGGACTGTGAAGGGCTATCAAACGTTCTCTGAAGGGGCCTGCGAGGCGGCAGCGGTGGCGGGGTTGTCTCGCGCGAAGGCTGTTCTGAGGCAGACGTGCTGGTGGTGAGCTCGGAGTCCTTCACGCTGGGGATGGCATTGTGCACATCGGCATCATCTTCACCGGCCATGAAGGGCCTTTTCTAGTCTCGAAATAAAAAGAAATCTTGATTGCGGAGGCATCGCTAAGCTATCGCCGACTATGCAGTGCGATTGCGATTGCGATCTGATCAGACGAAAGTGCGTTGGAGCTGAGTTGGGCACATTGGCGATAGCTGTCGTCATAAATGCACGACTTGCCTGCACGAATCGAACCTGGGAGCTAATTAATTAAGTCCATCGAGTCCCCGTGTGGCACCAGCACCTGCGGAAAAGCAAAAGGAACGATTAAAAATACACCTACCTGCAGCCACTCCAGGGGAAGTCCAGGAAGCGTGCTAATTGGCTAGCGTTAACTGCACTCCCTCCAATCGTCCGGTATAGGAGGACTTCACACAAAAAGGGCAAAAAGCTAATGCTTTAACCCGCAATGGGTGAGTTCCAAAGATTCTTTAATGGCGTGAAGTGCGCGATACTCGGTGATTTCTGGTAAAAGGCAAGGAATCAATCCGTTCAATATCGTCACACGCCTAACAAGTAAGATTTGCATGTTTTGTTTTATAATACATAAATCAGACTTTAGACACAGCAACTTCTCCACACACCACTCACCTCGCGTGCTCTCGATGGGAAGACACGATAGTGAGTGTCAGAATGGCTCTCGGGGGTACTTAAGCATTTCAATTGCTTGTCGAGACAGTAGATATCTGATGTTCCTGGTTATGGAAAAAACCAATGAACTGAAGCAATTTAATTAGCCCCACATTAAGTTCAGAAGTTCTATCATGCTGTCGTCGAACAGAGGCCAGTTAATGCGGGATCAGAGAATGTGCAGAATAAATTAGAAGAAAGCATGAGCAAGAATTGCAGACTGAAAAGTCCTCTTAATAGACAGAGCGATCTATGGTTTGTGCGCAAACGAGAATCTGGATCTAATCGCCAGGTAACTGATCTGAAGTAGGATAGCAAAGTGTTCTTCATCTATTTCCACGCCATGGCACCCAAGATCACAAGTTTTAGGATCCCAGAGGGATTCTGGCCTATCGTGTCGCCTTGCGAAAGATAATGTATTCCGCTCGACCCATCATCACATGTCCTAAAAATGGTATAATACATATCGAAAATTCAACATACAGAACCGTGCGCCAGTGCCATGCTATGCCACATCAACAAATCATGCCAACTATCGCTATGTGTGGCTTTTGTGTGTTCGGGAATTGACTGCTTGTTGCGACGCATCTAGTTCAGCCAGGTAACTCGATCGGCTCGGTGGGAGCCGGCTCTTTCTTCTCCGTAACAGCTGTGATAGGTGCCTTATTCTCCTTGTCCATGTCTTTGCTCTTCTGGTTGTCCTCCTCCTCAACCATCTGTACTCTATCACCTGGACCCGTGCTCGCCGTTCGTCGCGTGAAGAATTTCTTCAAGGCTGACAAGCTCGTTCGCTTCTTCAAAGTCGGTAAAACAGTGGGCACAGACCCATGTCGTAATCGTGATGGCTCTTTCGGTGCGGTCGTGTTGCTAGCCGCTGGCCCAGTAGTGGCCTTGCTGAGAGGTGGCGATGATAAAGCAGGCAATGCTGTGAGATTGAGCGAGGAGACACTCATCTTATCTGACTGGCGATCTTGTTCCACTGTCACCATGGAAGGAAGACTCGTCAGTGAAGCAGATGGAAAGATGCCTAGAGCACCAATTGCAGGGGGTCGTGGACTAGGCGATGTGGTTGGTCTTGCCTCGGTCGGCTCGACAAGAGCTGGAGGCGAGAAATGCTTTATTGGCGCAGTCGAAGATTCCGTCGACGGCGAGTCTTCTTCGACAAGGACTGGTGGTGAGAAATACTTCACCACTGCTGGCTCGGGACTTGATGCGTAAGCTGAATCAGGTGGCTCTCCTGTTTTAGTGGAGGGAGAGACAACTTCGTTTGACCCTTCCGCGACTGGTGATTGCAATCTGCTTGCTGAAAGTGCTTCTTGTGATTGTTGTTCCCGGAGTCTTGAACGTGCTTCTGTCAGTGTTGCTTGGGGAGTGCTGTCAAGTTCGAAAATTGCATTCGAGTTGGCCTCCATCTCGTGCCACGGACAATGAGGATGATCTTGGTGTGTGTACTGGAGACACAGTTTGAGAGTGTGGAAAGGTGGGAGGTGATAGTCCGGGCGAACCCAGCGGTGATGGAGCCACTGAAGCGCTTGCAGAGGGAGCGGAGGATGCATGGAATCGGAACACGCTTGCAAAATCAGGCAGTTTGAAGTTCTTCATGGTTTCCGACTTTAGCGTGTCCGTCTTCTTGAGCGCAGGTACTTTGTCGATCTGTATTGGTGCAGGCTTCTTCGCGTCTCGTGTCGATTTCATGGGCCTCGCAGATTTTCCTGATCTCACTGAGGTTGCAACAGACCTGGGTGCTCGAGGAACCTGACGCGGTTCATTGTACGACTTTTCCCGCGTGGATTCCCTATGCAATTTTGCGCCCGGCAATGTGGCTTCCACAACTTGCACGACAGAGTCTGGGTCTTGCGGTAACGGTTTATGGGATCGCCGTCGTTCAGACCTCGCAGAACTGTGCGAATGTCCATGTGATGAAGAAGTTCGAGACCTGCTCCCACCGCTACCATTGGCAACACGTTCTGCTCTCCTCTGTGAAAGTTTGTCAGTTCGTTCCAATTGCGTCATTATGATAGACCTACCTGCTCGCGACGACTCGCTGATCCAGCCCGCTTTGCCATCTCATTCAATATGCTACCAAGCTGAACGACTGCAACGCTGAGACCGTTTCCCTTCATCTGCAAGGTACTCATGCACTGCACCCAGCCCTCAACATTTGCCTGCATCGTGCGAAATATATCTATCGAGCCACGATCGTTTTGTGGCCAATTATCCGCAATGTCGTCGAGGTATTTACCGAAATCAATGGTAGACTCCATGCCCTTTTGCACGTCTACCTGCAAGTCCTTGACAAGTCCCGCTGTCGCATCAACCACCTTCTCTATCTTCTCATTGCCCTCCACAATCTGATTTCTGAATGCTCTGTCGTCCAGCATAACATCAAAGACACCGGTGTGCTCGAGTGGTAGCTTTAGATAGTTTATACGCTCCCGAACGTCTGATATGGCAAGGTCGAGATCCTCTTCTGCGCGTTGGACAAAATTGTCCACGTCGTCGACATGTTTTTGTAGAATCTTGACCACCTCTTCGTCCGACTTCGCCAATTGCTGGTGCAGCAAATGGACCCCAAAAGCAATCTGTGAGATGATCTTGGTAAGCGGGTGGAACTTCGCTGTCGACGCTCTTGTGCGCCATTGCTCGTTGTATGTGCCATTCGTTGAGTCTGCATCCAGCAGTCTTTGCCTCCGTTTTCGTGGATCTAGTTTGTTGAAGTCTTCTTGCGCTCTCGTGTCCGGCGGGTTGCTCGCATCTTCAATTGATTCTTCGAAGGGTCCTTGCATGGACCGTATAGGATGTCGTGGTGCTCCAGGCCGTGGCGATCTGGAGACATCTGTCCGGCTGACTGTACGCGGTTCACCACCCTGGGCGGCCATGAGAGCCGCCTTCAACTGCTCTTGCGTCTTCTCCACTTCAGACATTGTTTATGTTTCGTGCCGTGAAACGAGTGGAAATGGCTGATCCACAGCCTACTCTATGAAATCATACAAACATAAGGAGTGACTGGAGGCATGCAAAATAGAATTTGGACGTCCTGCACGAAGAAGAACAAAGTGGGCAGAAAATGATCCACGTCCTCATTCCCCGTTCTTCAGCCGGATGCTGGGACCTTAGATTTGAGTCATGAAGAATCGAGACTAGAACAGTAGTTTGCGTCCAGGGGGAGGCGTATGGTAGTGCTGACAATGTTGGAGTAGATCTGTGGAGATAGGAATAGTTTGTATGAGGATAAGACAGAAACAATAGACACGAGCTTGCAAAAGAGTCGTTATGGTCAAACAACGATTGACTTCAGTGGCAGCAAGTGAAAGCCACGTCTCCTGCGTCGAGTGATGAAGAACATCTCTGCCTCATCTGGTACGGAGGCTACTCACGCAACGGCGCGCAGGGTTCGTCAGGAGAGCTTAGAACTGGGTCTGATGCAGCGATGGCGCTCTGGAAGGGTCATGGCGCCTTCAATCGATCCTTTTGATCATGCGATAGAAAGGTGTCTAGAACGCTGCGCGACATCGCAAATCTTTGGTCAAAAAGTCGTCAGCAGTTTGTACATAGCTTGTTGAAGCTTCGTTAGTCGAAGAGCGGGCCTCGCAGACTTATTAACGTACTCAATCAGCCCTTTGCGCTTCCTCACGATGGAAAAGCTCCGAGCCACTAAAACTGATACCAGTCAAATGAGCTTAGCTCTTGCCTAAAGGAACGGCCCACACATGGGTGCAGCTGTCCTCATTCGCGGCGGGCGGATTCTATTCATATCCGCAACGACCAATTGCGGATTGCGAGATCGCAACATAGCGATCACCAATGTCAATGCGCCAGAAACATTCAGCGAAATCTCCAGTCTTGTATAAGACAATAACGCAATTGATCGATCATGAAGTCGCCGCAGGATGAGTCGGCGCATGGTTCGCCAGATGACTCCACGTACGGTACGCCCACGGACGAAAGCGCGACTACGAAGCCGAACGAGAAGCCGTCGGATGCGCAATTGGTTGTTTTCGCTGGCCGGAGCCTCAAGAACATGCTGGTGGACGTAATGGGCTTGCTGGAGGAGAGGGCGGACACCAAAATCTTCATGCAAGGCGACATTACATTGCGCATCGAGGGCAGGGAATCGTACACAATCAAGCTGCTCAACGAGGACAGCGCAGAGCCCTCGAATCTGAAGGTGCGCATTGACAACACAGGTACAGGCGGCAGCAGCAGTAATCCAGCGGAAAAGCGCAAGGTCGATCAGACGGAGGAGACTGATGACGCGCCTGTATCGCCCTCGAAACGCGCCAGGATAGATGACGCGCTGCCGTCGCCTCCACCACTACCACCAAACAACAACGATGACGCCGAAGGTGGGCTAGAGCAGCCAGAATTCGAGCGCATCATGACCAAATTCAGCAACATCTCAGCGCAAATTAAGTGGGTCGAGGAGTGCCGGAGAGTGGCAGGTCAGGCCCACGATGCCCGAGAAGAGAAGTGGCGGTCGACCTCAGCAACGTTCCACGACGATAATCGCAAGGCGGCTGAGAGACATAACATGTGGATGACCGCTGAGATGGGTTGGCAGCGCAACATGCTGATACAACTTGCCAAGGATGTCAAAGGCTTGTACCCGCTCACGCACAGCCTGAAGTGGGAAACACCACCACAGATGTATCACGCTGCCCCGCCGACACCTATGCCAATTGCGAGAGATACAAGGGATAAACCGCTCGGCAAACCCTATGTACCGAAGCCAAGAACCTTGCAACCCAACTCCAAGTCGTCGAGTGGACCAAGATGAGATTCCCTTAGCATATCAGTTGCTAGAGGAGAATTCTACGGTACATGTGTCATTTGCGGGACAAACAAACATTCAACCCGCGATCGCAGCTCTAGGCACGTATGAATGCCTCGAACAGCTGCCTCCAAGTAGGAGGGGCAGTCATCGTGCATACGGAAGCTGCGCCATAAGGTCGTAGCGATACTCAACACACCAACTGCCAGACGTTTGGGATTTTTTTAACATCTCATGATTTGTACGATTTACGATATGATACCACATGGTTTTATGCCTCTGTTAACAGATACGCTAATTTTATCCGAACGCGCCTTCCTTTCCAGTATCATTTTTGACAATGCCTCCAAAGCACCTGCCATCAGAGGTGATGAGATCCACAGGTCAAGACCAACTTGCTCGCAGCGACCTGAGATTTGTCCCTTCAAGAATCAAATCCAATACGTTTGGCATAACGCTTCTTTGGCGAATTGGACTTTTTTGGGACCGTCTCTTCTCATGCGTTCGCTCTTATTTTGCATCCTTCCACTACTACCACCAACGCGATGCCCGTGACCGATAAAAATGCCAACAGGATTGGGCAGAGCAAAGCGTCCAATGTTTCAGCTGCTTCTCGTGATCCACCGAAGCCTCTCCCGCCAACAACCATGGTCAAAACCGACATGTTGACTTCCGCGCCTGGCGTCATGAGCATGCTCAAGAGCTCTACAGAATTGGGAACAGACAGTCTTGTCATGCCTGGTCCTCGTTTTTCAGCTCAGATGCGCAACAGCAACAGGCAGAGCGGCATTACATCTCGCTTGTCCACAGGTAGCTCGAGATCCCAGCACTCCCGACCAGCCTCAGGCCAGAAGTCTCATTACGCGTGGCCTTCAATATCTTCGGGTGGACGTCGTTTGTCGATGACAAGCAATTACAGCAACATCGCCGCTGCACAGCATTATCTTGACACCATGCCACCCGCGAGTCTGGGAAACATGTCTGATCCTGCTTCATTGCCTCCGCCGCAACCGCGCTTCCGTGACAGTGGCGGTCGCTCATTGTCTCTTACGAACTCCGTGCACCGATATGGGGGTCTTGCAAACTACCGCTCTCTATCAAGTCTTCGTGGGCATGAACCTCTGAGTCGACCAAGGTCGCCTTACCGACATCTCTCACGTCCCATCCGTCCAGGGTACCGCCCAGCCTCGCCTGCGGTAAGTGATATCACTGGTGGTATGGTATCCCGAGCATATCAGAGCCACAATCGACCAGGCTCAGGACTACGAAAAGCCCATGGCGCCCACGGTACTCAAGGTAGCTTTCACAGCTATGGGTCAATTCTGCCGCCCCCAATACCCCCCCCGACAGAAGTATCACGGCCCACGAGATCGCTCATCGCCCATTGTGACCTCACCTGGGTCACTAGAGTACGTGCCAGGAATGTACCCTCCTTCCTTGCCAGCTTCTCGTCAGGGCACGCCATCGGCCTCAGATCACCCAGCTCTTCTGATGACACCCACAAACCGTACGGTCGCTCAATCGACTCCGCAATCTTCGGACCCGCCATCTTCAACCCCACCTACACCTGCGAATCCACCTGCGGCATATATCATGGAGCCGACAATTGCACCATAGCAGCT
>Ga0181470_100090_pt1 | contig 16994 bp, 16 predicted proteins | sample InSIn5SAF170_FD_119082 | JGI IMG/M metagenome (GOLD analysis project Ga0181470, IMG submission 119082) | Clean room microbial communities from NASA Spacecraft Assembly Facility at Jet Propulsion Laboratory, Pasadena, California, USA -... ...
GAAGTACCATTGCCGTTCTCTGCTTTCGGCCTAAAGAGTCGGGTCAGCCTCATTCGTCTCGGACCCTAGGCCATCCACCCCTGAAGGCTCTACGCCTCCTCCCAAAGCTGTGCAGTTCCTCGGCGGTACAAATGCTAGCTCACGCTCCAAGAAGGGCTTGCTCACCAATGCGTCTCGATTGCATGTCACACCTTCGCATTTCTCCAAGTCTCTTCAGCAACAAACGTCCGACAGCATCGTAGCCAATCAGGTCAACTCTACGCTAGATGGCAAGCAGCCAAAGAACAGAGTGGCAAGTGAGGGATCGCGAGCTGTAGCTGAGAAAGCTAGCCATACCATTCTCAAGACTACGAATCAGCATGGTGACCTCCTCAGATCACAGAGTTTGCGCTATCTCGAGCACAATGGTTCACCTCCACCCACACCGCCAGCTAAGAACACACCGCCGCCAAAGGACAGAGTGACTACGAAGGCCACAGAGAAGCAAGGTCTAGGCATTTCAGCTGTCATCCGCGACGTAGCCAAGGATAGCACGGATATGCTCATGATGCACGACGAGCGTCTCACCCCTACCAGGCTCAGCTTTGGATCGAAGGACAATGTGAGCTTCATACAGAAAGTACCAAGTGTGTACTCTATGCGTGGCACAATTGAGAACGGCAGCTTCTCTGCCGGTTACAACCAAGTCGCCGACCCTCACCCTGCAGCTAAGGAAGGTCGTTGGAGTGAAAGCCAAGTGCAGCAGCCCTTTCAACGCATGTCACATCTACCAGCTCCATTGTTGAAGCCTGCATTCTACTCGCCATCGGTCTACTCAGTATCGTCTGACATGGCTGGCTTCCGTCCATCACACAACGTGAGTACACTCTCGATGCTTGTTGTCAGATCCATTCATGGAAATCTCTACATCACCTTTCACTTCAATGGATTTTCTGAAACCGCTACACGGACAATTCTTCCACTGTACCTTGCAACTCTTGGTTCATGCTAACTGAGATAGTTCGATCAAACTATTTATTCGCTTCCTCCGTCGCGGAAGCCTGAGATAACACACTTCCACGACCGACAGGCAAGCGAAGAGGTCATGGTCATGTTTCGTGGTGAAGAAGAGCTGACTCCTTCTCCGGACAAGACTACTCTTGACATGTCTTTCGATAGAGACAGCAAGAGCACTCAAGGCAACCAGACCCAGAGACATGACAGCACTCGCAATGCGAAGCAAGGTCTCGAGATCCAGCTCCAACCCAAGAATCAAGTAGATCGACATGACGACCCTCCCAAGACTTCCAAGCGTGATTCGGGAGACATGACAAACAAGTTCGAAACCCCGAAGCCGTTGAACGAGAACAATTCACTTCGCGAGGCTCTTGCCACAGGCGTCACTCCTCTTTTGCTGGGTGAGAGTCCGGAGCTCAACACGGACAGTCCATCGCCTTTCGTCCCTCACTATCCTTCAGCTTGCCCTACGCCCCTGAAGTTGGCGCCACCAAACCTGATACCATCACCAATGCCGTCGCCCAGCGAGCCCGGCTCGCGCCTCAGCATGCTCTCGGACCGCAGTGATATCTACGAAGGCTTCAGCAACATGAGCAACCAGTTCGCCTCGGTCCAATCGTCCATGCAAGCCACGATGCAGAAGCTGCACGACGAGCTCAAGAAGGAAACCTTCGGCCAGCACGAACAAGTCGTCAGCACCATCAATGCCTCCTTCGGCGCCGTGCGCGCCCATCTCAGCGCCATCGACCAGACTTCCGCCCGCACGGCTAACGCGGTCGATGCCGCGGCCCTCAAACTCAACGATTTGCTCGGCCTCGTCCAGTCCGAATTGATCGAGAAGCTCGAGCAGCTCATGCACCACAACTGCGACCTGAACATCAAGGTCGACGCGCTGGGTGAGCGGATCAGGGAGCTGGAGAGCGGACATCTGTTGTTGAGGCAGCAGCTCAAGGCGCATGGCACCCTGATCACGGATCCGCAGCTGGTGGCCTGGGGAGGGCATCAGATGAAGGTGCGGCCGGGACTGCTGAAGGGGATGGGGAAGGAGGCTGGGAGGATGATGTGTGAGGCCTACGGACAGAAGATTGGAGATGCGGATGGTACTGAGAAGCATCCGTACTACAACGATGGTCGTGGCAATGTTGGAGGTGGTGAGAGGAGAGGTTCGCCCGAGTGAGCTTTCTATTATGCCAAACGTGATGAATGAGGCTGACCCGACTCTTTAGGCCGAAAGCAGAGAACGGCAATGGTACTTCGTAGGTCAGATGGGCCTGCTGGCATTGACGGCGCCTTCTTGGCTGAATGGGGCGTGTCTTGACACTGCTTTGTTTCGCTCAGCTGGCCACCGTTGGCGCTGGAAGTTTCTGGACCGGACAGTTGGTCCTTGTAGTTTGTAAGATACTCTATGCGCGTTGTCGAGCGATCTGATCCCATCAGGGAACGAGCAGTAGAATCAGCTGTATGTTGGCGGCAGACTGAGCGTTCCAAGCTCGTAATGTAATGTAGGAACATAAGCACTTCCAGGTAGCTTCACGAATCTCGACTAAAATTGGTCGGCCTTGGAGAAGCAGTTGGGGTCTCGTGTGCTCAAAGTACCTAGCACTCCGAAGACAGGATTCGTCATGAGAGTTGCGACGGGTAGACAGTTCAAGTTCCATCGGACCCAAGACTGGATGGCGGGCCGACCCGAGCCCGCACCACGGGCGAACCACCGGTCCACAGGCGTCACCATGCTGTCAAGCCGCTGTCACGCATCATCAGTCTCCCAGCGACATCAAAAAAGCGTCTCTACCGGCTATCTCTACTCCACCGTCCGACGACACTCACCATGTCCTGCTAGTCATCGTCAACAGCGCACGAGCCATCTGTCCACCAACCCCCACCATCTTACTCCGCAACGCTTCCCAGACTGCACGCAGGCCCTCCGGCACCGTCCACGCAACGATGCCCACCCCCCGCCTCCCCTTTCCCATACCACCTCCCACCCTCCGCACCGCCCTGCCCCGCCCCTCCCGCGCCCTCCTCCCCCGCGCCCGCCCGGGCCCCCACCAGCAGCGGCGCTGGCAAAGCTACCACTACCGGCGCGGCCCCGGCCCGTACCAGCGGTTCCAGGCGTCGCGCAGCCTGCTGCAGCGCTGGGCCGCGCGGCCGACGTTCCCGTACGAGGTCGGCGGGCTGAGCGCCGCGGTCGGCGGCTTCTACGTGTACAATTTGGAAGTGGTGCCGGTGAGCGGGCGGAGGCGGTTCAATGTGGTCAGCTATGAGACCGAGGAGGCGATGAGCCGGCAGATGTATCAGCAGGTGCTGCAGGAGTTTGGGGGGAGGATTTTGCCGGTGAGTTTTGTGGTTCTTTGGGGGTTGGGGGAGGGAGGAGAGATGAAGGGATATTGTATGGTGGGAAGGCGGTAATGTGTACATCTTGCTGATGGGAGCCTCTTCCCCTCGCGCCCAGGACTACGACAAACGCGTCCGCAAGGTAAGGCGCGTCCTCGAGCGCCTGATCCCGGCCTCCGGCCTGACGGACCAAAACTGGGAAATCCATGTAATCGACGACCCCCAGAAGAACGCCTTTGTGATCCCTGGGTGAGTTTCTCCCTGAACCCTTGACCCCCCTTACTTCACCCCCACCACCTCTGACCACCCGTTCCACCAGCGGCAAAGTCTTCGTCTTCACCGGCCTCCTCCCCGTCGCCAGCACCGACAGCCGCCTCGCCGCCGTCCTGGGCCACGAGATCGCGCACAACATCGCGCACCACGCGGCGGAGCGCATGTCGCAGGGCTTCGTCGTCGTCGGCCTGATCAACCTGCTCTTCCTCGCCTTCGGCATCCCGGACTTCGCCAGCCAGATGCTGCTCGAGCTGGGCTTCGCGCGGCCGGGCAGCCGCAAGCAGGAGAGCGAGGCGGACTACATCGGGCTCATGATGATGGCGCAGAGCTGCTTCGAGCCCGAGGAGGCGGTCGCGCTGTGGGGGCGCATGGAGGAGGAGGAGGGGAGGAGCGGGGGGGGCGCCGCCGCAGTTTCTGAGTACGCATCCGAGTAGCCATAATCGGATGGAGAAGATTAGGGAGTGGTGAGTCTTTTTTCCTTCTGACGCTTTCTGTGTGTGGTTGTCGGGGGGAGGAAGATGGGGAGGAGGGTCGTGTGTGCTGACCTGGGCTGTTAGGCTGCCCGAGGCGAGAGCGAAGAGGGAAGCGTCAGACTGTGCATCCGTGCTGGATTATGGTGAGATCCATCTGGCTTTCAATCCGCCAATCTACTCCGTTCACGTGCGGTTGGCTGACTGGCTGGTAGCGGACGACTTCCATGCCAAATATAAACAGTTCAGATGGTGAGGTTGCAGGATTGCTGGGCTATGGGCTGATAGTATGGACCTCTCATGCCAGATAGAGTCACTTCCCTCCCTTGCCAACCTGGGGAGCTTGGTGCGTCGTGGAAACGTCTTCGACGTGCCAGGCTATGTTCTTGTCGCTTGACACATTTCTTGATAAGGCACGGCGCTGCATCAATACACATGGTCGAAACAACTGTTAAAAACGAAAGATGGCCTGCTTGCGGCAAATATAAACGCCTCATATACAGCATCAAACGTATTGCTAATAATACATACCACCGCACATAGATAAACTGACTTCTGGCGGTGAGTCAAGTGAGCGATTTTCACAATCGCAGTCGGTGACTTTGCATTCACCTAGACGGTCCGCTTCAGTCAGAATGCGCCCCTCGCCCCCCAGCCATGTCACCTACATTGAGCACAACTCGACTCTCCCGCCAGAACGTACTACAAGTATTCCTGATTGCCTCGGTTGCCTTGCATACCAAAACACAGCGTGGATGTCCGCACCCTCACTTGGAGAATCAGCCGTGCCGCGACCGCAGACTTATCGACTAAGGGAGTACAGTATCTCAGCTGCCTCACCGCAGCTGGTAGCAGTCTTCTGGGGTGGGCTGGAGATATGGGTCACCCTACTCAAGTGCTTGTGGTCTGTTGTCCAAGACGTAGATTAAAAACATGTTGTATTGGCGGAATGCAGACTTCCACTCTGTGATTCAGAATATGTGCTGAGACGTGAGTGATGCCAAGCAATGTGCATGGAGTCTCTTTTCATAGAGAGGAGCAGGATTCGCTAAGTCTCGTAGTGAGTACGGAGAATGGACTATAACCGGAGTTGTATGTGGGTTGCAAAGGGGTAACAGATTCACTATCCAGACTAACGAACTACACACTTTGAGGAGCAGGATCAACTACATCCACCACCTGAAAAGCAAATCATTAATCTTGAGCAACCAACTTCTTCATCCTCAACCCGTTCATGTTCGCGCAAGTACAAAAGAAAATTTTTCTAGCGTAGAAGAAGCAGCCGGTTTTGCTTCAAAAATCCAGACCTCCCATCCATACATTTATTCGTCTGTATTCGTGTTCGCACGTTAGCGTTTTACGTCCGTCTTAGGGGAGAACCTAGAAGATACCAGTGTGGATGCCTGTGTTGGTAGCACACGGGTCGTCGCCGAAAAGGATGTTGGCAGTCTCCCAATCCTCGTCGCGATCAAGCTGGAGCTTGAAGCGGAACGCGTCGTTGATGTTTGTGAAGCGGAAATCGACGGCACGGAGCTACGCGTGGTTAGCAGGCATACCCTGAACGGGAACACATCCACGTACCCCCTTCTGGTTGTGGCCATTGAGGACCCTCTCAACCTTGCGCCCTCTCCCAGCAGCCAGCTTCGTGAGCCCACCCATGCCCCAGTCGGGATCGACGTTGACGGCACGGACGCAGCGTGAGACACCGCTCGTGAGGCAGCCTCCCAGGAACTCGTGAACCGGCTCGGGGTCAGGACAGAGCTCGACGAAGACCACGCGGTTCTCGCCAGGGATCTCGATGCCGTTCGCAGTAGCTTCATAGTAGGTCACACAATCCTCCGGCTTCATGAACAGCACCTGAGCAGTGCCGGTGCCGGGAATGTAGAAGAATTGCTCCACCCGCCCGCCCCATACAAGGGATTGGATGGCGGAGATGGTGGAGGTGGTACTCAGGTTGGTCAGCTTGACACGGCGGACCTGGGAGGCTATCATCGCAGTCAGTTGAAAGCTAGAAGTCTGTTTGCAGAAGCAGACTTACCCTCCGCGCGCACATCAGGCTGAGGCCAGGCCTTGAACCGGAGTTTGTGCTCCGTCTCGACATTCTGCCTGTCGATCTCCTTCATGCATCGAGCAGCGATCTTTCCCATATAAGCAAACGTATCGGGAGGTATCATCTCAGTGATCGGTAGTTGGCGTACTTCTTTCCCGGCCTTCTCCTTTCTGGTCCTGGCATCTTCCTTGATGTTCGTCTCTTCTTTGTCCAGAACACTCAGCCGTGCTTTCGCCTCGAGAACCTTCTGCTGCGCCTGCTCATGTGCGGTTTCGAGCTCCGTCAGTTGCTTTCGAGCTTCGTCAATCTGCTTCTGAACAGCAGCCTTGGCGGTGTCGACCTCAGATAGCCGCTGCTGGTTCACTTCAACTTGAAGCTCAAGAGCCGCCTTCTGTGCAAATAGCTGCTCCAGTTGCTGAGCCTCGTCCTTATCAATCTTGACTTGAGCTTCATGAATCTCGGCCTGTCGGACAGCCTCAATCTGAAGGGCTGCGGCGCGCTCGGCTTTCTCACGTTCGGCCTCTGCACGTTCTGCCTGGAGGCGATCAGATTCCTTGCGCTCAGCCTCCTTACGCTCAGCTACTTTGCGTTCGGCTTCTTTGCGCACAGCCTCTCTCTGCTCAGCCTCTAGTCGCTCTTTCTCACGCCGCTCCGTATCCGCCTTCTCTTGTGCAAGACGAGCAGCTTCCTTCCTCTCTACTTCCTTACGACGCACAGCTTCGACTCTCTCGGCCTCTTGATGTTCAGCTTCTCGACGCACCGCCTCAAGCTCAACCTGACGCCGTACTTCCTTCTCGAAAGCACGCTTGGCCGCCTCCTCAGCTTGGCGTCTTGCTTCCTCTTCACCTCGAAGCTCAGCTTCCTCTGCGGCTTGACGCTGGACTTCCTCTCCCATCCGACGCTTGACCTCTTCTTCGACCGCATGCTTAGCGTCTTCCTCGGCTTTGCGCTTTGCAGCCTCACGCTGAGCAACTTGTGCCTTCTCCTCCTCATGCCTAGCCTTAAGCGCCGCAATCCTCTTATTGATTGCATCTTGCTGAGCCAACGCGTTGGTAGCGCGTCGTTCGAAGTCCTCCTTTCGAACCTCAGCCGATTCGTTCGCGGTTCCTGGTGCGTAGCGGCTCTGACTAAGACCACCGATAGGAGCAGAGGAACTGGCGCCTGATCCAGCGATTCCTAGAGAACTTGAGCGAAGTGTGTACGGCAAAGCTGCGAAAGGAAGTGTGTTTCCATCTTTAGGATGGCTTGCAGTATTGGCTGGAGTCGGCGGAGGAGCCAGGATTCCGATTGATGCAAGCGTCTGAATGGGAGGCGTCACAGCTGTCGCTGACGAGGAACCGTCAGCTGTGCGATTCATGGGACCAGACTGGTAATCGGTTTGGGTACACGATATTGTGGAACACGACTTACCTCCAACTGAGTATTGGCCATGAGCGCCAGCCGCAGCCTGGTGGACTGCTTCCTTGAAGGACTGACGACGTGCAGTGTCTGACACAAGTGCTGGTGACAGCTGCTCATTGGTGCTTTCTCCCAAGATGGACTTCGCACCTGGCTCCTCAGTTTGGGCGACATGTACCTGGATGTTCGAAGGTGCGCTTCTAGGATTGACGCCTGAGGGAGACTTGGCTCTCAGATCGAGCTGCCCTACCCCAAAATTTAGACGAGAGAGGAACTTTTCGAGGTTCTCCGCATCGTCGACATTGACCCTTTCAGTCGATGACTGTCCGTTGGCCTGCACAGGCTTCGGAGCGTGGCGTGACTGTTGTAGACCTGATGTCATGTTGAGGTGAAGCTTGTGAGGTGATGCTGTCGAGATTCTGCTCTTCGTAGAAGTGCTGCGCTCTCCTTGAAACGTTGTTTAGATCGACTCTGTGTTGTGCGAGAAGTAGTGGGACCTGCTGTTCGAGAAGACGACGAAAGCAGAGACACGTCGGGATCGGTGGATTGGGCGAGAATCGACGCTGGATGCCGCCTGTGTACTGAAAGAGATGTGTCACTCTTATCTCATGACGAGAGTTCTCTCGGTAGGGCGGAAAGAGAAAGCTGGACAAAGGATCGAGAAGATGCACTGGGCCATTGATGAGGCAGCCTTGATGAGAGAACGGTCGGACGAGAAGTGAGAACAGTCTCTGAAGAACAAGATGTCAAACAGATCTGGGTGACTCTGAGATCGTTCTAATCCCTCAAGGAACGAAGGGTCGACGCAAAGTGATCAAAGAAAAGACGGAGAAACAGCACTCGAATGTTGTGAGTGTTGTGGCGTGTGCGGGAAGAGAACCTCCAGAAAGCTCCTGCCGCGCAGGGAAGCAAGCAGTCAGTGCAAGGGCATCCGGCGGTGACGGCTCCAAATACCGATTCGGTTCCGTTCCATGGATAGATTTCCAACTTGAACTCCCATTCATGCTATCTTCGTAGGCTGGGTTCATTATCATCTGATCTTGCTAGACACCGAGCAGATCGCAAATTTCGGATTCAAGGTGGTCTTTTGAGTTTGTCTCTTAAGCAGAGTGCTCTTCAGTGCCCCTGGGCATCAACAGCCCAGCTGGAATTATAACATGCAGAGGCCAGCCTTGTATGTGAACTTACCCCTTATTTGGCCAACACAAAATCTCTCAGTGTGGATCACGAGCAATTAACATTCGGAAAGTTCAGCACTCCTTTGGCCATACGTTTGCGGCCTGTGCGGACTGCTCCAGAAAGCGAACTGAGATTGTTCGGGTTCCCATAGATGTCCTTGTGTTGGGTCGATGGTAAAGGTTCTATGCTTGTCTCGTAACCTACAAGGAGCGCCCGGCAGGCCGATCCTCAGAAAAAGCTGAAGACTGATCTCCGCCGGATACGCGAACGAGTCTCCAACTATTTTTGAGGATAGGCCTGCCGGACGACGCGAAGAACTCTTGTCTGGTCCGCGATAAAACGTGCGGACAGGCACAAATATCCTCTCCTTGTTTGTGTACTTCAGCCGAGACGGCCCTACACTTCCTCCTCATCAAACTTGTCACCACTCCATACCTAGTGGACTTACGGAGGCTAAAGGGACGTCAGATGGTTTAACGTAGCTGGAATGGAAAGATGAAGACACGGTCACAACAATAACATTGCTACTTTGAGCGTAAACATCGCTCTGGTTCGATCATCGGCGGCCCGAACGCCATGTTATCTTGAGGTGTACGATTTTGAAGAGGCAGTTCCACGCCTCGACAGCGTCGCTGAAACGATATGCGAATCGGAGGTTGCGCGCTACTCCCTCGTATTCGCTGCGCTGGACCGTGCGGCTCTCATTGTTGTGTCCTTCGTGGAGTCCGTCAGTCGTTCGTTCAGCTAAGTTCTCCCGGTCTACTTACCCCGTCCAACTCATGCACTGGTATTACGTCTCCCTCGACCTCTTCAGGCCCCGCCTCGAGCTCATGCCTCTGTGACATAGGCGCTTCATTCGGCAAACCCCTCTGATCGGGATCTAACTCGTGCCGTCCACCCAACGGCGTATAAAACTCTCCATTCTTTTCCTTCTCCTGTCCTTCCGCCAGTCTTTGAGCACGCCTCTTCCTGCGTTGGTGCGATATCATCCACATTGTCAGAAGTATGAGAGCCAAGACGAACACGCCACCAATAACACCACCTGCTATGATTCCTGGACCTGGGTGTGTAGCTGCATCGCCTCTAGCGCCAGACTTGCTGACGGCGATCGCTGTCGTACCACTATCTGCAGAGATGCTCGTCACACCCGTCGCACCAACGGAGACGGTGGTTGTGACTACTCCTTGCACCTTGAGACAGTATACCCCTCCGCAAGCCGTGCAAGATAGTGCTTTGAGGACGCAGTGTTGGTTATCGCTTTCATCGCAGTACGGGCAGGAAAGAAATGCTTGTTCGGGGGGGGCATTGGATGCAGCGGCGAGAGAGGGGAATGAAGGGGTTGAAGAGACTCGTAGAGTTTGCTGTAGAGGTATGATATGTTAGCTTTGTCTCGCACTTCTGTTGGTAGGCTTCTCGTGGAATTATCATACCATAATCATAATACTTCAGGGGCATAGTGATGCCTATTGCAAGTATAGATTTGAGGACACGGACGCTGGTGATCGCTGCCGATGCGCTCAATGTGCGATTATGGGAGAGTCTGTTCAGCAGAGGAACGATGTCTTCGAAATCATTCAAAGATATCCAGGACCGTGAACATGGCAGTGTTGTATCAAATCCATGCTTGCTTGGCGTTATATGAAACACGCGATGGATGTCCAAACTTACCATGTAACTCATCGTAGCTATGCATACATCAAGACGTCGGAGATCTTTTAAAGTCTAGTCTAGATACTTCATGATTGTAGAAGCAGGGATCAGTGTTTCTCGTTGTTTGAACGTCGCGATATGGAGAAGTAAGTGGAGAAACAGAGAATCTTCTGACATCCTCAAGCCTCCGTATGCTCGATGCAGTATCTGACTTCCTACCAGTCTCTCGCTATACTGAGGCTTAACACTGAAGGCCTGAGACAGAGTTTGATGAACGTGGGGCGTATCAAAAGAGCCTGCCCGATCCGTCTCTGGTCTGACATACGATATATGGATATATGTCGAACCAGTGGATTAGATCACCGATGTCAACAGGCTCACCAGACATCCTTACCGTTGCGCATGAGAAGGCGACTCCTAGAGTAAAAGTCCATCTGCGCCGAGGGTAATCAAGCTGTCTTGCGTAAGGGTACAAACATTCAACCTTTCATAGAGTCGTCGTACGGTATGCTGTACACTCGCGGAAACTTCCATACCGTTCAGATAGAATTGAAGCTCGAAGGCCGTCATGTCGTCTTCTGAATCAGACGAAGAGCACGGCCGTTGACTCCACAGATGAACTCCACAAAGAGCTTGGGTTAAAGTCTGGAGTAGGTCGGGGCCTCGGACACGATGTGGAGATGGCGGCGCTGACGGGCTGAAGGACCCTGGAATCTTGGCGTGCGCAATATGTTTGGGGCCCAACGTTTTGCAGTCCCGCCGCTGAGGGGCAGCTAGTTATGGTGAATATTAGTAGCCAGTATGTTTCCCATGGCTGATTGCTTCACATCAGTCGCGCCCTGGTGCGAGTTCTCTTCTTCACGGATAACGCTTGATTCACCCGGTTTGGTGAGGCTTGTGACTCGACCTCCAGTTCGATACCCTCTCCAGTACTGCGTATGAAAACCGACCCAGTAAAGCCATTGGATTAGGCGGAAACGACCCTGATACACTCAGAGCAATCATGGCTACCATGGTGGACACCGCTATCACCACGAGCAACCTCGCTCCAGGGAGGGACCCAAAAGCGGAGGTTGCTCTAGGGAACAGATCCAAAATCGAGGAGGACTCGGGGCACGCATCAGATGCTTCAGCGGTCAGCACAGCATCCTCGAGGCATCAGAGGAAGAAGTACAAGCACGTCTTCGCTGTGCACTCGAGTCAGAAGATCTCTTGTTTGAGCTCGGATGCTACGGATACTCCAAGCTTCGCGGGTTTCAGAAACCTTCTGGTGCTTGTATTAGGTATGTGACTCTCAGCAATCAGCTCAGACATAAAAACATAGCGTACTAACACTCTCCTAGTTGTATCAAACTTGCGATTGATGATCGAGAACTTCAGAAAGGTAAGTTCGAGCCTATAGAGTTGTGTGGTTCTTGACTAACTCTCCCCCAGTACGGAGTTCTCATTTGTTTACGATGCCACGACTACCGACGGCAGGATGTCATCTACGGATCCATTCTCTACCTGCTCGTCCCCTGTCATCTCTTCGTCGCCTACATAATCGAGCTGGCAGCAGCACAGCAGGCGAAGGGTGCCATAGCTCGGATGAAAAAGGCGGACTCGACGGATAGTACAGCCGCAGAACGCGAATTGGAATCCAAAAGCTTCCGGCGGACATGGCTTCTTATAGCGCTTGCACACGGCGTCAACGCAACCTTGAATCTCATCATTGCCACGACCGTCGTCTACAGGTACATCCACCACCCCGGCATCGGCACGCTCTGCGAGCTACACGCCGTGATCGTCTGGCTCAAGACATGCTCGTACGCTTTCACAAACCGCGACCTTCGGCATGCCCTTCTGTCTCCGCCGACAGCGGACGCCGTACCGCAGCTGTACAAGGAATGTCCCTACCCACGTAACGTCACGCTGAGGAACCTGACGTATTTCTGGTGGGCGCCAACACTAGTATACCAGCCCGTATACCCCCGCACCGCACACATCCGATGGGGCTTCGTAGCAAAGCGTCTCCTGGAAGTCGTGGGCCTCAGCATCGCCATCTGGATCGCCTCGGCCCAGTACGCAGCCCCGCTCCTCCAGAACTCGCTCGACAAGATCTCAACGCTGGACATCCCCTCGATCCTCGAGCGTCTCATGAAACTCTCCACCATTTCCCTGTTTTGCTGGCTGGCGGGATTCTTCGCCCTCTTCCAGTCTTTCTTGAACGCGCTGGCGGAGGTCATGCGGTTTGGCGACCGCGAGTTTTACACGGAGTGGTGGAATGTGAGTAGTATCCGCAAGTACTGGACCACGTGGAACAAGCCGGTGTACCACTTTATGAAGAGGCATATCTATATGCCGCTCGTGGGGCGCGGGTGCCCTCCAGCGGTCGCGCAGGTCATTGTGTTTCTATTTTCGGGCGTGCTGCATGAGTTGCTTGTGGGTGTGCCGACGCATAACATCCTTGGTATGTATCGACCGCTGTCTGTTTTGGTGCAAACAAGACTAATCTTTCTGCACAGGCGTCGCGTTCGCGGGCATGGCCTTCCAGCTGCCGCTGATAGCGCTCACGGATCCGTTGGTGAAGACGAAAAGCCGGAGTGGGAGGGTGATGGGCAATGTCATCTTCTGGGTTAGCTTTTGTCTTGTGGGCCAGCCGTTGGCGGCGTTGATGTACTTTTTCGCGTGGCAAGCCAAGTACGGGAGTGTTAGCAAGCCGCAGCTGTGGTAGGCTCTATATACGATTTTTCATCGGCTTCGCTTCTTCTTGGATGTATGTCGAAGTAAAATAACATTCACAACTTCTGTGGACCTCAGTTGCGGTGTGTGTGCGATCCGAAATTCCACGTGAATACGAGGCTGGCTTGATAGTCAGCTCCACTGGGCGCTTGGGCGTGGAACTAAAAACAGAACACCTCACGTAGCAAAACGTGGACGGGGTTGGTGCTGAGCATTAAGTATTGATTATGCCTGTTTCCCGCCCACGATTGCATATATCTGCAGCAGGATGTTGCCTACTGCAATAGTTCAATTCTATACTGCTGCTTAATCTCTCCGTCATCTCTGAGTGCATGTTCCTGTTAAGTTGATCTTACACTCTCTCTCATTGCCTCTAGCCCGCAATAGTCAGATTCATTCGATTGCCTGCTCTCATATTTCAAAGGCTCAAGTGCTGAATCATACATCTCACACCAATTCATCAACATGGCCAGTTTCGGCTTCAGCCTCGGAGACGTCGTCACGTGCAGCAAACTCGCAGTATCAGCCTACAGCGCCCTCAAAAGCGCCCGCGAAGACTTCGAAGGCCTCACTCTGGAGCTGCTGAGCCTCAACACCACACTCAAAGCTCTCGCCGAAGAAGCAACTTCTCCGGACTCGATCATCAACTTAGCAACCCTCCAGCGGCAAAAGAGCCTTCAGGAACTCCTCGAAAACTGCAAGAATGGCCTCCTGGATCTGGATAAGTTGGTCACCAAGTATCCTTCTCTCGGCAGCGGGGATAAGCAGAAGATCATCGACCGCATCAAGTTCGCTGCCAAATCGAAGCAGGCGCCGAGAGATAAACTGGCAATCCATACGGCGAGTATCAACATCTTTTTGACCAGCTTGACGCACAGTTCGCTCGGCCGACTGGAATTGGCGCTCAAGCGTGCATTGCGCAGCGCTGCATCTGGGGGGTCTTCTGTGAATGCGTCTCGGACTGTTGATGACGGCTTTGACGGTGCGTGGAGTGCCATCGGGGAGGATCTGCGGCTTGAGGGCATCACGGAACGCCAGGTTGTGATGTATCAGGAGCATGTCAAAGGTTATCTGAGATACCTCGTAGGAGGTGGAGAACCGGTGCGAGTCACGCGGATCGAGAAGACTGCTAGGAGCAACAATGCAGAGATTCCGCAGCTACGGATAGAGCGTAGGGCAAGGGAGAAAAAGTCGCGTCAAGAGCGAGACATCAGATCAACCTTGAAGTCAGAGGAAGCTGACAGGGCAAAGTCGAAGGATGAAATAGCAAAGAGCAAAGCTGAAGAAGAGATCGCCAGAAAAGCCAATGAAGGGGAGCTGAGATCGAAGGAAGAATGGGCAAAGAAAGGAATAAAAATAATAGAGGTCCCCGGTCCTTCGTACAGCAGCAGATCGCCCTCGCGAAGAGGACTTCGCGACGAGCCTGACGACTTACCGGTGAGTCGCGGCCTGAAGGACTCTACGGATGTGCAGTCGGCGAGGAAACCAAAGAAAAATCGGAAGCAGCCGTCACCTGTGCGTGTCACACGTGCCTCAACATCGATGAACAATTCAACGCATGCCTTAGAAAAAGCCGACGCCGTCGAAGAACTCATAGGTCTTCTCGACCACATGTTCGATGTTAACGACCACACCGTTGCAGCGGAAGCGATTGATATACCGGAGCCTCTGGAATCACCAGTGGGTATATCGGCTTCGGACTGTGAAGCAAGTTCTGGAGAGGAAGTGTCATCGTCCGTGCGAGACATGGGAGAGCCGGATCTCAAACCGAACTCCAAAGAAGATGAAGAGGCGGAACGGTACAAGCTAAAGCCCACGCTCCAGAAAACGTTGGACGACTATCACGAAGCTAGAAAGAGGTTGCAAGGTCTGGTCTCGAGGGGCAAAGACGCTCAACGCAGCGGCAACGCTGGACGAGCCTCAGACATCCAACTACACGTCATTCCTGAGGTCATACAACGCATGCGCGATCTCGGGGCAGTGACGGTGACATGCGACGTGTGCGACTGGCGTGTCGACGACGTCCATTTCCACTGCTCGATTTGCGACAACGGTGACTATGATCTCTGTGAGGACTGCTATCAGTCTGGGAAACGGTGTCCGGTGAAGGGGCACCAGTTTTCCAGACGCTCTGCTGTGGAAGAGTCGGAGAAGAATATACGGAAGAAGTACTCGCGTCCGGGCAGGTGGACTTGATACTGGGCTCGAATATTGGAAGTGTCTTGTGGTTTACGTTCCGCTCTTCACTAATGAAGCCAATCTGTTCAAGCACCCTCAGTGTTCCTATCTATTACGCTGAGTGTAGAGTCAAGGGCAATAGATTCGAAGAACGCGAGTCTCCAGAAACCGCTGGAACGGCTGAATCTATGTGCGAGAACTGTAAATGAGAAAGCCTGTACAATTGCGACATAGGCTGTGTGGCACGTCTCCCCGACCGACGAGGAGCGCCGTCCGCAGTAAACTGACCAGTCGATGATTGCTACGGACAGTAACTCAACAGCTCGTGCCGTCCGTCGAACCCGAAACTTTCATCGGCAGCTTCTACGTCTCTTTCCTCACCGCCACAGCTCCCTTCGCGCTCACAACCTGTACGCCTCCTTCTTCCACAACACAGCCCTCACCATCCCCTCGACTCAAGTGCACACAGAAAGGCGTACGTATTGTCCTCATGTCCCTCATGCGTGAGACTTTGCACTCGGTTCTTCGGCTCTTGTGTGCAACAACACCTTGTGCCTAAGGCTCCGTGCCATAAACGCACCATCTTCGCCTTACCCGCTCAGCACCGGCCGTCTGATGGCCATTGTGCTTTTCAGTGCCTCAATAATAGTGTCCTGAAACCACTTGTCAGGATCGGCATCTGGGAGGAGTTCGCAGGCTGCGCGGAGTCTTCCCGAAGCGGAGAGTGTTGCGTCTGCCTCCTTGAAGCACCCTGAGGCAAGGAAACAAAAAACAACGAAGACGAGTATGGAGCTGACCTTCAGAACCGAATCGTTCTCACCAAGAGAGACGATAAGCCTATGGCTACATGATGAGAATATCGTGTCCCACTGAGTTCGTTATGTTAGAATGGTGCAAGACTGCACTGACGAAACCGTTCGTCTTCCAACTCTCTACATAGGGCATTGCTGCCTGCTGGAGTATTTGCATACGTGCTTTCGGTCGAACATCTCAAGATCTGGTGTCGGCCCTCTTCTGCTTCATGCCTCGATTCGACCGCAGCGACAATTAGACAGCCAGCCCATGACAAGGACATTCAAAAAAGACGGGTTGAGTCTAAAGGTTACGGCGGCACCAACATACAGAGATGCACCGGCCACCCTTACAGCTTGAGCTGTATATCTTACGCTGCCGCTCTATCAAACCCATTTGCCCCGTTGCAACAACTGCATCCTCCATATTCGATGTCCTCCGGATCGAATGATCATGACAGAGCTTACGCCCTGTAGATTTTGAGCTAGAAAACCATTAGCACCCACATCATCTAACCCAACCACCTGAACCGAGAAAAAGAAAACAGGAAAAAAAAACTCACCCTCCGCCTCATAGTAACCCGACTCCTGCAAACCGGACAGCTCACCCTCCCCTGCGGCCTCGTCCGATCATTCTGATGCACCGGCACCGTCTGGTCCGCGCACCACTCGCACATGGCCAGATGGCCGCACGGCAGCACGACCGTGTCCGCCAGCTGCGCGTAGCAAATCTGGCACGCCAGCACGACCGTCATCTCCGCGTCCGTCTTGGGCGGGGGGCGATTGTCACCGTCGAGCCCCGGCACCGCGGGCTCCCCCGGCCCTGGCGCCGCGGCGGGCCGGATCTGGGAGGAGGGGCGCCCTTGCAAGGACTCCAGCAGCGCCCGCTGCAGCCCGTCTTCGTGCTCGGCCTGCCCGTGCGTGTTTGTCATCGCCGCCGCCGCCGCCGCCGCC
>Ga0181470_100136_pt1 | contig 16976 bp, 19 predicted proteins | sample InSIn5SAF170_FD_119082 | JGI IMG/M metagenome (GOLD analysis project Ga0181470, IMG submission 119082) | Clean room microbial communities from NASA Spacecraft Assembly Facility at Jet Propulsion Laboratory, Pasadena, California, USA -... ...
CATCTGCTTTTTTCGCCGTGTCTACACTGCTGACTGAGAACAAGTTTGGGATCGACTCGGCCAGGGGACGGCATTTGTTTGTTTGGAGAGAAACAGGAGGAGATGGATACAAGGGGGAAATTGAGGGTGTTGGTGCAGGTTAATACTTCGGGCGAGGAGGAAAAGAGTGGTGTTGAGCCTGGGGATGCAGTCGCCTTGTGTCAGCATATCATGACGAATTGCCCTCATCTCGAGTTGGGGGGTTTGATGACCATCGGTGCGATTGCGAGATCGAAAGCTACGACAAAGGAAACGGAAAATGAGGATTTTGAGCAGTTGAGAAAGGTCAGGGATGCAGTGGCCACGCAGTTGGGGATTGAAGAGGACAAGTTGGAACTGTCTATGGGTATGAGCTCGGATTTCGAGGCGGCAATTAGGCAGGGGAGTACGGAGGTTAGAGTTGGCACGACCATCTTCGGCGAGAGGCCGGCTAGAGGTGATGCCAAGGTCAAGGAGGATGTTGCCGAGGAGAAGAAGTAGAGCTTTCAGTTCGGACGAATGAGCATTGCAAGTCAAGAGAGCGATCAACTAGTCAATGTGTATCATCAAGGTCGTTGTGGTACACCGAGCAGAATCATATCCAAAGCAAGTACAGTCAAGCAAAATTTCCATTATCGTGCATATGCCCTATATGAGAGCAGCAAAAAGTCATCCTCAACTTTCATCCACAACCCTTTTTATGATTCGGCAAAAGCGAGATTCTTCGTCAAGATGAATTCGTCAAATCGTCGTCTCTTTATTTCCACCCCTCAACAGCCTCATCAATGTCGCGACGAATCTCGCGCTGCTGCTCGCACTGCATGAGGAAGACCTTGTACTTGGCATCGAGCAACTTCTTCTCGTTCTTGTCCTTGCCAGGCAGGACGACCTTGCCAGGCTTGCTCATGCGGTCCATGATATCCCACAGAGGCTCCGAGTTGCCCTTGTCGTCGGTGGAGGCGGCCTTGGCTCCAAGCATGGCGGCTCCGTGGACGACGGCGGCGTGGACATATCTGGGAATGACAACAGGCATCTCGCAGGCTGTGGCCATGAGATCCATCAGGATAGAGTTCTGGCACTGACTACCCGACATGAAGATCGAGTTGATAACGTGACCCGAGTCGTTCATGCGCTGGATGATTTGCTTGGTCTGGAGGGCGATGAACTCCATGGTGGCGTAGTAGTAGAGTGCGAGACCGTCCAAGCTGCGGTCGCTCGACAGACCAATAACACTACCCTTCATGTTGGGATCGGCGATGGGACTGCGGTTACCGAACAGGTCACCGTAGAAGAAGAAGTGGCGGCCAAGGTATGAGATGGTAGGGGCGTCTTCCTTGGTCTGCAGTTCGTTCAAGTGCTCGTTGAGGTAGTCGTAGATGTTGGCATTGAATGTTTCGGCGACACTCATGGCCTGCTGGAAAGCTGGGTGAGTCTCGAGGACGTGCTTGAGCAGCTCACCAGTAGCCGACTGACCACCTTCGGCCATCCAGTAGTCTGGAATGAGTACATCGCGGTATGGTCCCCAGACACCCTCAACAAAGACGGGCTTCTCAGACATGGCGAGATGGCAAGTCGATGTTCCGGCAACGGCGGCCAGACGAGTAAAGGCTTGTGAGACGTCGTTCTTGTCGACACCGGAGTGGAGGTTTGAGTTGGGCAGGCGAACCTTGGCTCCGACGGTACCGATCCAACCAGCATAGGCATCAATGACACCAGCACCGACAGCGATACCAGGAGGAAGACCGAGGTCAGCAGCTGCCTTGTCGCAAAGAGTGCCGATCTTGTCACCAGCAGTGTGGTACTTTCCGCTCTGCGACTCGAGTTAGCTCTTGAACAAGATAGAAAGTAAAGGTCAGGTTATTACCACCCCGTCTACACCTCCCAGGCGCTTGAAGTTGTCCTCGCACAGGTCCTCGAGACCAATCTCCTTGAGGAAGTCTTCTTGCCAACCCTTGACACTGCCGTCGACACCGACAGGAACAAAGCCCTGCTTGCAGACAACACTGCAGAAACTGCGGTCGTCGTTGCCAGTAGCAATGTGAGTCAAGGCGTCGGTCAAGTCGTAGAATCTGCAGCGGTCGAACAGCTCCTTGGGCATGTGGTTCTTGAGCCAGAGAACCTTGGGCATCTCCATCTCGATGCTCATCTTGCCACCGACATAGCGGAGCAGGTTGTGGTCTGTGGCGTTGATCTTGTCAGTCTCTTCGACAGGTCTGTGGTCGAGCCATAGAATGACATTGCGGTCGTTGCCATCAGCGTTGTCGAACTTGGGGCCCGTGACCGAGATGGGCTCGTCAGTGTCGTTTGAGAAGACGGTGAGCGAGCAGGTAGCGTCGAAGCCGATACCGCGGATGGTGGAGCCGTCGATGCCGTGCTGGTTCATGGCGCGCTGCACTGAATTGCAGATGCACCTCCAGATGTCTGTGGTTGATTGCTCCTACTCGAGTGTCAGAAATCTTGACCCTGGTTGGGATCTCGAGCAACTCACGTAGTAACCAGTCTCAGGCTGCCAGAGGCCAATGTTCTCGCTGGCAAGGCCGACAATGTCACCCCTGTCGTTCATGATACAGGCGCGAGCACTGCCAGTACCGACATCAATGCCAATGTAGTGGTCTTGGACCGGGTGAAGCTCGTTGTGAGGGTCAACAGACATCTGTCTCGACTGCTGACGAGAAGCCTGCCTGTAGGGCTGGCGGAAGGGCATTGAAGTCATGATGGGCGGTGTTGCTTCAGTTGTGGATTAGGTGGTGATTTGGGTTGAGTCGAAGCTCAAGTAGTGGTGTGGATTGAGTTGCAAATGTCTCTTTTAGTTGGACTGGATGCCAATTGAGAACAAGTGAAGAGATTTGGATGTGAGGAATAAGAGAGAAAGAAAGATGAATTGATGGAAGAACGGATAAGATGAAGACCTGTCACTATCTGGGGAGCTCGACAATGTCGATCAATATGTCATGGGCAGCGTGGAGAAAGAGTGGAGACACCGAGAAGACTCGGGGGACGCTGCCGGATGTTTTGGTCGAGAAGCAGGAGACAGATGGATAAATGCAATGTCATCGTCGGCTCATTAGGAGACAAGTCGCTAGCTAGAAGCTGCAGGCTCTTGCACGACAGTATGACATGACGTTACTCGAGCAATTGAGACCTCGCGATGGAGCCATGAGCAGTCCTCTTCACATCTCAACAGGTCCAATTCAACCATGCAAGCTCCCTGCGGCAGCGACGGAAAACAATGGCGGCAGGAAGCTTCCATAAGCCATCCTCATTCGACAGAGCATGACGTGGAGGCTCCGCGAGCTTCCCCAAACTCAGGGTCCAGCCCTTCATTTTGTCGGCTTTCTTTCCTCCGACAGCGAGCCATCTCGTCTTGGCGCCTTGGAGCTCGAATCCTACATGGCCCATCATACCCGTTAATAGTCAACATCTTGAAGAGACATCAACACCCCAAAACCCACAATGCATTTCTCAGGAGCAACAAACCTATTCGCCACACTGCTGTGTGCTACCTCGGCCATCGCTGCAGCCACCGCAGACTCAATCCGCACCACCGACGTCTTTGCCTGGCCCTCGACAGCATCATCACCGCTCCCCTTTGCCAAAGTCTCGTACTCTTGGCCTGCCCTCAATGCCACAGTAGACTCCTACACTGCGCCCGCAGTCAAGTCGGAAGAGACGGTGAGAGTAGGCGTGCACCGCGCCGGCGACTGGGTCGGCGTAGCAACTTCAGCTTCCAATTTCGATGCGACAAAGAAGCCTACCCTGCGCTTGCTCGTCGACTCGAACGGAGACGTGTGGCATGTTGGATTCAGCGCTGCTGCTACGGGAGGAAAGTCGACAGATGGCTCGCTCGCGGTCGAGGTTGTGCCGCTGCGTCAGGGACCACAAGTCGCGTTCGACAAGCCGATTGTCGTCAACCAACAAGGCGAGCCCGAGAACAAGGAACCCGAAAAGTCCTTTTTGCAAAAGTTCGTGTCTCAATATGTATATACATTCTCTGGAATGTCTGCTAACGATATACAGGTACTGGTGGGCCATCGGTCTCTTCCTACTCGTCCAAGTCGTCATGGGTGGAGGTGATGGAAAATAGACAACAGCTCATGTCTAGACATGTACACATACCGTTTATGCCAACTTTTTGATGACAACAATACTTGACCAGTAAATCTCTCAATTTGAAAGGGACTGCGCGTGTATCTATGCAGGAGCACCAAGACTGAACCGCTCCCTCCCCCTCGCATGTGCTGGATCATTGCAAACAAAACCTGGCCACCCGGTTACAGGAGAGGGCGAGGTTCTCACATGCTCTCAATGGCCACTGCTCTCCTTTCCAAGAGAACCGTGCCTCTTCAACGGCTACAACACATTGTGCTAAGACGCAGGAGCCCAACATGTTGAAGAACAATACGAAGAAGTAGAAAGATTGAAATACGTCGCGTTTCATGCACCATTTTGACTGCAATATACAACCCCAGTTCCCAAGATTTTGCCAGCTAAAAGTAAGATGGGGAAAAAAGAAAGAATCAGTGTGCCTATATATCTCGCCCCTTGACGCCGGCGGTGAGCCTAATAGCTCATGGATATATGCAACCGCTGTGTTTGATAAAAAAAATAAAAAAGAAACAAGTAGACGAGAAGAAAAACCAGGGGCCCTAGAAAGGATATACAAAAGAAACGAAAAAGAGGTTCAAAAAGTACGGACAACTGCGATCAAGCGTCCCGTACAAAATTCCTTACGGCGATAATTAAGACGAGGATGGGAGCTCCAAAACGCAATGCAAGGTGAGTGAGCAGTCATAAGACTGTGCATGCGTTGCTCTGGTACCATCGTTGAGATTGCATGTGCCTGACCCAGAGAGCAGTAATCTTGAGTCTTTGTCGCACACTTGTAGTTTGCATCAATTGGTACTTCCAGTCCTCGCTAATGGGAAGAATGCTGGCGAACCAGAAGGGAAACAAGGCGGCATCGTCCGGCGGGCCACCATAAGCTTCCAGTATGCGCTGGTGCAGCCAATGGGCGCTACGACCTTGCATGACTAGGATGAAATCGAGTCCAAGCATTAAGAGTTCACGAGTCGACATTCTGCTGACTTGGCCTTCGATATCGCCCTCGGCCGCAGGAGGTTGTGAAGTTTCTTCGGCCTCTAGGCGTTCTTCCTCTTGCAGAGATATATCCTCGACACGCTCAACTCTGCCCACAGTGTAACCATCCAGAGTGCCGTACTGTTTCACACGGAAACGGTACATGCCTCTGGTTTCAACGATGCTCTGGCCATCCGGAAGCATCTGTACATTGTCGATATGGAGCATGACTCCATATGCGAGGAACTGTGTGTTGCCCAAACCTTCTTGAGGTAAGCCATGGCGGTTATAAGTGACCATGCCGAATTGTCTGTTTCCTTCCATGGCGCGTCTAATCATGAGACGATATCTTGGCTCGAAAACGCGCAGGAAGGTGGGACATCCAGGGAAACCAAGAGTACAGACAAATATGGGTGTGTCTAGATCAGGGAGCGCGATGGTGTCTTCCAGAGCAGCAGCCTCGGCACGTGCAGAGACCATGTCCGGAACCAGACCCTGAAGAAGGTTGACCAAGGTTTTGTTGCTCGGGTACTTGTACAACGATGGTGGGGTGATGACAGAGCGGCGGCAAACCGGGCAGTGTGTCGAATGGTCGAGGGTACGAGCCAGACATTTGCGACAGAGCGTGTGTCCGCAGGCCGTCGTGACGGGATCGAGCATGATGTTGTAGCAGACCTGGCAGTCGACTTCCTTTTGTGCCGTGTCGAGCAGCTCGAGCAGAAGTTCTTGATCCGTCTTCTCGGCCAAGTCGGACAAGTCCTGGTATGAGACCTCTGTCTTGTATTCGACGATGCCCATGCTTGCGAGATTGTACGTGGCAATCAAGCGGGCTCCAGGCATAGTCCAGCAGCGTGGGTTCTCCTTGTTTCCTACGGGGATCCAGACCTCGTCATGTTTGACCACCTCTTCTACATAAGTCTGCGTCGTGGCGAGTGTTTTGTGGCTTCGGACGAGGTCGGCGATGGCTTCCATGAGTTTGGAGAGGGTCACGTCGATGCTGCAGTCTGCAGAGACATGCTCTTCGGAGCAGTCGCCGTAAGGACAGACGAAGCCGTTTCGCCTTCCGGGAGTGTCGGGATAGGACACGCCTTCGCGGCGATAGGTCGGAGGCAGACAGGTGCGGCATAGCGAGTTGCCGCAAGGAAGCGTGACGGGGTTGGTGTAGGGTTTCGAGCATTGCGGGCATTGGATCAGGCGAATGAGAGTGCGGGCGTCTTGGTGTGCAGTCAAGCCGACTGCTTGCTGCTTGTCGGTGACGAGCTCATCGAAATCCATCAAGGCGTGCGACGGGGAAGGGGCCTCGCCGTTGCGCATAGACGAGGTCCTGATGGTGTCGTCCAGCAGATTCATGTGCTGTGTGCGCCAACGAGCCACCTGTCCATCTAACACTGTCCGTTACAATGTCTCTGACCAGAATGATTCCGCCTCTTGGTATGCTAGATGCGCCTGCGTCGGACTTCCGCTAATATGTGAGATGTGTGTCAGGGTCTTTGCTGCTGGATGACGTCGAGGACCACTTTGGTGCTTCAGAAATGTCCCGCACCGAGACCTTGTCGAGTGCCGAATCGTCTGCACGCTGTGTCGAGAAGTGTAAAGAACAAGAGCCTTTCAGCAAAGTGGTCCAGCGACAGTAAAGAGGTATGGACGACGGATACGAGCACAAGGAAACATGCTCGACTTGTTCAGACGGAAGCGGCGGCGGAGGCGACAAGGCCATTCATGACATGCACGAGTTGGACGCTCGAAACGACAGCAATTATGGCGCTATCGACCAACCAGGTAATTTCCCTACTCTACTTTACCGGTCATTGGTTGTCGTTTTGCTGCTACTCCGCCACTCGTGCGTCGACACTGCGATCGAGCATGCGGATCGGATTTTTGCACGCGTCGATACGCCTTCGGCACAAGCTTTTGGCTCCTCGGAAGACGACGAGTTAAAGGCGACACACTCAAGCACTCGTGGACGACTGATTCCAGAACTGCAAAAGAGTGGTACGGCTTCAGGCGCTTCTCAACGAGTATTTTACATCCTCGACGAAGCTCGATTAGCTGTGCTAAAGGTCGATTCACGGCCGATACTTGATCGCAACAGGGACCAGTCTATTCGCTGCCTCCTACAGGAAAAACCTCGGCTCGTAGATTAGCTTCAAAACTTGTAGGCGTCATATATGCCTAGATTGTTTCGCCCAAGCGCTGGAATTCCAGAACGCTGCGAATTTCGAGACAAGCCCTACAGCCTTTTAGCCTTTGCATTACCCTCTCTCAGCACCCATATCTGCTCCGGCACCCGGGTACCCTCTCAGTGCAGAGATTAAAAGCAGAGCAACAGATGTTTCAACTGCTCGATACGACATGAACCAACGATCACACTCTCTACACACCGAACAGGGATCATGCGGTGCTTCGGACAAGCTCGAGCCTTGTCGTCTGTCGGATGCACGCGCAAGCCCGGATTAGGCAGAAACAACCGACGTTGATAAAAACACATGTGATCAGACGATAAGTCAACACCTCAGCAGACCAGCTCCACCTGTACAGCATGTAAGACTCATTGGCAATTGACTGGAGCAAGATTACGAATTATTTGGTCGGCATGAGGCCTACTCAATTCTCCTTGCTCCTCTAACATCACCGACCGACGGCACCTCCTTGACTGTAGCCTCGACGATCCCATATATCGGTACATCTGCCAGGCCTTGTGCGATGTGGTGAATAGTGGGTAGCGAACTCCAGTCACCAGGCGAGAACTTGATGGTTGCTGACTTGGTTGTCTGGTCTTGCAATTCTTGCTGCGATACTGCAGAAGCCGGGTCCTTTTTCTCATACTCGTCGAAGACGGCATACTCGGCATCTGCCTTTCCTGGTTCACCTACAGCTGGTACGTAGCGGTACATGAACATGCCATTGTCCTCGATCTTGGGCATGGGGGGTCCAGGAGGTCCGGGACGCCCAGGTGGAGGTCCAGCGTGGGTACCGTTCACGCCGTTGATGCCATCGACACCATCTGTCTGGGGCTTTGCATGAAGGCCACTCCACTCGAGCTCTGCGAACGTCGTTCCGCGCCAGCTCATACGCACGCTGCGAGAGTCTCCTGAAGCCGAAACATCAATATCGCAGCCCCATTTGGGTGCGGCAATCTCTTCGCGACCAGTGATGATAGGATCGGTCAAGTTTTCGAACAAGATAGGCAGGAAAGTTCCTTGAAGAATTTCGCCGTCTTTCTTGGTGTATTTTACTCCGTGGATGTAAAGGCCGCAGTGGTCATATCCTGTATCACCCAGCCATGTCATGTTGCGCAGTGAGCAGCAGACGATAGAGGCCTCTGCGACTGTTGCCGCAGACATGAAAGAGAATGAGTCGTTGGGAAACAAGTTCTGAAGATAAGTTCTTGAGGTCTTGAATCGAATAGAAGCTACTGTTTGGTTCTGCTTGGTCATTGAGTGCACATCTGGAAGAGCGTTCAGTGGCTGGCGAGGGCCAGGGCTAGGTCCGAACGATACTGGCTGACGGAATCGGTAAGGCTGCTTGGACCAGAGATGCTTGTTCAAGGCGTTCTTTGAAAAGTCCCATTCGTCATGTCCAAAGTTGTAGTTGGTGAAGGCGAAAGCTAATCATACCGATGTCAGCAACGGGATTTTTGAAAAAAGCAGAGCAATGAATACTGACCATCGTATTTCTTGCCCATCTTTGCAAGGTCTTTCTGAGACGTTCCACTCAATCTAGTGCCATCCTGGATCTTGTTTGCACGCTCACGTCTGCATTGTTCATACAATCTCAACCTCTCCGGGATGTCTTCCTTCGGGGTCCCAAAAGGCAAGATGGCGGCTAGCGAGACTGCGTCCTCCATAGCTTGACCACCACCTTGAGCTTGATGAGGTAGGAATGGATGGGCGGCATCACCTAGCAGCGCCATGCTGCCATTGATCCATGTCGGGAGTACTTCCATGTCCAGCAAGGTCCAGACCTTCAAGCTCTCTTCCGGGGCCTTCTCTAGAAGAGCACGAACCTGGGGAGCCAAACTAGCGCCGCTGGCAAGCATACGCTGTTTGTCACCTTGCTGGTTCCAGCCAGCATCGTCTGAACGAGACTCGCTACTCGGATGGATCTATGACAGGATAAGTTAGCTTAATCTCATGTTTGGGGCATCGACTCTTACCAGAAGGAAGTTCATGAGCTTGTTCTCAACGCAGGGATAAACAACAACTCTGCGGTCTTCGCCAACAATCATACAAAGCATACCCTCTTGCTCAACAAACTCGCGGCAGACTGGATCAGCCATAACCTCGTCTTTCGGAACCAGGAATCGATAAGCACTGTGACCGCAGTCGAACGGTGTGTACTTCTCTGCGTTCTCCAGCACAAGAGCCTTTCGACACAATGACTAGAGATATGTAAGCCTGAGTTCCGTTTCGTCCCAGAGGAGCAAAGACTTACGTGAACACCATCCGCTCCTAGAAGTACGTCACCAGACACCTTCTCGCCGCTCTCTAGAGTCACTTCTGCCTTCTGAGGATCTACCGAAGCAACCTTGCTAGCTAGCCTCAGGGTAGCGGGCTTGCCCTTCCCTTCCTTCCCAACAGCTCTTTCTCTCAAGGCATTGTGTAAATGTGCGCGATGCACTAACAGCCACTTGTGCTGCCACTGCTTGTTCGGCATTGTGAGGTCGACCTGGAAAAGTGCCTTTCCTGACTCGGCATGGTATTGTGCAATTCGGCTGCACTCATTGGCGCCTACTTTCTCAATGTTGACACCATAACGCTTGAGTAAACCGTTTGCGTTTGGTGCCATGTGGATAGCTGCTCCAGTCTCGTTGCTGAATCGAGAGGACTCAAGAAGTGTCACATCGTGTCCTTCTTCCCGGAGGGCGATCGCGGCCATCTACATTCTTTGGTCAGAAAGATCAGTTGCAACAATCTTTGCAACATACCAGCCCACCGATTCCTGCTCCAACAATCAAAACGCTTAGTGCCATGGTAAGGGAGTGAGTATCGCTTTCTAGGCAAGTTTTGGACGTCTGAAAAGGTTCGAAAGGAAGATGGATGCTGCGCTCGCAGAAATAGTCACAATTCGTCTTACTCACGGACAATGGATATCCATGTGATCCGGACTCGGCCTAATCGACATCCCGTATGATGATAATCCAAGCTTGGTCCCTGGAAAGTAACAGACAACGGCGTAGTTGTCGAGAATTTCTCCACCGGGATCGTCGGCTCCACATGCGGGACTCCACTATACCCACGCAAATCACGGTAGAGTCCGCATGAGCTGGGGGAATTTCATAGCACCAACCAACGATCTAACCGGAGAATAATCACAGAGCAAAGTAGTATACATGAACGGAGCTCTTGGAGTGCCGGTCCCGAAGTATCTTCCACGACCTTGATGACTGAAGTATCGCAACTTTTGTCTTTACCAAAGTCACACTCTCTATTTGCAAACAAACACAATGACGTCCCTACAATCTGATTTCCGCAGCCACTTTGGCATCGAGAACATACCTTTTGGAATAGCATCTTCGAAAAAGCACAATCGCCTCCAAGCAGTCACTCGAATCGAGAACAATGTCGTCTTTCTTGCGGACATAGTGCAATCTGTTTCTGATTTGCAAAGCTTGCCTGATGGTATCTTCTCGCAACCGACTTTGAACGCGTTCGCGGCTCTAGGAAGACACGCTCATAGGCTAGTTCGCTCTTCTGTCCAGGAACTCATCAAGGAGGGTAAACTGTCCGAGAACAGCATCGAAGACGTCTCTGAATGCCAGATGCATCTTCCTGTATCGGTCGCGGACTTTACGGACTTTTCGTGCTCCGAGTATCACAATCTCAATGCTGGTCTTGCAGCCATGGGCAGAAAAGGACTTCCTCCTTCGTGGGGATTTATTCCTCCAGGTAAGTGTATTGCTCCGTGCTTACCACTTCATACTCATCACGTATAGGTTATGCTGGTAGATGTTCAAGCATCAAGATTTCTGGAACTCCTGTAAGACGCCCTGTCGGTCAATTCTGGGAAGACAACATGGCAGCGATGAGGGGCGAGAACAAGAAGATTATCTATGGCCCCAGTCGCAGGATGGACTACGAGATGGAATTGTCTGCTGTAATCGGCAAGCCGCTTCCATATGGCCAGACTGTCAAGGCGGAGAACTCTGGCGAGCACATCTTTGGCTTTGTAATGTTGAATGACTGGAGTGGTGAGCAGATTTTCAAAAGGACCAGACTCGAACACAAGCTAACTTTTCAACAGCGCGCGACATACAAATATTGGAGATGATCCCGCTCGGCCCCCTGAACTCGAAGAACTCTGGTACCACACTATCGCCCTGGATCATCACGTACGACGCTTTGGAGCCGTTCCGTGTCAGCGGACCAGGCTGGAAGCATACTTTGCCGCCCCACCTCGCTGTGGAGAAAGACGATCGAGGCTTGTCCATCGATCTCTCTGTCTATATTCAATCAACGGATAACGATATAACTCGTGCTTGCGTTGCAAACAGCAAGATTCTGGCGTGGTCTTTTGAACAGCTATTAGCACATCAAGCCAGCGCAGGCTGCGGCTTCCAAGCTGGAGATCTACTCGCATGTGGCACTGTATCAGAGGATTCGGATGATGCTCGTGGATGCATGCTCGAACACAATCTTCCTCCCCCAGAAATACAGCGTGGGTATCTTGCGGATGGTGTCGTTGTACAATTCACAGGACGATGTGGTGAAGGCGTCGGCTTTGGTGATTGTCAAGCAGAGCTCCTGCCAGCCATATCTACTGAGACATGGACCAGCGGATAAATCGGATCACGAAGCGTCCGAAGCGCTTGTTATTGTGATTACTACCATCAATCGATGTCCTCAAGTCCATAGACTATCGATGAACCCTAATCGTTCGTTCGGTACACACTGTTCCGGTGGCTTAGGGCATGAAAACAAAGCCCTAGCTCTCGCCGTATGATTTGCAAGGACAACGAGTCCTGTTTCTCCATCTCTGTAGATTCTCTCTCCACACTTCTCCACGCGGGCCCACGATGGTGGTAACGCTCATGCGGGGGACGAACTCTAATTATGGTCTCGAGCAGCAATTAGCTCTAGTGACCAATGAGCGTCCAGCAGTTTGCGTTAGCCTTGTTGGACAAGTCAAATAGGTTGTGGGGGAGGCCTAGGGCATGCGTGGCACCTGTCGCACAAAGCACACCCAATGTGGAGAGGATCTGAGCGCGAGCCCTATGTTCGTCGCTGCTTCTGGTGGGCACGAAACGGACTGCCGATGGAAGGAGAGTGCAAGGTCTGATTGGGCGAGACTAGCGAGCATCCCAGACTCATAAACCACCCTCCCTCTCCTTGAGTCGCAAACATCTTCATCTCGATACGTCCTTCCCTTATTAGGAGCATACTTTCTTTACTACGATTGCCAATCGAGGCATCACATCGTCTACCATGACTCAATTTAGACATGCATTCTCGCTGGATAAGCAGGAGCTCAACGAGATGGCCCCTCCTGGCACTGTCACGTTGATGGGTAAGTGGCGGATCATCGACAGCAATGAATATCTCTGACCATCGACAAAAGACAGAGAACTCGTCCGAACGAACACCGGACATCATGAGATTGAAGAGAACCACATCCACTTGAACCCGGAGTACGTTCAACCCATGCTACGTTGACCGACTTCAGCCCCTAACATCTGCTCGTACAGACCATCGCCGGACCCAGCGGATCCTCTCAACTTCTCAAACTCGAGAAAGGTCACGATCCTGGCGTTGATGGCTCTCTATGCCTTCATCACCAATATATCCAGTTCGATCATCAGCAGTGCTTTGCCAACTCTGGTCACTGCCTTCATGCAAATGCACGAGCGGGGGCCTCCGACCGGTATCATCCCGTTCAGCACATTGACACATCTCATCGCGGTCAACAACCTGTTCTTGGGCGCCTCAAACATCTGGTGGGTGCCTTTGGGAAACAGTAAGTGCCATGCGGTATCATGTTCATGTTCTTGACACGTGCTGACAACTTGGTAGCCTTTGGACGTCGCCCCATCATCCTTATCTGCCTTGCTCTGCTCTGTGCATCCTCGGTATGGGCTGGCGAAGCCAATTCATACAACAGCCTGTTCGCTGCTAGACTCTTCCAAGGGTAAGTCGGTGTACATCTGAGATACCGTTGCACCTTACTGACAACCAACTCTAGCATTGGCGGCGGTGCAGCCGATACCCTTGCTCCCGATGTCGTTGGTCAGATCTTCTTCGTTCACCAGAGAGGTCGTGCTATGGTCAGTTAATCCTCTGCCCAAACAAAGTCAACGTAAATTGACCATCTTTAGGCAATCTACACCATCTTCCTTGCTTCTGGTTCCCTCGTCGGTGGTCTCATCGGTGGCTACATTACAGCATCGATGGGATGGAGGTGGACCATGTACATCTCAGCCATCCTCTCAGGTACCCTGCTGCTTTTGAGCTTCTTCTTCGTCCCCGAAACCCTCTTCGACCGCGAAGCAGCCATGGTCATCGTACGCCCCGAAGGCTACGACAACGATTCACCCATTGGCGAAAAGGCCGAGATCGCCAGAGTCGAGACTGTCAGCTCTGTTGTGTTCCCCAAGTACACCTTCGCCAGAAGCCTCAAGATTGGCATGTACCGTCCTGGCTTGCTCAAGCGCTTCATTACTCCTTACACTACACTTCTTTTCCCTGGTACCTGGATGGTCATGCTTCACTACGCCGGTCTTGTTGGGCTTATCGTCACTCTTTCGACCGTTGCACCACAAATTCTGGCCCAGCCTCCTTACCTCTGGGGAGGTTCTGTTGGTCTGATCAACGTTGGCGGTCTGATCGGTACTGTTCTTGGCGCGATCTACACCTACTTCACCGCAGACTTTATCGTCAAGCGCCAGGCCAAGCGTGAGAGACACGGTTTCAGCGAGCCCGAGGCTCGTATTCCTCTCATGTTTCCTGCCCTTATCATCGCCACTGCTGGTTCAATCTGCTTTGGTTGCTCGGCCCAGGCAGCGACTCCAAAGGCCTGGATTGGTCTCGAGTTCGGTGCTGGAATGGTCGCTTTCGGTCTTATGCAGGTTCCTTCCATCGGCTTCAATTACATCATTGAGAGCTATGGTGGATGGAGTGCCGACTGCTTCTTGATGGTCGTTGCTTTCCGTGCCATCATCAGTTTCGCTTGGACCTTCTTCGTTGGCACTTGGGTCGGAACTGCAGGACCTGCCCTTCCATTCGGCATCTTCGCTCTGCTCATGGGTGTCTTCGGCCTTACCGCCGTGCCTGTCTGGCTCTTCGGTAAGAGACTGAGAATCGCAACCAGCCACATTGTTATGCGTGGATACGCCAGGAGCGAGTAGTCATATCAGTGTCCATGAACCTTTGATGTTCCTTTTTATGATATAGCAATGCGCACTATGTAACTCCAGAATTGAGCAAATCTTCTTGGAAAGTAAGACAAAAACTTCACACTCTTGCATCTCATTTGGTGCTGTTTGCACCTCTAGTTTTTGAGGAAAGCCTGCCACTTGCCCTGGTCCAAGATCTCCGTCTCGGTCACACGAGCAGTCTCCTTTCCCTCGTCCAACTTGATGATGGTAGGAATGCCACGAACATTCCAATCAACACGAGCGAGATTATCAGGAGTACGCCATTCCTCTTTCTTGCCCACGTAGAAGAGCAGAGCCTCTGGCTTTTCGGCACCGTCAAAGGCTTCACGAACAAAAGGCTCGACGTCGACACAATCAGGGCACCACATTTTGCCCTCGACAATGGAGGAGTAGAAGACCAAAAAGGAAGTTTTTGGTAGAGAGGAGCTTTTGATTGCGCTCATGATGGCGGGATAGCTGTGGTTTTTTTATTTGGTTAGTCTGGCTGGCCGGTTGGTTGTGGTATCCTTGGCAGAAAGGAAGTTTTTGGCGTACGATTTTTCGACAAGAGGCATTTTTTTTGGATTATTAGGGTGGGGAAACTGTTTTGGAGGTTATTGACAGCATTCGACGACGACGAGGACGATGCGGAGGAACTTTGCTTCATACTCTTGAATTGATCTTGTATTTATTCAGTTTCGACAGGCAAAAAGAGCACATTAATAGACGATAAGACATAAGACCAAAGAAACCCGGAACAAAACAACTCGCTTGCAAAAAGCTTGGGATTTTTCTTTTTTCTTTTTGTTTTGGCCTGAAAGATTCAAAAGCACGCCAGAAATCACACCGTTGTTCAATCTCGCAAGCGACAGCCCCCAATCAATGCGAGGAGTAGTAGGCCCTCGCGCGCTTGCCCAAAATCACAGCCGTCGCAATGGTGGCTCCGGTTGACATGAGTACGAAGCCGAGGTTGAACAGCATGGACTGCTCGAAGAAACCAAAGGCTGCCTTCAGTTGCTTTGGTCGCTTGTGCGCGACGGGCAGATCCGAGACGGCTAGACGGTACAATGTTTGCACTGCGGCTGACTTTTCAGACTTTGACGCGCCGTTCAGTGCTGACTCTACGGTCTTTGACTGTGTGGTGTTTGTGACAAAGGCGGGTGTGGGGCGTGTGAAGAGAGTGGTTGGGTAACGTGTTGAGGTTACCGGGTGACCAACTGGGAAGGCGGGACCGACTGCGATCGTGTTAGTCTTTGGCTGAGATGTTGTGGTAAGTCTGACTGATTACTGACCAAGAAGTTCTGCTGGGATGTGGTTGACATATGACACCTGCGACGAGACGAATTGGCTGAGGTATTTGCACTGGGCGTTCTCTCCAAAGTGGTATGCAGCCAGCAATCCATTGCCGTTGTTGTTGATGAAGTCGATGGCATCATCAAGACTCTTGACGGAGTGTATGAGTAAGACGGGTTCGCCGATCTTGTTCTTGAGAAGGCTTACGCTCCTGCGATCGAATGTCAGCTCCTTGTCTCACGATGTTCGCATTCTATTAACACTCACCTCTTGGTCAATTCCAGGATTGCTCGGTTCGACTCTTGTGCAATGACACGACCACTTGCATCCTTTTGCAGGCCTGAGATCAAGTCCCTGATGCCATTCTCGCGGCCATTTCTCCTGGTTGGCGACTTTTCCCTCTCCACTACCTCGTCAAACGATATCGAGTGTCTGAGAAGTGCCTGCAAGAAGTCCTTCTTAGTGAACTCGTTGACGAAGATGACATCCGGCGCATACGGTGATTTGCCGTTGAACGAGAACCGAGCATTGACGAGAGCTTTTGCTGTCTCGTCCAAGTTCGCTGTCCTGTCTACTATCGCTGCCGTGATTGAGCCAGCTTTTGAGACGAGCTGATTCTGTGCGGCGGCTCCATCAACGGATCCATCCTGTATTACCTGGAGGCAGCCACCCAAGAAGGATGCGTCTTGAACGGGTTGTTGAGCAATATCGAATGTGTCGTTGTCCAAAGCAGATTTGAGTGTGTTGCGAAGGATGGCAGGAAGACTACGAAGACTGTTTTCGATCTGGATTTGGATCAGTACTTGATCTCGCTGTTATCTTCAGGTTGCTCGCGTACCTGCAGAACAACACAGTTTCCTGCAGCAATCGCTCCGCTCAAAGGTGCAATTGCTGAATAGAAAGGGGTGTGGTCGGCTGAAGCCTTGATGTATACAGTGCCGTATCCGAGGCGCAGATCACCTGCGTCTTCTCCACGAGCAACTGCATATTCGTTCTCGAGCTCTTTCTTGGGCTCCAGCTCGGCAAAGCGCTCCCTCACTGTAGTCAGAGCAAGCGAGTACTCTATTTGTGCTTCTGTTCGGCTGAGGCCAGAATCCGCGACAATTGCGTCTACAATCTCGGATGCATTTGACACAAGACTCTTGTGCAACTTCTCAAGTTGTGTTTGGCGGTAGAAGACTGTTCGGGTTCTGCCATCAATGGCGGCGGCTTGCAGCTGTGCGAATGGTCTGTTCGACAT